>QWCY01005308.1_pt1 | contig 13217 bp, 8 predicted proteins | sample 1972631 | NCBI WGS metagenome assembly QWCY01 (sample SAMN09866696, study PRJNA288562) | Human gut metagenome isolate pre1_stool, whole genome shotgun sequencing... | isolation source: gut | host: Homo sapiens | place: USA: California
TGCCGCTCCCAGGAAAGGGTCTTCGCCGTTACCTTCGCTGACACGTCCCCAACGGGCATCACGGGAAACATCCACCATCGGACTGAATGTCCAGCAAATGCCGTCGGCACTGGCTTCAATGGCAGCGATGCGCGCGGATTCTTCAATGGCTTTCATATCCCACGTGCAGGACAGGCCCAAAGGTATAGGGAATACTGTTTCATACCCATGAATGACATCCATACCAAACAGAAGGGGAATACCAAGACGGCTCTCTTCAATCGCCTGTTTCTGTACATCACGGATGCGTTCCACCCCTTTCAGATTGAAAAGGCCGCCTACTTCACCGGCACGGATACGCTTGGCCACATTGCTGCTCTTGGCCTGGCCGGTAGTAATCTCGCCCGTCACCGGAAGGTTCAACTGGCCTATTTTCTCTTCGAGGGTCATCTTCTTCATCAGGTCGTCGATGAAGCGGTCCATGTCTAAAGGAGATTTCTGTGCTTGCACACCAACGGATACAAACATCAATAACATCAAAAACAATTGTGCTTTTTGTAGAAAATCTTTCATCCTTATTATTTTGTTTAATAATAGTTTTATATTGATTTATTCTAACGATGATTTGTAAATATGATTATCTTTATATTATTATTTCAGTGTCTTTAGTCCTTTTAGTTCTTCTTTATTTTGGACAGGTATAATACTTATGGCATATCCTCCTCCAGAAGCTGATTTCAGATTTAATTTGGTTTTATTGGTAGCAATCCCTTTACGTATGCTATAAGCCTGTGGATTAGTTTTATAATGTGCATTAGGGGCATCTGCGTAAATTGTAATTATGTATTTTTTATTAATATCTAAAAAATCTAATGATAATTTAGATACATGCCCACATTCTCCACTTGTATTCCCGATGAACCAATTATCTGTACCTTTTTCTTTACGAGCTATTGTTATATAACGACCCGGTTCTGCTTCTATATATTTACTTTCAGACCAATCGACTGCTACATCTTTTATAAACTGGAAAGCATCTATAAAGCGTTCGTAATTTTCTGGTATATCAGCTGCCATTTGCAATGGGCTATACATTGTTACATATAAGGCTAATTGACGTGCTAAGGTGGTGTTAGCATGAGAGGTATTGGAAGAACTCATTTTGTTCATATCCATTTCGAAAATTCCTGGAGTATAGTCCATAGGGCCACCTTGTAAACGGGTGAATGGGAGTATTGTCGTATGAAAAGATTTATTTCCTGCAAAAGATTCGTATTCTGTACCACGTGCCGACTCATTTCCTATTAAATTAGGATATGTGCGACAAATCCCGGTAGGTCGAACTGCTTCGTGCGCATTTACCATAATATGATAATCGGCTGCTTTTTTAATCGCATATAGATAATGATTATTCATCCATTGCCCATAGTGATGTTCACCACGTGGAATGATATTTCCTACATATCCACTTTTTACGGCACTATAGCCATACTTTTTCATTAACTCATAAGCAGCGATCATGTGACGTTCATAATTACGTACGGAACTGGATGTTTCATGATGCATCATTAATTTGACTCCTTTTGAATGAGCATATTTATTCAACATTTCTATATTGAAATCCGGATAAGAGGTAGTGAAATCAAACACATAATCTTTACTCTTTCCCATCCAGTCTTCCCAGCCGATATTCCAACCTTCAACTAAAAGTTGGTCAAATCCATGTTCGGATGCAAAGTCTATGTATTCTTTAACCTTCTCATTGTTAGCAGAATGTGTGTTGTTGGGAATGGCATGAATATAGTCTGTTTTTCCTAATTGTACAGAAGAATAATCGTTGGTATAAGCCCAGGAACCTTTACCGGTAATCATTTCCCACCATATCCCCATATATTTTACCGGCTTAATCCAGGAAGTGTCTTTTATTTTGCAAGGTTCATTCAAATTTAAAATTAAACGGGAAGCCAACATTTTGCAAGCATCATCAACAATCATTATAGTGCGCCAGGGAGTTTTACATGGTGTTTGCATATAAGCTTTATTTCCAATAGCATCAGGGGTTAACCATGATTCGAAAATTAAGTTTTTATCATCTAAATTGAGATGCATACAAGAATAATCCACTAAAGCTGCTTCATGGATATTAATATATATGCCATCGGTGGTTTTCATTAATAAGGAAGTTTGTACTCCTGTTGGTGAAAATGGAGTTTGGGAAGCATTGGGAACGATTGCTTTTGAAAGTAAAGAACGAATTTCTGAAAGTTTAGATTCTGTGTAATCATATTCTTGTGTATCGTAGTCACCCGGAATCCAAAAGGCTGTATGATCTCCTGTCATGGCAAATTGGCTATGTTCTTCCTTTACTATAAAATAAGTCAGTTTTTCCTGTTCAGGAAATTCATAACGAAATCCTATTCCTTCATTATATACGCGAAAGCGTAAATTCATAAAACGATTGGTGGAGCTCTGCTTCAGGTGGATACAAATTTCATTGTAATGATTGTAAATTTCATCTTCTTCACCCCAAACGGGTTTCCATTTTTCTTCAAAGGTGGAAGATTCTGTTTGTATCACTTTAAAATCAGATAATAAATTGTCCTGGTCTTTTAATTCCAGACCAAGTTTACTTTCTTTTATAATACTGTGACCTTTATAGTTTATCTGATAAACTGGTATCCCATTATTTATGCTGAAATTTAGTTGCACATTTCCATCTGGAGATTTTATACTTTCGGCTTTTGTGTATGGAAAAAAACAGCATAATATGATTAAACTCAAAATAAGCTTTTGCATATATATATTATTATTATTATTGAAACAATATAGGTTATTCCCATTTCAAAGGAGCAATGTATATTCCTTTTTTATCCCATCCTGTGTTGGAGATAAACCAACCTTCATCTTTATCATAAATGATTTCGGCTGCATGCACCGGTAAAGTGCAAAGTAAATTCTGAATTGGAAAATTAAAGGGAGACTGGCTCCAATATACATCAGTACTGTTATAGTCAGTATTTGCGCGGCAAATGAAAAGGTAGAAAATTCCATCCTTATAAATGACATAGGGACTTTCTGCATCTCCGCCATAATGATTGCTTAAGGGTTGCGTATGTACTATTTGAGGACCGCTCCATTTCAAGAGATTATCGGAAGTTCTGACAGCTACACAAGAGCGTAAATCTACTTCACTGTAAGTACGTGTGTAGTAATAGTAGAATTTTCCTTTATGCTTTATTACATAAGAATCTCGCGCTTGTCCCATATCACTGAATAAGGGATTTAGTTCATGCCTGTTCCACTGAAACATATCTTTACTGTATGCCATGCAGAGTTGTCCCCATGAGCAATCATGGGGAGCATTTTCTTGCATATTTCCTATATTATAAAACATATAACTGATACCTTTTTCTTCAATAATGGTAGGTGCCCATAGTACGCGTTCCACTCCTTTTTTGGCTTCTAATGCGTATGGGTGATCTTCCCATTTCTGATTAACCAGTTTTGCGGAAGAAGCATGGAAGAAACGAGTTTCGCCAATCCATGGATTGGTTGGTTTATGACCTATAATTCCATAGGCATGCCATTTGCCATCTTTTCCTTTTGCAAAACAATGATCATTTGTATACCAAGTGGAATCTTCTTCCAGACGTGTGTCATTTGGATTGTAGATATGAATATATTCACCATTAATTACTGGCTTTTTTATTTTTCCATTTTCTGCCGATGCTTCGAGAGTACTCAAAAAGAAGGAAATGAATAAAAACGGATAATAATTTTTCATTATAATTGTTTATTAGTAAAGACCTCCATTGCGATGGTCAAATTTTGGAACTTCGATGCGTTTCAAAGGTATTTGCATTCCACCGGTCTGTTCAAGCCATGTATATAAATCACTTAGATACTTACGTATCGTATCCTGATATTCAGGACGGTCAATTAGATTATGCATTTCATGTGGGTCATTTTCCAAGTCATAAAACTCATTTGTATCCCAAACTCCATGATAGCGGATATATTTATATCTTTCTCCTCTCACTCCGAAAGTCGTAGGACATTGTGGAAAGTCCTGTTCCCAATAGTATTCATAAAAGATTTGATTTCTCCATGGGATTTCTTTTCCTTGCATGAAGGGGATAAATGATTTTCCTTGCATATAGTCAGGAGCTTGCAAGCCGCAGAATTCAAGCATGGTAGGAGCCATGTCTATATTTTGAATCATTTTAGTTACTTTGGTTTCCGGTTCAATAAGCCCCGGTGCCCTTAATAGTAACGGAACACGCACAGATTCTTCATAGAAATGCCGTTTGTCAATGATTCCATGTTCTCCCATGGTGAAACCGTTGTCACCCATATATATCACTACTGTATTCTCGTCCAAACCTTCTTCCTTTAAAAAATCCAGTACATCTCCGATTGATTCATCTATACTTAGTAACGTCTCGCAATAACGTCTGAATAAAGTATCGAAATCAAATTCTCCGTTGAATAAGTAATCTATTCCATGCCAACTTTCACGTTGGGCTTTCAGCCAGTCAGGCAAATAGTTTTCACCATAATATTCTTTTCTCACAGCAGGACGTTTGCCCTTGAAGAACTTCATAGTAGGGAGATGGGTTATATCATTATAGTCGGGAGTATTGAATGATTCAGGATAAATCACAGGTTTGTCTTTATAACGATCTTTATGCCTGTCGGCCGGCTTAAAGCGATGGTGTACTCCTTTATGTGACAGGTATGCAAAGAAAGGTTTTCCGTCTTTTTTCTGTTCCTTCATCCAGGCGATGCAATGTTCTGTCAACAGGTCGGTGATATATTCGTTTTCAAAGAATTGTCTTTTTCCGTTTATGTTCAATTCATTATGATCGTATTCACCTTGCCCTCTGAAGCTCTCCCAATAATCAAAGCCGGGTTGAGGATTGTCATCCGCATTTCCCATGTGCCATTTTCCGAAATAGCCGGTATGATATCCGCTTTTCTGAAGATATTGAGGAAAGAAAACCAAGTTTTCCGGTATAGGGGCCAGATTATCGACGACGGTATGTGTGTGCGAATATAGTCCTGTTAATATGGATGCTCTGCTGGGAGAGCTTAAGGCAGTTGTGCAAAATGCATTTTGTATGTGCGCTCCTTCTTTAGCCATTCTATCCATATTGGGAGTTTCCAGCCAGGGAACTTTTCCCATAAATCCCATAAAATCATAACGATGGTCGTCACTTAAAATGAAAACTACATTTCGAGGCTTTGCGTCAGTCTTTTTTTTCAGTTTATTAATTCCTTTTGCTGAGGCAGATGAGGCCATTAAAGCGGCACCTGCAAAATAAAGAAGTTGTTTCATCATATTTCTTATTCTTTTATATATTGTAAATTGACTTTCATCAGAAATACATTGTACAGCGGGTCCCATTGAGATAAAGATATATAAATTCCCGGTTTATCCAAGTTTAACGGATAAATGAATCCACCATACAGTTTAGGATAATCTTTTCCGGTTATTATAACTTTTTCTTCACTCCAAGGGCCGGTGATTTCTTCAGCATCGCGCATTACCAATTCATATTTTATTTCATTGAAGTAAACTGTAATCCAACGTTTATAATATTCGCTATAGACTAATGTTGGTTCAGCGTACATTTCATTAATGTAGTTACCGAATAAGGGTGTTACCGAGGTTTCGTCACCAACCAGCCAACCTTTATCTTTATTCCAATATTCATATTTATCCGGATGAAGAATATTATCAGCCTTGAAACGGGCTAAATATGGAAGTCCTCTGCGCCCTACTATAGAACCAATGGTGTATATCCAGTTTTCACGCGCCCATAAGGATAGCTGGGCAAATTTGCTTGATGTAGAAAACAGGTTAGGCTGGAGATTCCAACTTTCTCCGTCATCCGTAGAAACTGCATAGCCGGAATAATTAGTTATCCAATTGGGAGTCCATGCCTTTACATTCATATAATGGATATAATCTGTTCCATTCAGCCTGATTCCTGCAGTAGGGATAGACGAATAGTCGCCTTTGCCTGAAGTATCATGAGCACTGTAAATAATTTGCTTGGCATTTTTATCAGGTTCACATATCATTTTATCAAAAGTAATGCCATCATCTAAATTCAAATCCGAACTAATGGCTAACACATTTGAACGCCAATCGGGTGTATTCCCCGGATACCAGTCTTTTCCAAAAGTATCGCCAAAAACCATACCCACTTTGTTTTCTTCCATTATCCAGAAAATTCCTAAGTCAGTGCCGCCAATATTGTATTTTTCATGAGTTACATTAGGATTAGGCAGTATTTCTCCTGATAGGGATTTACCGGTGATTCGTGCGATTTTAACAGCATCCGTGGGATAAAGTTGTTTCGTGCGGCTTAAAATATCTACTTGTACATTTGTTTCTTTTCCATAATGATTGTTTATATCTACGGGTATAAAACTAAATGCCAAGTCTCCTTTTATGTCTTCTTCCTGAATAGTATATTCAAAAACTTGTTTGTTATTTATAAATTTGTTTTTAGGCATATCTTCCATTCGCCTTACAGGTTCATTGTTTTTGAGTTTTCTAACGGCTACAAACTCTAAAAAACTTAAATCATCGACCTCGATTTCCAAGGTAATGACAGATCCCGCTCCTTCTGCTTCTACCGCTTGTTCCGATAGGTGCAAATGAATATTTTCTGAATAGTCAATTACATCGGATGAATTAGAATTCTGGCATCCGAAACATATAATGCTAAAGAGAAATAATAACAGTTTATGCATACTCATATTGATAATATTGGAGTATACCAGAAGTAAATATATATTTTACTTCTGGTATATTTTTTATAAATTAATTCCACGCATCATTTTGTTCAATCATTCCATCACTGAGCAAAACTTCGGATTCAGGTATCGGATATTTGCCATGTTTGGCATAACTGAAGTTACTTTTTCCATGTTTGACTTTCATTGTTTCTTCAGCGATACCGGGTTCTACTTTTTCATAACGCATTAAATCAAAAAAACGGTGGTTTTCAAGCGCGAGTTCTAATCTCCGCTCATTCCAAATTAAGTGGCGTAGTTTTATTTTATCACGTTCTTCTATTTTGGGTAATGGAGCTGTATCTTTATCATAATTTTTATTTCCACGTGCGCGATAGCGAATTTGCTCTAATGCAGTGAGGGCGGAATTCGCATCACCTAATTCATTACACGCTTCTGCATAAATCAGAATTATATCGGCTAAGCGAATAAAGTGGGGATTGACTTCTGCTAAAAAGACTTTTCCTTCCGGATAAAGCCGTTTGGGAATTAATGTTTTTCCATTGGCACGTGGATAGGTGCATCGTGACCAGTTAATGATTTCATCAGTTGGTTCGACGCGCTCTCTGGGAGCTGCGAAGATCGTATAGTCACGTCTTGGGTCATTTTCATCATACGAGTTATATAAATCCATGGTGGGTGCTATGAAGCCCCATCCGCGACGATTTTCTCTTACTCCCATAAAGCGGATGTAGAAATTTTCAAAGTTCTCTGTATTTCTGTAAGAAGCATATTTATATTGTCCGCATAAAATTGCTTCCGGACAATTGGTACCTTCCGGCCAAAAAAGCTTCTGAAAATCGGGATATAGTGAAAGACTCGGAGAGTCCAATACTTTTTTGGCATATATCCGGGCATTGACATAATCTTGCATAAATATATATGCTTTTGATAATAATGCTTGTACAGCTTCTCTGCTTATACGTTCTATTTCATTCATAGACTCTAACTCAGCGCGAGTATGCACTATATTTTCAATAGAGAGTAAATCATTGACGATTAATTCGTAAATTTCATTTTCTGGCGCTTTTTTTATCTTAGAAATATCTGTCTGGCTGATAATCCAATAATCAACTTTTGGAATGTCTCCGAAAGAACGTACTAAATTGAAGAAATAATATGCACGTAAAAACTTTGCCTGCGCTGAAATATAGCTTTTCATTTCATTTGTTGTCGGTGTTCTGTCTATATTGGCAATAACTTGGTTACAGCGATTAATCCCTGCATAATTTGTGGAGTACCAATTGTAAACATCTCCATTGGTAGGAGAGTATGAAAAACTATTTATCATATCCAAAGCTGATACTAAACCGTCAGAAATTTCACTTCCTGTATCAGAATCATCCGAAGCGATTTCTGTCACGGCTTGATAGGCTGTTTTTACCATTGCTTCTGCCCTCAAGTGCGCATAGCATACATTTAGAGCTTTTTGAGCGCCTTCTTCGGTAGAATATAGCGATTCAATAGTTTCTACTCCTAATGGTTTCTTGTCTAAGAAATCTTCACATCCGGCTAATATAGCCGTGATGCATAATATACTTATACTAACTAATTTGTTCATGATTGTTCAATTTAAAATGTTATGTTTAAACCTACTTTATAAGTTGCAGCAACAGGGTAAAAACTATTGTCCACACCCATTGACAAAGCATCACCTCCTATTTCGGGAGTAAATCCATGATACTTGGTGAAATACTTCAAATTATCTCCTGCAATATATACTCTCAGATTATCTAAGAGAAGTTTTTTAGATAATTCTTTAGGTAATGTATAACCTAAAATAACATTCTGAATTTTTACATAGCTTCCATTTTCAATAAAGCGTTCCGAAACTTCCCAGTTATTCCCTTCGAATGTGAGGCGAGGTTCTTTATTACTTGTACCTTCTCCTGTCCATCTATCTAGGAATTGAGTGTCGAAATTGTCGCTATTTGCATTTCTTGCAGCTCTTTTGCCATTGTAAATCTTGTTTCCGAATGAACCATATAAGTCGATGCTCAGGTCAAAACCTTTCCATTCAATAGTAAAGCCTAAACTTCCTGTAAACTTGGGAAGTGGAGAACCTATATCAGTTTTATCGTCTACCGTTATTTTTCCATCTCCATTGGTATCTGCAAATATCAGATCACCGGGAGCCACATTGTACATGGTATTGTAGGCTGTTTCCGGATTTCCGTCGATAGCATTATAATGGTCTATTTGTTGCTGGTTTTGATATACTCCTACGACTTTATATCCATAGAAAGTACTCATCGGTAATCCTTCCTTTGTGATAGTTACATTTTTTCCACCTAATAATCCGCCGCCATAGAATTTTTTATCATTCAAGTCTATTACCTTATTGCTGATAGTAGAGCCGACAAAGCGAACAGAATAATTAAAATTATTCTTCAATTGATCTCTCCATTCCAGCATGAAATCAATACCTCTGTTCCGAACTTTTCCCACATTTGCATCTGCCGCTGCTGCTCCGACAAAACCGGGTATGGAAGGAACTAACAACATATCACTGGTTACCCTGTTATAGTAGTCAAACTCCAAATTTAGTTTATTATTGAATAATCCTAATTCAAAACCAATATCTGTCTGTGTGGTACTTTCCCAGTGAATATCCTGATTACTGATAACGACGGTTGTTGCACCGGGTTGATGCGCACCACCAATCACTTGATCGCAATTTGCGGAGTTTATATAAACAGTAGGATAATATTGATAGTTTCCGATTTTGTCATTACCGGTTTTTCCCCAACTTCCTCTAATTTTCAGATTTGAAATTGCATCTACATTTTTAAGAAAACTCTCTTCTTTTATTCTCCACCCCAATGCTACTGACGGAAAATATCCCCAACGATTATTAGGACCGAACTTGGATGAACCATCAGCTCTAAAAGAAACTGTTGCCAGATAACGGTCCATATAAGAGTAATTCAATCTAAAAAGATAGGACATCATTGAAGATGACCAAGCCGTATTGCCTACTTTGGCTGTAGCTTTATTGATATTACCCAGATACCACATATCTTCTTGATCTTGGTTTGGAATTTCTTGTCCGGAGCCATTTAAATCCTCATGATTGAATTCTTGCAGAGTATAACCTAACAATACGTTGAAGTTATGGATGTTTTTGATATTCTTGGTGTAAGTTAGTGTATTTTCCCATAACCATGAATTGTATTTAGACCATGTTTTCGATAAATCATTAGTCTGTTGCTGGTGCAAATTAGAGATAAAAAACTGAGGTCTGAAATAACGTTCATATCCATTATTTATATCGATGCCGGCATTGGATTTGAAAGTGAAATCAGATAAAAAGTTTATATCAAGATATGCATTTCCAACTAATCGGTTGCGTTCTACATTCTGATTGTGGTAATGTATGTCAGCCACGACATTTTGCTTGGAAGAATGTCCCGAATCTGCAAAGTTGCCATTTTCATCATAGACTTTTGCATCCGGATTTAGTCGATACGCTGTTTGAATGGCTCCTCCCAAAGGCATTTCTCTATCAGAATGCATATAAGATAAATTATGTCCGAACTTTACGTATTTGTTGACCTTGTATTCGTTGTTAAGTCGGAAAGTAAATCTTTCATAGCCCGATTTTTCTCTTATTCCTTCTTGGTTATAATACGTAAAACTGGCATTATAGCTAACATTTTCTCCTCCCCCGCTTGCTGAAACAGAATAATTACGGATTGAAGATGTGCGCAATATTTCTCCCAGCCAATCGGTTCCTTTACCTAATTTCTGTGGATCTTCATAATGACCGGTCTCAATGCCTGCTTCTTTTAAACCTTCGTTGTATAAAGTGGCAAATTGGGTGGCATCACATAGATCCAAATGATCTCTCAATGCATATTGAAAACCTTCATAACCGGAGAAATTAATTTTGGCTTTACCTTTTTGACCTTGTTTTGTGGTAACAATAATAACACCATTAGCACCTCTTGAACCATAGATTGCGGTAGCAGAAGCATCTTTCAAAACCTGTATCGATTCAATATCTTCATTACTCAAGAAAAGCATATCGTCTAACAGTACTCCATCAACGACGTACAATGGATTACTGTTATTGGTTGTACCAATACCTCTAATCTTAATTACTGGAGATTCGCCGGGAGCACCACTTTGGATAACTGTTACACCGGAAGCTTTACCCTGTAAGGCTGCAACTGCCTGTGCATTTGACAGTTTGGTTAAATCAGACGATTTTATCGTGGTAATGGATCCTGTTAAGTCGCTTTTTTTCATGCTGCCATAACCCACAACCACTACTTCATCCAGATTTTGAGTACTGGCAAACAGTTCTACCTTTATTGCTGTCTTACCATCTATAGGTACTATCTTATTGTCATAGCCGATATATGAAAAAGCTAATGAACTTGATGGGTTGCTGACAGTTAAGGTAAAATTTCCATTTAGGTCTGTCACGGTGCCATTTGTCTTTTTATCAATTTTCTCAATTACATTTACTCCAATAAGAGTCTCTTGAGTAGAAGCATCAACCACCTGACCATGTATTGTATAGCTTTGTGCCATTATTTTAGTGGTAAATAAAGTTAGGCACAATAATAAGGAAAACGATATAAAATTGTGTTTTTGTATCATAGCACTCTTTTTTATTTAGTTATTATTACATTTACCATTTTGGTATTTCCAAATCATCCTTACTCGGCAAAGCCGGAAATTTAGCGTGAGGTTCCTTTTGATACCAGAAAACAGTCGAAGATATGTCTGATTTCTGTGTGTTGTATCTCCAGTCATGTCTCCACCCCAAATCCTGTATTGTTACTTTCAGGTCTTTGTCAAAGCGTATGGGATCTAAAATATGCCAGCGATACATTCCGAATCCTTGAACGGCTTTATATAATCCGTCAGGACGAATCACCTGGTGCATTCCGGCATAAGGAGTTGTAAATTCCTGGTATCTTTTTTCTTTCTGGTTTTCAAAATTATATGAACCGCAGAAATAATCCTCCGTACCTGTTCCACAAATCGTAGGATATTGCTTATCACCATCCATATAGAATTTTATTTCGCCTTCTCCCCACCAGCAGTTATCGTGTACACGCCATGCCAGATAAGTACCTACATATTGGCCTTTTCCTTTGATTCCGTCTACCAGTGTATGAACAGAACCTTCTGTCGGATTTGAACGGCGGAATTGTGCATGGAAGTAAGCTTCGTCTTCGGGGACTTCAGTCAATGTATAGTTTATCTGATAATATAAGCGCATTGGCTCATGATTCAGATTTTCCATTGTAATCCTGCATTTTTTGCGGAAAGGCATTTTCCAATAGCAATTAAATGCACTGCCTGGGTTTACACAAACTGCAAGAGATGATAACTGTGCATATTCATTGTATGCACTGCAGAAGAAGTCACCTACCGGACATTCTACAGATGGTTCTTTTTCATCATCCCAATAGATGCGGATAATGGAAAATCTCCAATTACCTGTAGGGGTCATCCATATTTGTTGAATAGCTCCCGGTCCTTCCATCTCAGCAATAGTTATGAGCATTGGCGACATTTCTTTGATCCTTGTCTTTGGGATCAGCCATACCGCCTTTCCCTTTTTCACCCGTATAGTTTTCGGGACTGATGGAACGTGTTTTTGCATTGGATAATTTGGATAGATTACTCATGTTCATATCCAGTCCGTTAAACGGGTAATTACTTTGTGCAAATGCACCAATTGTGATTAAACACAATAAGCTTAAAATGAATGTTTTGATTTTCATGATTAAATAGATTAGTGATTTATAGATTGATATATTCAGCATTTTTTGCCAGTTCAAGGTATTTCTTGTAGAGTGTTTCATAAACCCTTGCCCGCCTGGTGTCCGGTTTATATTCCACTTCAATATCCGACCCCATATACTTCATGGCTTCCATGATGTCCGTATATACTCCCGCTGCCACCGCTGCAAACATAGCCGCCCCGAGTGCACAAGTCTGCTGCGAGCGCACGATGCGTATGGGCATATTCAGCACATCAGCCAGCGTCTGCATTACAAAAGGAGCTTTCTTGCTGATTCCGCCAATGGCATTGACCGAATCTATCCGCAGTCCCTGGCTTTTCATATGTTCCACAATGCGGTGGGAACCGAAGGCGGTAGCTTCAACAAGGGCTTTGAATACCTCCGGGGCAGTGCTTCCCAGTGTCAGTCCTGCAATCATGCCTTTCACATTCTGATCTGCATACGGCGTGCGGCGCCCGTTCATCCAGTCAAGGGCAACGATGTCATTTTCTGAAAGTTTCAAGGCTTGTGCTTCCTGGGTCAATTCAATCAGCATGGTGTCCATGACTTTCTGTTTATCCTCTCCTCCGGGAATGTTCTTCAAGGGCCATGACATGAATTTCCTGAACCATGCATAGATGTCTCCGAAAGCTGACTGTCCGGCTTCCAGGCCAATGAATCCGGGAA
>QWCY01004921.1_pt1 | contig 13203 bp, 8 predicted proteins | sample 1972631 | NCBI WGS metagenome assembly QWCY01 (sample SAMN09866696, study PRJNA288562) | Human gut metagenome isolate pre1_stool, whole genome shotgun sequencing... | isolation source: gut | host: Homo sapiens | place: USA: California
CTTCCTGAAGGAGGGGAATTTAGTTGCTTTTGACACATCTTCTTTTCTGTTTCTTATTTCAGTAAATGTCCCCCTTCCCTGTGTTTTGATTTACTACTTAATCTGTTAATTATTAGAATGATAATAACAGATGTTCTTTTTTCTAATTGTCCCCCTCTTCCTTGCCTTGTTTTATAAGCCGATTGCCTATCTTTGCGGCAGGTTTTTAAATAATAAATCAAAAAGAGAAAACTACTTTATGAAACACATTTCGAACTTCCTCAGATCAAAAAGCTGGAACGTATTTTTGTTTTTATATCTTGCTCTTCCTTTGTTTGCGCAAAAGGAATATAAGATCGATCAGGTATCTGTTGTTAATGTAGGCGATGGCAGACTGTTGTTTCAGGAACTGAAAACGGAAAAAGCATTGAATGGCGAACATCGCATCATAGATGGTTATCATTCCGCCTATGTGCTGGCATCTTTTAAAGATGGTTTTTATGATGGCGGATACAAAGAATATGTGGACAATATATTAATAACGGAAGGAAGTTATAAAGAAGGGCGGAAGGATGGCCTCTTCAAGATTAACTCCAAGTTTGACGGTAAGCTGAAAGAAGAAAAGTCCTATAAGGAAGGTAAGCTGGATGGTACGAGCAAAAGTTACTTTACTACCGGAAAAGTGGAAAGTGAAAGAAACTTCCGGATGGGGAAAGAGCACGGGAAGCAACTGTCGTACGAATCTGACGGTACTTTGCGGAAAGAGCATAATTACAAGGACGGGAAGCAGGTAGGCAAACAGTATACTTTTCTGAAAGGTACATATGATTTGTATGAGACCGTTTATTTCAATGAAGAAGGTTTGCAGGACGGTGAATATTCGTCCGTGTTTACGTTTGGCTCGCCACGTATACTGGGTAGTTATAAGAATGGAAAGAAGAATGGTCGGTGGACTACTTTTGCTGAAAGCGGAGATACGCTGATGATTGAAACCTATCTGGATGGAAAAGAAGATGGACTCCATGTCTCATTTGCCAACGGAAGTGGGGTAAGGCAGAAAGAATATTATATGAAGAACGATCGTAAAGACGGTTTATACCGTGAATATAATCTGGAAAATGGTGAATTGAGATATGAAGCTACCTATCAGGCCGGCAGATTGCATGGCAAGGAACGACGGCTGATAGTGAGCAACCGCTTTGATTATTGGGAAACTTCTACCTATGTGAACGGAAGGCAGAACGGACCGTTCGAAGCTCGTTATGTAAAGAATGACCAGCTTCGTGAATGTGGGGAATATAAGAATGGTCGCCGTGTAGGACGATGGAAACGCTACACTATTGATGGTAAACTGGAAAAGGAATGGGATGAAAACTAACCGGTAGATGAAAGGTCAGGGCATAAAAAAGGAGCAACGCCTTGCTCCAACCTTTGTTAACCTTAAATCTAATACTATGAAAAACACAGTGCAAAGATACGGACTTCTGTGAAATCTGCAAATTATCCAAGTAAAACGCTATGTTTTATAACATTGATTAAGTGTTTGTTTTACGCTTTATACTTTTGTTAATACTTTCCGATGGTCTGAAAGAGGACTGCTTTCCTTCTTTTTAGAATAATAAATAGCTGAAGTTAGAGAACTTTACAGTATTATTTCTTATTTTTGTTCTTAATTGGATTACAGAAAGAACTATGAAATGATGAGATAGATGAAGACGATGAGATATCTGAAGTGGATGCTGGTGCTGTTTGGTTTAATCGGGATGACGGCTTGCCGGCAGGATACACCCCGTTTTCGTATTGGGGTGGCTCAATGCAGCGATGATTCATGGCGACATAAGATGAATGATGAGATTCTTCGGGAAGCGATGTTTTATAATGGTGTTTCGGTGGAAATCCGTTCGGCAGGGGATGATAACAGTAAGCAGGCGGAAGATGTCCATTATTTTATGGACGAAGGAGTCGATCTGCTGATTATTTCCGCTAACGAAGCTGCTCCTATGACTCCGATTGTAGAAGAAGCTTATCAGAAAGGCATCCCCGTTATTCTTGTAGACCGGAAGATTCTTTCGGATAAATATACTGCCTATATCGGAGCCGATAATTATGAAATCGGTCGTTCGGTAGGAAACTATATTGCCTCCAGTCTAAAAGGGAAGGGAAATATAGTAGAACTGACAGGATTGAGCGGTTCGACTCCTGCAATGGAACGGCATCAGGGATTTATGGCTGCCATCAGTAAATTCCCGGATATAAAGCTGATTGATAAAGCGGATGCTGCGTGGGAACGTGGTCCGGCAGAGATAGAAATGGATAGTATGCTTCGGAGGCATCCTAAGATTGATGCTGTGTATGCCCATAATGACCGTATCGCTCCGGGTGCCTATCAGGCAGCAAAGATGGCAGGGCGGGAGAAGGAAATGATTTTTGTTGGCATAGATGCCTTGCCGGGTAAGGGAAACGGACTGGAACTGGTACTGGACAGTGTGCTGGATGCCACCTTTATCTATCCGACCAATGGCGATAAGGTACTGCAACTGGCTATGGACATTCTGGAGAAGAAACCCTATCCCAAAGAAACGGTGATGAATACCGCTGTTGTGGACCGTACCAACGCACACGTCATGCAGTTGCAGACCACACACATTTCCGAACTCGATAAAAAGATTGAAACGCTCAACGGACGTATCGGTGGATACCTCTCTCAGGTAGCTACACAACAGGTAGTTTTATACGGCAGTCTGATTATCCTTTTATTGGTAGCCGGCTTATTATTGGTCGTTTATAAATCACTCCGCTCTAAGAATCGCTTGAATAAAGAGCTTTTTAAGCAGAAGCAGCAATTGGAAGAGCAGCGTGACAAACTGGAAGAACAGCGTGACCAATTGATACAACTTTCTCATCAACTGGAAGAAGCTACTCATGCCAAGCTGGTATTCTTCACCAATATTTCTCACGACTTCCGTACTCCGTTGACATTGGTTGCCGACCCAGTAGAACATTTATTGGCGGATAAGACATTGAGTGGAGATCAGCACCGGATGCTCATGCTGATTCAGCGAAATGTGAACATTCTTCTGCGTCTGGTCAATCAGATTCTGGATTTCCGTAAATATGAAAACGGCAAGATGGAATATACTCCGGTTACGGTGGATGTCCTTTCTTCTTTCGAAGGATGGAATGAGTCTTTTCAGGCGGCAGCCCGTAAGAAGCATATCCATTTTTCTTTTGATAGTATGCCGGATACGGATTATCATACACTGGCAGACATGGAGAAGCTGGAACGTATTTATTTCAATCTTCTGTCCAATGCCTTTAAGTTTACACCGGAAAACGGGAAAATAGCCGTCCGTCTGTCTTCCCTTAGTAAAGAGGACAAGCGATGGATACGTTTCACGGTGGCAAATACCGGTTCTATGATTTCTGCCGAACATATTCGCAATGTATTCGACCGTTTCTATAAGATCGATATGCACCATACCGGTTCGGGAATCGGACTGGCATTGGTAAAAGCCTTCGTAGAAATGCACGGTGGTATGATCTCCGTAGAGAGCGATGAGAAACAGGGCACGGTCTTTACCGTTGAACTGCCTGTACAGTCTTGTGAGGCTGTTGCTGCCGAACCGGATACCACCCTTGTTTCTGCGGATTCCTGTACAACAGATGTTCTATTGGCGGAAGAGGAAGAACTGGAAAAAGGATATGACTCTTCCAAACCGTCCGTACTGATTATTGATGATAATGAGGATATCCGTTCGTATGTCCATACGCTGTTGCATACAGACTATACGGTGATTGAAGCGGCAGACGGCTCCGAAGGAATCCGTAAGGCTATGAAGTATGTTCCGGACCTGATCATTTCTGATGTGATGATGCCGGGCATTGATGGCATTGAATGTTGCCGCCGGCTGAAAAGTGAGTTACAGACCTGTCATATTCCGGTTATTCTGCTGACAGCGTGTTCACTGGACGAACAGCGTATTCAGGGATATGACGGTGGTGCGGATTCTTATATTTCAAAGCCGTTCAGTTCACAGCTGTTGCTGGCACGTGTCCGCAATCTGATCGATTCTCACCGTCGTCTGAAACAGTTCTTTGGTGACGGGCAGACATTGGCAAAAGAAGATGTCTGCGATATGGACAAGGATTTTGTAGAAAGATTCAAGTCATTGATTGAAGAGAAAATGGGAGACTCCGGTTTGAATGTGGAGGACTTGGGCAAAGACATGGGACTAAGCCGTGTGCAGCTTTACCGCAAGATTAAATCATTGACTAACTACTCTCCGAATGAATTGCTCCGTATCGCCCGTTTGAAGAAGGCAGCTTCTTTGCTTGCTTCTTCGGACATGACCGTAGCGGAGATTGGTTATGAAGTCGGTTTCAGTTCACCTTCTTATTTCGCCAAGTGCTATAAAGAGCAGTTTGGAGAGAGCCCGACAGATTTCCTGAAAAGGAAAGGATGATTTCATTGTGATCGTAAAGAGGGATATATGAAAGATTATAAAGTAGATAAAGAGAGCTTTTCTGAATCCTTTCGGAAGGAAGTGTACGAAGTCGTATCCCAGATACCTGTGGGAAAAGTATCTACTTATGGAGGTATTGCTTTGCTGTTGGGGGCACCCCAATGCTCGCGGATGGTGGGACGTGCATTGAAAGAAGTGCCGGATGAATTATCCATTCCCTGCCATAGAGTTGTAAATACCGCCGGAAGGCTGGTCCCCGGTTGGGTGGAACAAAAACAACTCTTGCTGGCAGAAGAAGTTTCTTTCAAAGCTAACGGATGCGTTAATCTGAAAGAACATTTGTGGCACGTGGATGAATGAAGGATGCAAGGAAGGTAAGCCATATCATCCGTATCCATACAATAAAGAAAACCCATACATGAAGCCATAAGGTCCTGGTAATGAAATCTCTGATGGGTACAGGGACGAATATGTCGATAGGAACGATACATAACAGCACAAAACAGCACCAAAATAGAATCTTGTCTGTTGCGGTACGTGTTGGTCTGCTCCAATACCAGAGCATGAAACCTGCCAATGCGATAATATAGGTATGTTTCTCGGCGGAGTCACTCAGTAATACTACCCAGCCCATGAGAATGCCCAAAGCCTGGGCACGGAAGGCAAAAGACGACCATTTGCGGAAATTCCCCAAAAAGAGCAGAGTCAGCAAGCCGAGCATTCCTATCTGAAGTGCACGGAAGTGTGGTAATGTCCATGCTGCAATGGGGCGGGCATAGAAAAATGAATCATAAGCTCCGGTGGACTGATGAACAGCAAGACTATGGCACCATTCTTCATAATAGGGGAGCAAATCTGCAGGAGCTATTTTGATTAACGGTAATGCAAGCAATACAATGCCCATTGTAACGGCATAGCCAAAGTTACGCCATACGTGAGGATAGCACAGCAACAATGCCAGTTCGAAAATTCCATATACTTTGGTACATCCCGAAATCATGATTAACAGAACAGCCAGAAATCCACGGTCTTTTTCCAATAACGTATAGGCGAATAAGAATAAATAGGCTACCGTTATGTTATACTGAAATGAAAGTAAACTTTGTCCTAAAATCAGTAACAGAAAAAGGAACATACGGCATTTCTGCTGCTGGGTGAATTGTTGGGGCAGCGTGAAGATCGCCATAAAGAACAGCGAATAATTGAATAGATTCCACGCGAAAGGTCCCAGCCATGCAGGCAGATACGCAAACGGAGCGAACAATACCGTGAAAACTGGAGAATAAAGGAAGTAGCGTCCGTGAGCTTCTACAAATTCAGTTGTGTATGGGCTGATGCCTTGCCAGAAGAATTGAGTAGCGTCCGAGAAGACCATAAAGTTTTGATGCCGTCCTCGTATAAATTCGAGCAGAGTCACTATAAAAGCGAGCAGGAAACCTATCATGTAGAGATTCCGCCGGCTATAGAAAAACGGCATTTTGGGGTTCTTTTTACTAAGGAACTGTACTTGGCTTTTGTCGTCTAGTGTGGCAGTACCTGTTTGTTTTTCTTTTGTTGTGTAATGACAATTATCCTTCCCCAGGAAAATTGTAATAGCCCTGTTGAACATATAAATCTAGTTTAGTTATTGACGCCAAATATACGGTGTTTAAGTGAAATATTCAAACTTATTTTATATTTATCTGCCGGTTTGTTCTATTTTGCTGAGTGATAGGGGAATATTACCCGGAAACTTTCCATATCATTACAAATAAAGCCCTCTGTATGCCCCGGATTTTGAATATAATTTGTATGTTTAATCCGTTTTTTGTATCTTTGTGCCAGCAAGATACTGGAACAGGCTGTTTTTATACATAAAAATGCTATTTTTTGCTATTCGTTGAAAGGATTATCTTATCAAATTCTATTCCTTTTTTAATTACTCAGTCTGTCAATAATCATTTTATTAATTATTTCGGGATTCATTGTTATTTGTCCCGTATTTAAATCAGAACTTTATACGATATAAAGAAAGATTCCTGTTATCGTTTGTTCTTGTCTTGCTGTGTATATTATTTTAATAACCTAAACCATTTTATTGTATGAGTAAAATAGAAATTAAAGATCTCTATCTGGTTTTTGGCAATGAGAAGCAGAAGGCTTTGAAGATGTTGAAAGAAGGTAAAACAAAAAGTGAAATATTGAAAGCGACCGGATGTACAGTTGCGGTGAAAGATGCGAATCTTTCCATTAATGAAGGCGAAATATTCGTCATTATGGGGCTGTCCGGTAGTGGAAAGTCCACTTTACTCCGCTGCATCAACCGTTTGATACGCCCTACTTCCGGAGAAGTGATTATCAATGGAACAGACATAGCCAAAGTGTCGGATAAGGAACTGTTGCAGATTCGCCGGAAAGAACTGGCTATGGTCTTTCAGAACTTCGGTCTGCTTCCTCACCGTTCTGTCTTGCATAATATAGCTTTCGGGCTCGAACTACAGGGAGTAAAAAAGGGAGAACGGGAGCAGAAAGCGATGGAAAGTATGCAACTGGTGGGGCTGAAAGGCTACGAGAATCAGATGGTAAGTGAACTGTCGGGTGGGATGCAGCAGCGTGTCGGGCTGGCGCGGGCTTTGGCCAATAATCCCGAAGTCCTGTTGATGGATGAGGCCTTCTCGGCACTCGATCCTTTGATCCGTGTGCAGATGCAGGATGAACTGCTGACTTTGCAGTCGAAGATGAAAAAAACGATTGTCTTTATTACTCACGACCTGAGTGAAGCGATTAAATTGGGTGACCGGATTGCTATCATGAAGGATGGAGAAATTGTACAAATCGGTACATCGGAAGAAATCCTGACCGAACCTGCCAACGCTTATGTAGAACGATTTGTGGAGAATGTAGATCGAAGCAAGATTATAACAGCTTCCTCTGTTATGGTAGATAAACCCATAGTGGCACGTTTGAAGAAAGAAGGCCCGGAGGTGCTGATCCGTAAGATGCGCGAACGGAATCTGACCGTTCTTCCGGTAGTCGATTCCAATAATCTGTTAGTAGGAGAGGTGCGGTTGAATGACTTGCTGAAACTACGAAAAGAGCAAATCCGCTCCATCGAGTCCGTAGTAAGGCATGAAGTTCATTCAGTGCTGGGTGATACGGTGCTGGAAGATATTCTTCCGTTGATGACAAAAACGAACTCGCCAATCTGGGTCGTAAATGAGAATCGGGAGTTTGAAGGCGTAGTGCCACTTTCCTCATTGATCATCGAAGTAACGGGAAAAGATAAAGAAGAAATTAATGAAATCATTCAAAACGCAATAGAATTATGATAAATATCGGACAATATATAGAGACTGCCATTAATTGGCTCACAGAACATTTTGCTTCCTTTTTTGATGCTCTCAGCATGGGGATCGGAGGATTCATAGACGGTTTTCAGCACGTACTGTTTGGAATACCTTTTTATATCACAATTGCAGTGCTGGCTGCGCTCGCCTGGTTTAAGTCGGGTAAGGGGACAGCCGTATTTACCCTCTTGGGTTTATTGCTTATTTACGGCATGGGCTTTTGGGAAGAAACGATGCAGACATTGGCATTGGTACTTTCTTCCACTTGTCTGGCATTGCTTTTAGGCGTTCCGTTGGGAATCTGGACTGCCAACAGTGATCGTTGTAACAAGATAATGCGCCCTGTCCTCGACTTTATGCAGACAATGCCTGCCTTTGTCTATCTGATTCCTGCCGTTCTATTCTTCGGATTGGGAACTGTGCCGGGAGCTTTTGCCACCATCATCTTTGCAATGCCTCCTGTGGTTCGTCTGACCGGTCTGGGCATTCGTCAGGTTCCTAAAAATGTAGTAGAAGCCTCCCGCTCTTTTGGAGCTACTCCCTGGCAGCTTCTTTATAAGGTGCAATTGCCTTTGGCGTTGCCTACTATTCTGACGGGAATCAACCAGACGATCATGATGTCACTTTCGATGGTAGTGATTGCTGCCATGATTTCTGCCGGAGGATTGGGAGAAATCGTGCTGAAAGGTATCACCCAAATGAAAATCGGACTCGGATTTGAAGGCGGTATCGCAGTCGTGATATTGGCGATCGTGCTGGACCGCATCACTCAGGGTATGGCAGATAACAGAAAAAGTAAAAAGAAATAAGAATCACACCAAAGAAAGGAATAATCAATGAATAAGATAAAAATGATTGCGGCAATGTTTATTGCCGGCATACTCTTAACCTTCGTTTCCTGCGGAGACAACGGAAAGAGTAAGAAGATAAGTATCGCTTATGCCAACTGGTCGGAAGGTATTGCAATGACAAACCTTGCCAAAGCGATTTTTGAAGATCAGGGGTACGATGTAAAGTTGCTGAATGCCGACCTTGCACCTATATTTACCTCTATCTCCCGTAAGAAAGCAGACGTATTTATGGATGTCTGGATGCCTGTCACTATGGAAGATTATATGAAACAATACGGGGATAAACTCGAAGTTATCGGGGATATTTATGATGGTGCCCGTATCGGGCTGGTGGTTCCGGATTACGTTACGATCAACTCAATCGAAGAACTGAACGCGGAAAAGGAACGTTTCTCCGGTCAGATTGTCGGTATTGATGCCGGAGCCGGTATTATGAAAGCTACCGATCAGGCCATCAAAGACTATGGATTGGATTATAAACTGATGACTTCGAGCGGACCTGCCATGACTGCTTCCCTAAAGAAAGCGATTGATAAGAAAGACTGGATTGTCGTGACGGGATGGACGCCTCACTGGATGTTCGACCGTTTCAAGCTGAAAGTTCTTCAGGACCCGAAGCTGATATATGGAAATACGGAATCCATTCATACCATAGCATGGAAAGGTTTTAGCGAGAAAGACCCTTTTGCTGCCGAACTTTTGGGCAACATTCGTCTGACAGATGCGGAAATCAGCTCCTTAATGACTGCTCTGGAAGAGGCGCAGACAACGGAAAGACAGGCTGCCCGTCAATGGATGGAAGAACATCAGGAACTGGTAAACAGTTGGATTCCTGAGAAAGATTGATATGCAAACACTACTTCAACCATCCTGCCATTCTTTCTTTACCATAGAAGTAGTAGAAAAGTAGTCCCAGCCAGCTGGTAAGAACGATTAATACAATCGCTATAAGTCTTTTCTCTACAGCCGCATTTATATTCCAAATCTCTATGGCAGCTCTGAAAGTCAGTATCAAACCGATAATCCAAATAACAAATCCGATCATATCTTTAGAGTTTTAATGAATATCTTCGTGAGAAGTAATCGTTACTTCTAAGATATAAACAAAAAAGGCAGGAATCTGTTTCCAGGATTCCTGCCTTTTATTATGTATAAAGTATTTCTACTTATTATTCAGCTGTATCAGCTCCCCAGTTTTCTCTGGCAAGACGTTTGTAGCTGTTGTAACGCCATTTAGCGTTTTCTTCAGCAGCTTTAAACAGTTCTTCAGCTTCAGCAGGATATTGTTTCATTACAGAAGCGTAACGAACTTCACCCTTCAAGAAACCTTGGAAGTCTTCCCAGTTAGGTTCTTTGCTATCCAGTTGGAACGGATTCTTGCCTTCTTCTTCCAAAGCAGGGTTGTAACGCCACAAGTGCCAGTAACCGCACTTAACAGCCTTTTCTTCTTCTTCCTGGCTCTTACCCATACCGGCTTTCAGACCGTGGTTGATACATGGAGCGTAAGCGATGATCAGTGATGGTCCCGGATATGCTTCAGCTTCACGGATAGCTTTCAGAGTCTGAGCCTGGTCAGCACCCATAGCAATCTGAGCAACATATACATAACCGTAAGTAGTAGCCATCAGACCGAGGTCTTTCTTACGTACACGCTTACCTGCAGCAGCAAACTTAGCGATAGCGCCTACCGGAGTAGCTTTAGAAGACTGACCACCTGTGTTAGAGTAAACCTCAGTATCCAATACAAGGATGTTAACGTCCTTACCGGAAGCGATTACATGGTCAAGACCACCGTAACCGATATCATAAGAAGCACCGTCACCACCGATGATCCATTGGCTGCGTTTAACAAGATATTGTTGCAGATCAGCGATTTGCTTGCAGTGGTTGCATTTATCTTTAGCAGCTTCTACCATCGGAATGATCTTTTCGGCCAGTTCCTTAGTCTTTTCTGCATCCAGCATATTGTTGATCCATTCAGCAAATACTTCTTTGTATTCAGCCGGGCAGCAATCAGAAGCGATAGCTTCGTTCATTACTTTCACCAGACGGGCACGCATCTTTTCGTTAGCCAGTTCCATACCCAGACCAAATTCACAGAAGTCTTCGAACAAGGAGTTAGCCCATGCAGGACCGTGACCCTTTTCGTTCATAGTGTACGGAGTAGAAGGAACTGAACCGGAGTAGATAGAAGAACATCCTGTAGCGTTAGCAACCATTTCACGGTCACCGAACAACTGAGAAATCAGTTTCACGTACGGAGTTTCACCACAACCGGAGCAAGCGCCTGAGAACTCAAACAACGGAGTTGCGAACTGAGAGTTCTTCACGTTAGCCTTGATGTCTACCAGGTGTTGTTTGCTCTTCACGTTTTCAGCGCAGTAAGTCCAGTTATCAGCTTCGGCCAACTGGCTTTCAAGGTGTTTCATGGTCAATGCCTTGCCACCCTTCTTCGGATTACCCGGACAGATGTCGGCACAGTTACCGCAACCCAGACAGTCGAGAACGTCTACCTGAATACGGAATGTCATACCATCGAATGCTTTACCTACAGCTTTCAGTTGCTCGAACTTAGCACCCTTCTGCTCTTCAGCATCGAGTACGAACGGACGGATAGAAGCGTGAGGACAAACGTAAGCACACTTGTTACACTGAATACAGTTTTCAGCATTCCATTCGGGAACGAATGCAGCTACACCACGTTTTTCGTATTTGGAAGTACCTTGATACCAAGTACCGTCTTCGATACCCTTGAATGCAGATACCGGCAGCAAGTCACCGTCCTGTGCATTGATCGGACGAACTACTTCGTTGATGAAAGCAGGATCATTGTTTTCTGCTTTTGCATCATCCGGCAGGTTAGCCCAAGCAGGATCGACAGTCAGAGTCTTGTATTCACCACCGCGGTCTACAGCAGCGTAGTTCTTGTTAACAACGTCTTCACCCTTCTTGCCGTAAGACTTAACGATGAATTTCTTCATCTGTTCAACAGCTTGATCTACAGGGATTACGCCTGTGATACGGAAGAATGCAGACTGAAGGATTGTATTGGTACGGTTGCCCAAACCAATTTCCATTGCAATCTGAGTTGCGTTGATATAGTATACAGAGATGTTGTTCTGTGCAAAGTATTTCTTCACCTTGTTAGGCAGGTTTTTAGCCAGTTCTTCGCCTTCCCAGATGGTGTTCAGCAAGAAAGAACCGTTCTTACGCAAACCACGTGTTACGTCGTACATGTGCAGGTAAGCCTGAACGTGACAAGCAACGAAGTTCGGAGTATTTACCAAGTAAGTAGAACGGATCGGAGTATCACCGAAACGCAAGTGAGAACAAGTGAAACCACCCGACTTCTTGGAGTCGTAAGAGAAGTAAGCCTGACAGTGTTTGTCGGTGTTGTCACCGATAATCTTAACAGAGTTCTTGTTGGCACCTACTGTACCGTCAGCACCCAGACCGTAGAATTTAGCTTCGAACATACCTTCACCGCCCAGAGCGATTTCTTCTTTCTGAGGAAGAGAAGTGAACGTAACGTCGTCTACGATACCGATAGTGAAGTGGTTCTTCGGCATTGGCATAGCCAAGTTTTCGAATACAGAGATGATCTGTGCCGGAGTTGTATCTTTTGAACCCAGACCGTAGCGACCGCCAACGATAACAGGAGCATTTTCTGCGCCATAGAAGCAGTCTTTAACGTCAAGGTAAAGAGGTTCGCCGTTAGCACCCGGTTCTTTTGTACGGTCAAGCACTGCGATGCTCTTTGCAGTCTTGGGTACAGCAGCCAGGAAGTGTTTAGCAGAGAACGGACGATACAAGTGTACGGCAACCATACCTACTTTTTCGCCGTTTGCTACCAAGTGGTCGATAGCTTCGCGGGCAGCTTCAGTTACAGAACCCATTGCGATAATTACGCGTTCTGCATCTTCTGCACCGTAGTAATCGAACAAACCGTATTTGCGGCCTGTGATCTTGGAAATTTCGTTCATGTATTCTTCTACGATAGCAGGAACTGCTTCATAGTAGTTATTGCATGATTCACGATGTTGGAAGAAGTGGTCGGGGTTTTCAGCCATACCACGGGCAACCGGCTTCATCGGATTCAGTGCACGGGCACGGAATTCAGCCAAAGCTTCCTGGTCGATCAGCGGAGCGAGATCGTCGTTTTCCAACATTTCGATCTTCTGGATTTCGTGAGAAGTACGGAAACCATCGAAGAAGTTCATGAACGGAACGCGTGATTTGATAGTAGCCAGATGAGCAACACCTGCCAAATCCATAACTTCCTGTACAGAACCTTCTGCCAACATAGCGAAGCCAGTCTGACGAGCTGACATTACGTCTTGATGGTCACCGAAGATACACAATGCGTGAGAAGCCAGTGTACGAGCAGAAACGTGGAATACACAAGGCAAGAATTCACCGGCAATCTTGTACATGTTAGGGATCATCAAAAGAAGACCCTGAGAAGCAGTGTAAGTAGTAGTCAATGCACCAGCCTGAAGAGAACCGTGAACTGCACCGGCAGCACCACCTTCAGATTGCATTTCCTGTACCAATACTGTTTCGCCGAAGATGTTCTTACGTCCT
>QWCY01006786.1_pt1 | contig 13178 bp, 9 predicted proteins | sample 1972631 | NCBI WGS metagenome assembly QWCY01 (sample SAMN09866696, study PRJNA288562) | Human gut metagenome isolate pre1_stool, whole genome shotgun sequencing... | isolation source: gut | host: Homo sapiens | place: USA: California
CCCGGAAGCCATGGACGTTATATCCCGCATTTACCGTTCCAAGGGCGGGAAAAAGAAAATTAAAGAAGTGCCCACCCACACCATTCATTATGGTTATATTTATGATGGAGAAGAAGCGGTGGATGAAGTTCTGGTCATGGTCATGCGCGCACCCAAAACATTCACAGGAGAAGATACCGTGGAGATTGACTGTCACGGCGGTGTCTATGCCATGAACCGGGTTCTGGAAACGGTTTTGAAAAACGGCGCCAAGATTGCCGGACCCGGAGAGTTTACCAAGAGAGCTTTCCTGAACGGCAGACTGGATCTTTCCCAGGCAGAGGCAGTTATGGATGTGATCCAGGCGAAGAATGAATATGCGTTGAAAAGCTCCATGAGTCAGCTGAAAGGTTCTGTACAAAAGACCATCAAGGAGATTCGAAGCGACCTGATCTACGAGATTGCTTTTATCGAGTCTGCTCTGGATGATCCGGAGCATATCAGCCTTGAGGGATATCCACAGAAATTACATGGAATCGTGGAAAAAGAGCAGAAATCCATCGAAGAGCTGTTGAAAACTTCCACAGATGGCAAGATCATCCGGGAAGGAATTGAGACGGTTATCGTGGGTAAGCCAAATGCAGGTAAGTCCTCCCTGTTAAACCTTCTTGTAGGGGAAAATAAGGCCATTGTAACGGATATTGAGGGTACTACAAGAGATATTCTGGAGGAGTATATTACCCTTCATGGAATTACGCTGAAAATTGTGGATACGGCAGGCATTCGCGAGACAGAGGATGTGGTGGAGAAAATCGGTGTTTCCAGAGCCCGGGAGGTTGCAAAGGGTGCAGATCTGGTGTTATACGTAGTAGACAGCTCTACACCGCTTGATGAAAATGATGAAGAAATCATTGAAATGCTGAAAGACAGAAAAGCAATTGTACTGTACAATAAAACAGATCTTGCTTCGGCTGTGAGCATGGAGGCATTAAAGGAGAAAATCAACCATCCTCTCATTCCAATTTCTGCGAAAGAGGAGACTGGAATTGCCCAGCTGGCAGATACCATTAAGAGTATGTTTTTCAGTGGGAAAATCTCTTTTAACGATGAGGTTTGTATTACAAATGCCCGTCACAAAGAGGCACTGGAAGAGGCAGAAGAGAGTCTTGCAATGGTAAAACAGAGTATTGAGGATGGCATGCCGGAAGACTTCTTTTCCATTGATCTGATGGCTGCTTATGGAAGCTTGGGGAAAATTACCGGGGAAGAAGTTGGGGAAGATCTGGTGAATGAGATATTTAGTAAGTTTTGTATGGGTAAGTAGTGGCAGAGGGACGCGATAATATATGAATGAGTGTGTTATAGAGGAGATAAAAATGAAACATTTAGAGGAGAATTATGACATAGTAGTGGTCGGTGCCGGACATGCTGGCTGTGAGGCAGCGTTGGCTGGGGCGAGATTGGGATTGAGTACGATCATGTTTACGGTAAGCGCAGAGAGTATTGCGCTGATGCCTTGTAACCCAAATGTAGGCGGTAGTTCAAAGGGACATCTGGTCCGTGAGTTGGATGCTCTTGGTGGAGAGATGGGAAAAAATATTGACAAGACTTTTATTCAGTCTAAGATGCTGAACTGTTCCAAGGGTCCGGCAGTGCATTCCCTTCGTGCTCAGGCTGATAAGCAGGCTTACAGTAATGAAATGAGAAAGACGTTGGAGAATCAGGAGAACCTGACCATCCGCCAGGGAGAGGTTACCAAGCTTCTGGTAGAGGATGGCAAGATCACAGGTGTGAAGACGTATTCCGGCGCTGTCTACCATTGTAAGGCGGTAGTTTTGTGTACTGGAACTTATCTGAAAGCACGCTGTATTTACGGTGATGTAAGCAATTATACAGGTCCAAATGGACTGCAGGCAGCCAATTATCTGACTGATTCTCTGAAAGAATTGGGAATTGAAATGTTCCGTTTCAAGACTGGAACACCTGCCCGAATTGCAGGAAATACCATCGACTACAGCAAGATGGAAGAGCAGTTTGGGGATGAGAGAGTAGTGCCATTTTCTTTTTCCACAGATCCGGAGGATGTGCAGATCGAGCAGAAATCCTGCTGGCTGACTTATACCAATGAGGCTACCCATGATATCATCCGTGCAAACCTGGATCGTTCCCCACTGTACTCTGGTATGATCGAAGGAACTGGTCCGCGTTATTGCCCTTCTATTGAGGATAAAGTAGTTCGTTTTGCAGATAAAAAAAGACATCAGGTGTTTATTGAGCCAGAGGGAATGTACACAAATGAGATGTACATTGGCGGTATGTCCAGCTCTTTGCCGGAAGATGTGCAGGAGGAAATGTACCACAGCGTACCAGGCCTTGAGCATGCAAAAATTGTGAAGAATGCTTATGCTATTGAGTACGATTGTATTAACCCAAGACAGCTTTATCCAACGCTGGAGTTTAAGAAAATTAAAGGTCTTTTCAGTGGCGGACAGTTTAATGGAAGTTCAGGTTACGAGGAGGCAGCAGCCCAGGGACTGATCGCTGGTATCAATGCAGCCATGGAAGTGCTGGGAAAAGAGCAGCTGATCCTGGATCGTTCTGAGGCTTATATCGGTGTTCTCATTGATGATCTGGTTACAAAAGAGAACCATGAGCCATACCGTATGATGACCAGCCGTGCCGAGTACCGTCTACTTCTCCGTCAGGATAATGCGGATCTGAGACTTCGTAAAAAGGGCTGGGAGGTAGGTCTTGTAGATGACGAAACCTATGCAAAAGTAGTGGAAAAAGAACGCTTGATAGCGGAAGAAATCCAGCGTGTGGAGAATACAAATGTGGGTATGACAGAGGCAGTTCAGAGCCTTCTGGAAAGCAAAGGAAGCACACCACTTAAGTCAGGAATCAGTCTTGCAGAGCTGATCCGCAGACCGGAGCTTTCCTATGCAGAGGTGGCTCCTATTGATAAGAACCGCCCTGAACTTGCCTGGGATGTGCAGGAGCAGGTAAACATTAATATTAAATACGACGGTTATATCCGCCGCCAGATGAAGCAGGTAGAGCAGTTTAAGAAGCTGGAAGCCAAGAAAATTCCAGAGGATCTGGACTATGAGAAAGTAAAGAGCCTGCGTATTGAGGCACGGCAGAAACTGGAACTTTACAGACCTGTTTCCATTGGACAGGCATCCCGAATTTCCGGTGTTTCACCGGCGGATATTTCGGTGCTGCTGGTTTATATGGAGCAGTATGGGAATGTTCGGATAAGGGCGCCGTAGCGGGCTACGGCAACCGAATTCGGGCAAAATCTCCCGCAAAGTGGGGCGTGCAGATTGCGGAAATGATTTTTCAAACACGCTCTACGGTGAAATAACTGGTAACTACGACTAAGACGCTTGGGAGAGACCTCTCGTCTAAGTCGATCTGACCAGTGGATTTCACCTTCGTTAAAAACGCACCTGAAATGACCTGCTAAAGAATATTACTTGCAAAAACGCTGTGTATTAGCAACTGGAAAGTAAAAAAATAAGTAGTTTGAGGTATAAGGAGAAGTTTATGGAATATGATTTAACCCTCTTTGAGAAAGGACTTGAAGAGCTTGGAATTGCTCTGTCCCAGGAGCAGAAGAAGCAGTTTATCACTTATTATGAGTACCTTGTAGAGAAAAATAAGGTAATGAATTTAACTGCAGAGCTTAAAATTACCCTTCTGGATTCTTTGAATAAAAGGGTGAATTTCCTTAATGAAGTAATCGAAATGCTTGGATTAAAAGACGTAACAGCCATCCACGGAAGAGCTGAAGACTATGCGAAACAGAAGGAACACAGAGAAAAATACGACTTCTGTGTCTCCCGCGCAGTAGCCAATCTAAGCACCCTTTCCGAGTATTGTATCCCCTTCGTAAAAGAAGGAGGCAGCTTTATTTCTTATAAATCCGGCAAGATTGATGAAGAGCTTGCGCAGGCAGAAAATGCTGTGAAAATCCTTGGTGGAAAAGTTCAGGATGTAGTGAAATTTCCACTTATGGACACGGATATGGATCGTTCTTTTGTGGTGATCAAGAAGATGAAACCGACCGCCAAGAAGTACCCCAGGAAGGCTGGCTTGCCGGCGAAGGAGCCGCTGGCGTAGAATATGTGTTAATATTAAGATAACTTTAGTCCTGAAAGAGGAAGAAATCCGTACTATATTTCTCTCCGATAATATCGGCGATTTTTTCTGAGATAACATAGGTTCTGTCTCAATCACTTTCAAAGGAATTGTCTTCATTGGGAATAGTTTGGTTAGTAGCTTGGTTAGTGTGATTAACCAAGCTACTAACCAAGCTCTTAAACATAACCATAATATCCTCACACTTAATCGTATATTCTGGCATAGGATTTCCAGCTTCCTCGCAACTGTCTTTGATTTTTTCTATTCCACATCCCCGTGCCTTAGAGCGTGTCTGAAAAATCATTCCCGCAATCTGCACGCCCCACTTTGCGGAATGTATTTTATTTTGGGACACATTTCCAACACAAAATAATCACATATTTCTCACATAATTATCTAAATTTCCTCACAGGTTGCACATAAAATAATCATAGATAGATGCATGGGATAAGCCATGCATCTGCAACTTGAAGGAGGTAAGAAACTTGATTGAAGTAAAAAATCTGGTAAAACGCTACGGCGATCACACCGCTGTAGACCACCTTTCTTTTGAAATAGAGAAAGGCAAGATTTATGGTTTCCTGGGCCCCAACGGCGCCGGAAAATCCACAACCATGAATATGATAACCGGCTATATTGCATCCACCGAGGGAACAGTAGTCATAGACGGTCATGATATTCTGGAAGAACCTGAGGAGGCAAAAAAATGCATCGGATATCTACCCGAAATGCCGCCCCTTTATTTTGATATGACCGTTCTGGAATATCTGAAATTCGTAGCAGATCTGAAGAAAATTCCTAAAGATAAAAAAGCCACTATGATCGAAGAAATCATGGACATGGTAAAGATTACTGACATGAAAAATCGTCTGATCAAGAACCTTTCTAAAGGTTACAGACAGAGGGTTGGTATTGCGCAGGCTGTGCTTGGTTACCCGGAGGTTATTATTCTGGATGAGCCGACTGTCGGGCTTGACCCAAAACAGATCAACGAAATCCGCGATCTGATCAAAGGCCTGAAACAGAAACACACCGTTATCCTTAGCTCCCATATTTTGTCCGAAGTCAGCGCCGTTTGCGACTACGTGCTGATCATTTCCCATGGAAAACTGGTAGCCAGCGATACCCCTGAGAATCTGGGAAAACTGGCAGCAGGCTCAAACAACCTGAATCTGTTTGTAAAAGGTCAGAAAGACACTATCAGAGCCGCTTTGGAGGCCGTAGAAGGGGTAAAAGAGGTTACGGTAAAGAAAAGCCCGGAGGAAGGCGTATATGCCATTACAGTGGGAACAGAAGAGAATATGGATGTGCGCGAAAAAGTATTCTACAGTATGGTAAATGCCGGCTGTCCGATCCTTGAAATGCAGTCTAAGAAAGTTTCTCTGGAGGAGATCTTCCTTGAACTTACAGAGAGCGAGAAAAAAGATAAAGATGCGTCAGGAAAAAAATCCGGAAAATCTTTCTTTAAGACGGCAGCAGATGCTGAGAAGTATTTGAATGAGAAAAACGAAGATACTGTCCTTGATAATGGACTTGAAGAAAAAGAGTTTGATGAATCGGGCAAAGTATCCAATGATGTGTCAGATAATGGACTGTCTGGTGATAAACAGGATAGTTTTGCCGCATCTGAGAAAGAAAAGGGGGAAGAGTAAACCATGCTTGCTATTTATAAAAGAGAGCTGAAAAGCTACCTGACCTCCATGGTCGGCTACCTGTTTATGTTTTTTGTGTTGCTGATCGCAGGTATTTACTTTTCAGCGTACCAGCTTTCAGCTGCTTATCCGAAATTTGAATATACTTTAAATGCCATGACCTTTGTGTTTCTGATCGCAGTGCCGATCCTGACCATGCGTGTACTTGCTGAGGAAAGAAAGCAAAAAACGGACCAGCTTCTGCTTACCTCTCCGGTATCTGTATCCGGCATCGTAATGGGAAAATATCTTGCACTTGTGACTATTTATGCAATCCCCATTGCGGTTCTTGCAACTTATCCGCTGATTATGGCGAAGTTCGGAACCGTTGCATTTGGTTCCGCGTACACAGCACTCCTTGGATTTTTCCTTTTGGGAAGTGCAAACATTGCAATCGGCGTATTTTTCTCAGCAATCACTGAGAGCCAGGTAATTGCAGCAGTTCTTACCTTTGTATTTTTATTTGCTTTTTATATGATGAATGGAATTTCTTCCTTTTTCTCAGAGACGGCAATGTCTACATGTGTGACATTTGGCATTCTGATCATAGCACTTAGCCTTATGATCTACAGTATGATTAAAAATGCAGTGATTTCAGGTGCTGTCTGCGTGATTGGAGAAGTGGCACTGGTAATCGTTTACGTTGTAAAATCCAGCGTGTTTGAAGGAGGAATCCAGAAGGTTCTTGAAGTGTTTAACTTAAGTTCACACTTTGAAAACTTTACAAACAGTATTTTTGATGTGACTGGAGTTCTTTATTTCCTGTCTGTCATTGCCATTTGTATATTCCTTACCATGCAGACAATTTTGAAGAGACGTTGGAATTAAGGAGGTGGGGGAAATGTTTTTTAAGAAGAAAAATGATAACAATATTGATAATAACGATAAAAACGTAATCAATATCGAAAACGTTGAAAATAATAACAATAATAACAAAAAAGAAAAACGAAAATTTAAAGACAGTATTAATAAAAAGTACTTGAAAAATGGAAGCTACAGTTCTGTTATGATTGTTGTTTTCACTGCTATCATTATTGTTATAAATATGATTGTTGGAAATCTTCCTTCAAAGTATACGCAGCTGGATATCAGCTCCGAAAAACTTTACACCATCGGTGATGAGACAAAAGCGATGCTGAAAGATCTGGACAAGGATGTAACCATATATCAGATCGCCCAGAGCGGAAGTGAGGATGAGACTATCAGTAATCTGCTTCAAAGATATGCAGATGAATCTGATCATATTAAGGTGGAACAGAAAGATCCAGTGGTCAATCCTAAATTTGTCAGTGAATACACCAGTGACAACCTTTCCTCTAATAGCTTAATTGTTGTATGCGGAGACAGAAATAAGGTTGTAAATTATAACAATATTTACGAATCTACAATGGATTACAACACATACAGTTATCAGACAACGGGCTTCGACGGCGAAGGTCAGATCACAAGTGCCATCGCATATGTAACCAGTGAAAACCTGCCAGTATTGTACACATTAGAGGGACATGGAGAGCAGGAGCTTGATTCTACGATCAAGGAAGATATTGAGAAAGCAAACATGGAAATCAAATCCCTGAATCTGCTCACAGAAGGAAGCGTTCCAGAGGATGCCAGCTGTCTGCTGATTGATTCTCCTACAACGGATATCTCAGAGGATGAGAAGACCGCATTGATCGATTATCTGGAAAATGGCGGAAAAGCAATGATTTTCTCCGATTACACAGGAGAAAAAATGGAAAACTTTGATGCAGTGCTGGAAAACTACGGAGTAAGCAGAGTAGATGGCCTGGTATTTGAGGGCGCTGCACAGCATTATGCCGCGCAGATGCCTTACTACCTGGTTCCAACTGTAAACAGCACAGATATTACATCTGATGTTGCTTCTTCTGGATATTACATCTTGATGCCTTATGCGCAGGGAATCCGGAAATCTGATGACGTGAGAGACACTGTAAATATTGAAAGTCTTCTTACAACTTCCGACAGCGCATATTCAAAGACAGATTTGAACAGCGGTTCTCTTGAAAAGGAAGACGGTGATGTGGATGGTCCATTTGACCTGGGTGTCAGCATTACAGAGACTGTAGATGATGATAAAGAGACTCATATTATTTATTATTCCACATCAAACCTGCTGCAGAGCCAGATCAATCAGATGGTTTCTGGTGGAAATGAGAAACTTGTGATGGCTTCTTTAAGTTCTCTGGTAGACACAGAAGACAGTACAACAGTTTCTATCCCATCAAAGAGTCTGGAAGTATCTTATCTGACTTTGACAGCATATGATGCAAGCTTCTGGAAAATCTGTACCATTGGTCTGATTCCTGGAGCATTCCTGTTGATTGGATTTATGATTTGGTTAAAGAGGAGAAAAGCCTGATGAAGAAAAAATCAGTAAATCTTATTACAGCAGTGGGCGTTTTGGTTGTCCTCAGCGGCGCATACGTAGGCGTAAAAGCCTACGTAGCCAAGCAGGAGGCCGCGGATACTGAAAGTGCGGAGGAAGAAAATCCGGAAATTATTTCCATAGCGTCTGCTGATGTGAAATCAATAAAATTTGTAATTGATAAAAAAGAAGTTACCTTTGAAAAAGATGGAGATTCCTGGGTGAAAAGTGATGAAACTGGTTTCCCGGTAGATCAGGATAAAATCGATACACTGGTCAGCTCCCTGAATTCTATAAAAGCGGAAAGAACACTGGAAAATGTGGAGGATGCATCAGAATATGAACTGGATCAGCCGGATAACACGATCACGGTTACCACAGAAGATGGGGAAACGACAGTAATCCAGCTTGGAATGGAGAATGATTCCACAAGTCAGGAATACATTGACTTGAACAAGGATTCTTCTACAGTTTATGTAGTAAGCAATTCCACGTTTTCTTCTTTTGAGGGAACTTTGTACGACTTTGCAAAAAGCGGCGTTTTCCCAACTGTGGATTCCTCTACGGTCAGCAAAATTTCTGTAGATGGAAAAGATTCTTCCTATGTTGTAGAGAAAGATGAAAATAATTTCTGGAATATTACTGGTGATGGAGAGACTGAGAAAGCAGATTCCGCGAAGGCAACTTCCTTAGCCAGTACATTATCCAGTGTGGCTTATGCAAGTTATGTAAATTATAACTGCGCAGAAGATGAGCTCTCTCAGTACGGATTAGATAAGCCGTATGCAGAGATTACAGTGGATTATCAGGAGAAAGTTGAGAAAGAGTCCACTGATGATGAAAATGAGGCTGAAAATGGCGATGAGGAGGTCTCAGAGGCATCTGGGGATGAGAACCAGGCGGATGAAAATGCGGATTCTGAAACAGATGGAAGCGAAAGCTTGGATGAAGATGCGGATTCTGAGACAGATGGAAACGAAAGCTCAGATGAAGATGCGGATTCTGAGACAGATGGAAACGAAAGCCCAGATGAAGATGCGGATTCTGAGACAGATGGATACGAAAGCTCAGATGAAGATGTGGATGTGGCAGACACAGAAGATTCAGAAGCTGTAGAAAATGAGAATACAGATGAAACAGCAGATGACAACGTCGAAGCAGAAGATACAGATGTAACTGAATCAGATGACGAGGCTGGGGTGGAAACTACAGATACTGAGTCCGCAGAAAGTTCTGAAGATTCAGAACCGGAAACTGAAATGGTTGACAGAGAACTTGTAATTCAGGTTGGAGATCAATCTTCAGATGGTGGAAGATATGTGCGGATAAATGACAGCAACGAAATTTATACAATATCCGAGGATTCTCTTGATACTTTCCTTGGAAAAACAAATGCTGATTTCTGGGATTTGACAGTAAGCTATTTATCTGCAAATAATCTGGATACTCTGGATGTGAACTACGGAGGAGAAGATTATATCGTAAATGTTTCACGTGAAACATCTGAGGATGAAAACGTAGAAACATCGAATAATGAGACGGAAGATGAAGATACAACAGATAGTACCAGCAGTGATGCTGCCGACGGCAACGATGTAGAGGAAAATGTTGCCGATGATAACACTTCATCAGGTGATTTGACCGGCGAAGATACTGAAAATACAGATGACAGTTCTTCTACTGCAAGCACTACAAGTTCAACCAGTGTAACCTTATCTTATACACTAAATGGAAAAGATCTGGACAGCACAACATTTACAACGTTCTACAATAAGCTGATCAACATGACAGCGCAGAAACGTCTGACTGATGAATTTAAGTCCAATACAGATCCGGAAATGACTGTGAAATTTACAGATATAGATGGAAATGAAATGGAAGTGGAGTATTATTCCTATGATACAAATTACTATGCCGCTGTTATAAACAAAAAAGTATATCTGGTAAATAAAATGACAGTAAAAGAACTGTTTCAGGCATTTGAATCTGTAACTGGTGAGAAAGAGGAAAACGAAAAAGCTGAGACAACAGATCCTGAAACAAATGCTTCTACAGATAATGCTGAAACAGAAACGACAGAGGCTTCAGAGGATGCTGAAGAGTAGTAGTAGCTGAAAAAATGATAAAAAAAGATCTTTGCCTGTGAAAAAAACAGGACAAGGATCTTTTTTATTATTTGAAAAAACTGTTGAATTGCCTGTTACATAAGAATTCTACTGGATATGAATATGCGCGTACATCGTTTTGCAAATAACGATATCAATCAAGCTGGATGCGTGAAGTTGAAGGTGCAGATGGAAAAAATGTGTGGCGGGCTACGCCAGAGCGTGTATGAAAAATCATTCCTGCAATCTGCACGCCTTGCTTTGCTATATATCTCGGATTCAGTCGCCGTGGTTCACTACAGCAACTGAATTTAAGTTAAAGTTCCTGTGAATTGTGACATATATTTAAAAATCATTCTTGCAATCTGCGTGCCAAATTTTGCAGTATATTTTGTCTGAATTCGGTTGTCGCAGCTCGCTACGACAACCGAATTCGGGCGAAATCTCCCATAAATTATGATGCACATCTTGCAGAAAGCCTTTTCCAAACACTCTCTGATCTGCTGACATTTCAAATGGTATGAAATATGTAATTAACGTTGGCTATTTTATCTGTTTGAATTTTTATATGCATTGTTTGTTTGAAAATGAATTTTAAAATCTTTGATTTTTACTCATATGGTTTTACATTAGCCGACTATATAAAAAGTCCGAAAATAGAAACTTTGCTTTTGCTTTCTGAAATATTACGGTAAATATAAAATGTAATAATAACTTTTATAAAATAAAAACCTACTAAAACAAACAATAAAGTCCAATAAATGACACTTAACTACACGATAATGCAACAAAGACCTACTTAATGTACTTTGAACAACAAAACAGGCAAATGAACAGTAAAAATCCTCTGAAAAATATATTGTTATGTAAAAATATACTTTTAAACAATTCTGATTAAAACAAAAAGATTGTATAAAGATAAAATAGAACAGCGCATAATTGAAAAAATAACAAAATAATAACAAAACAATACGAAAAGAGCTCTGAGATGTATTTGAAAATCATTTCTCAATCCACACCCCCCCACTTTGCAGTATATTTTACCCGTAGTTGGGTGTGTCGTAGCATGTTGCAGCACCTTCATTCTGGCCAAATCTCCCGCAAATTGTGGCGCGCACCTTGCAGAAAGCCTTTTTCAAACACTCTCTGGGATGTATCAAAAAACATTTTCGCAATCCGCACACCTTACTTTGTGGTATATATTCCTGAATTTGGCTGCCATAGTTCGCTACGGCAACCTCAACCTCATCCTGGTCAAAGTCCCACAAATTGTGACGTACATCTTGTAGAAAGCTTTTTTAATATGCTCTGGAAATATAGAAAGAACAGGAAAAGCATAAAGCATAATAAATTATTATTACAAAAACAAAAAAACTTCGGGATTATATTATACAATCTCGAAGCTTTTTATTCTGCTTTGAAGGCATATCTATATCTTTATTTTAATTAAAAGAATGCACCAACCTGCTCAAGAAATGCTTCTACATTCTCAATATGTGGAAAATGCTTGGAACATGGAATGGTTGCTGACTCAATTGCTGGATTTACTTTCTGATAAGCTTCTACAATTGCAGCACCATTTGGCTCATCTTCACCTTCTACGATATAAATGCTGTTATCAATTGATTCTACAGCATGGCGAATGTTGATATTCATATATTTAGCACTTTGGCTGGAGTATAGGCATTTTGCATAATAACCACCTTTGTGCGCAGCTTCATAATATGCATCCAGGACATCTTTGTCTACATGGAATGGATTATAATAAAGCTTATCAAGGAAGAAATCATTAATTGTTTCACGTGAAACAATTATATGGTAGATAAAGGTTCCAAATATAGGCAGTTCGATAAAGAATTTGAATAATTTATCCTTTTTTGTGGTAGTTTGGGCAAGAGAAATCATGCTTACCGGATTAATAAACATGATTTTATTAATGCTTTCTTTATCGTAAGCAGCGGCAGTGGTAACAAATGAACATGAGAAACCACTTGCAATGATGTCAGTTTTCTCTTTAATTACATTTTTTATAAAATCGCAGATGATTTGTACGAAAAGAAAATTTGTATATGTAATTCCAGCTTTTTCCGAACGTCCGCAACCTAATAGATCAAGGGTATATACGGTGTGCTCTTGAGCAAGCTGATCCTCAACACGAGACCATTCGTATCCACTGGCTCCAGGCATTGTATCATGAATAAGAAGAAGAGGAGAGCCTTTTCCCTTCTTGGTATAATAAATTTTTCCGAAACGCCAATTATAATAGTTGTGATTGGAAAAATCAAGCATTTCTTTTAACTGGGAAGAGGCAACAATCACTCTATTGGTGAGATGGATGACACCAGCGGCAATCGTAGTCAACGCGGCCAGAGTCAGAATTTTATGTTTAGTGTCTTTCATTTTATAGAGGACCTCCTTTGGGTTTGTATGTATATTATACGCCAAAGAGGTTGATTTTACAATGTTTTTTGACGTATAAATAGGAATTGACAGAATACTGTGCTACTGTTCACTTCGTTCACAGTAACACGCTTTGCGATGCACAGAAAGACGAACCTTCTTGTGACAAGCACAAGAAGTAGCGTTTGCTGCGAAAACTTAATTCTCGGGTTTTCTGTGAACTTTTTTCACAAAAAACACCTCGCGGAGCATCACCGGTGAACAGCAACAATACTGATTGCTGCTCATTTTGTGACCAGTAACATGCTTCATAAAAAAAGACATATTATTTGCTTTTGATAACCTGTTTAGATATGGTTGATACTTCGCGGTTTTATTGGTTTTACCAAACCTATAACTTATTTAATGTGTTGGTCGTTATCCCGGACGCGATTTCACAATGTATATTCACCGCCGCGCGTCGCAACGTTC
>QWCY01004931.1_pt1 | contig 13177 bp, 11 predicted proteins | sample 1972631 | NCBI WGS metagenome assembly QWCY01 (sample SAMN09866696, study PRJNA288562) | Human gut metagenome isolate pre1_stool, whole genome shotgun sequencing... | isolation source: gut | host: Homo sapiens | place: USA: California
GGCGAAGAGCTGGAGGCCGCCCTTCTGAATGAGGCGCTGGTAAACTACTTTGAATTTGCGGCGTGCCTTTCCGATTTATGTGAACAAGGCCTTGTGGAAAAACGGGAAGATGGCTATCACATTCTTCCCAAAGGCCGGGAAGTGGCGGACACTTTGCAGGACGATGTTCCGCTTACTGTGCGAGAGTGCGCCTCCCGCGCGGTGGTGCGCGCACAGCTGTTTGCCCGAAAAAGCGCCCAGCACAAAGTGCAGCTGGAAGAGACGCCCGGCGGGTATCTCGTTCATTGCAGCATTGAAGAGGGTGCCGCCCCTTTGTTCCAGCTGACGGTGGCCATGCCGGATAAGTTTTCCGCCAAGCTTGCACGGGAACAGTTCATTGCCCATGGCGATGAACTGTATGAGCTTTTGATTGGCCGGCTGACACAGGAGGAATGATGCTCTGCATAATCCAACCAGGCTGCCAGGCGTTATGCCTGGCAGCCTGGTTTTTTACCGGGAGAGATCCGGTCGGGGCACTGTGGCAGGTAGAGAACAAATATACCCTGCTCGGCGGAATCCTGGGGGCATTTATCACCGTGACCGTGATCCAGAGTATGGGAAAACTGGGTCCGGCACAGGCAACGATGCTGATCGTGATCGCCCAGCTGGTGGTTTCTTATCTGATCGAACTGTTCGGAATCTTCGGCGTGGAAAAACAGCCGTTTGACTGGAAAAAGCTGGCAGGTACGGCGATCGTTGTCGGCGGGATTATCCTTTTTAAATGGGAGTGATTTTGGGAGAAGATCGTAATAATTATTTCAGGTTTATGGTCTTGTAATTCAGAGAAAAATTGGGTAAAATGAATTGTGTATGCATGGAGGGAGCCCTAAAGCGGAAGCGATAAGGAGCGTGCAGATGAAACAGAAAAAGAAAATTCTATGGATGCTTTTACCGGTGCTGGTATTTGGCGGGTGCGGTTCGCAAGGCAGTGTGCTGAAACGCACGCAGGAGGAAAGCAGTTTGCTGGAAACTCAGGAGAAAGAACCGGAAACGGCAGACGGCGCAGAGACCAAAGACGGGCAGGAAGAAAATCCGGAACAAACAGAGGAATCTTTGCCGGAATGGATCTACGTGGATGTCTGTGGAGCGGTGGAAAACCCCGGAGTTTATCGGATCGAAGCCGGAAGCCGGGTATTTCAGGTGTTAGAGCAGGCGGGCGGCTGTACCGAGGATGCCTCGCTGGAGACGGTGAATCAGGCAGATCTGTTATCGGACGGTCAGAAGATCCGGATCTATACCAGAGAGGAAACGGAGCAGATGGGAGATGATCTGCGGGACGAATCGCAGGGGATGGAGACGGACAGTCAGACCACTTCAGACGGTCGGGTGGATATCAACCGGGCGGGAAAAGAAGAGCTGATGACGCTGACCGGAATCGGAGAGACCAGAGCACAGGCAATTCTTGCATATCGCGAATCCCACGGGAAATTTTCCAGTGTGGAGGAGCTGATGCAGGTGGAAGGCATTAAAGAAAAAACATATGAAAAGCTGAAAAATCAGATCAGGATCAATTGAGGAGTAAAGAATGGCGAAGAAAGTATTGGTTGTAGACGATGAAAAATTAATCGTGAAAGGAATCCGGTTCAGTCTGGAGCAGGACGGCATGGAAGTGGATTGTGCCTATGACGGGGAGGAAGCCCTGGAATGTGCAAAGAATAAAGAATATGATATGATTCTGCTGGATCTGATGCTGCCGAAGATGAACGGACTTGAGGTATGTCAGCAGATCAGGGAATTTTCAGATGTCCCGATCATTATGCTGACGGCGAAGGGCGAGGATATGGATAAGATCCTTGGTCTGGAGTACGGAGCGGATGACTATATTACCAAGCCTTTTAATATTCTGGAAGTGAAAGCCAGAATCAAAGCCATCATGCGCCGTGCCGGAAAGACAGCGGCTCAGGAGACGAAAGCCAAGGTGGTAGAAGTCGGAGAACTTCGACTGGACTGCGAAAGCCGCCGGGTATTTATCGGCAGCAGAGAGATCAATCTGACTGCAAAAGAATTCGATGTACTCGAACTTCTGGTATTTAATCCAAATAAAGTATACAGCCGTGAAAATCTGTTGAATATCGTATGGGGTTATGAGTATCCCGGAGATGTGCGGACGGTGGATGTGCATATTCGCCGGCTGCGTGAGAAGATCGAGAGCAATCCGAGCGAACCAAAATATGTACATACCAAATGGGGCGTAGGATATTATTTTCAGGCGTAAGATCCGGAATGCAGGTCAAACACAGCCGGTGTATCAGGCGTGTTAGCCTGCATTTTCTTTTTAATGAATGGCAGTGAGGAACAGATATGAAAGTGAATTGGAAAGTCAGATTTAAGTTTGTCAAAAGTCTGCGGTTCCGGATCCTGGTGATTCTGATCATTATCGGTATCGTGCCGAGTATCATCGTGGAAAAGGGAATCGTAAACAGTTACGAGGATCGGGCAGTCTCGAACCGGCAGCTGAATGTAAAGAACCAGTGTGACATTCTGGTCAATCAGCTGGCAAAAGAGAATTATCTGAAAGATCCGTCTTCGGAGGGGATCAACAGCGAGCTGACGATGCTCACAAACGTGTACAGCGGACGGATCCTGATCGTCAATCAGGATTTTCAGGTGATCAAGGACACCTATGATCTGGATAAAGGAAAATACATGATCTCAAAGGAAGTGGTCAAGTGTTTCCAGAAGATGAAAGAGAGCAGTCATTATGACCGGAAAAACAGCTACATCGAGATGACGATGCCGATTCCGGGAACGGACGGGGAGACGACACAGGGTGTGCTGCTGATCAGCATTTCCACGGAAGAGATCGTATCCAGCATTGATATTCTGGAACAGAAAGGTCTGACGATCCTTGTGATCATCGGTGCGCTGGTGCTGGTGTTCGGCTATCTTCTGGCGGGGATTCTGATGAAACCGTTTGCAAAGGTAACAAGAGCGATCGAAGATATCACGGACGGATTCCAGGATGAGAAAATCTCGGTTCCGGATTATACGGAGACGGAACTGATCACGGATGCATTTAACAAGATGCTGGGGCGTGTGCAGTCGTTAGACACCTCCCGTCAGGAATTTGTATCGAATGTGTCCCATGAGCTGAAAACACCGCTGACTTCGATGAAGGTACTGGCGGATTCGCTGGTAGGACAGGAAAATGTACCGGTGGAACTGTATCAGGAATTCATGCAGGATATCGCAGCGGAGATTGACCGGGAGAGCAAGATCATCACGGATCTTTTGACACTCGTAAAGCTGAATAAGAAAGCTTCGAACATGAACATCGAACAGGTCAACATCAATGAGCTGCTGGATCTGATCTTAAAACGGCTGCGGCCGATCGCGGCGAAGAGAAATATCGAACTGATCCTGGAAGGCTTCCGGCCGGTGGATGCGGAGATCGATGAGACAAAATTGTCCCTTGCCATCAGCAATCTGGTGGAAAATGCGATCAAATACAATAAGGACGAAGGCTGGGTGCGTGTATCGTTGAACGCGGATCACAAGTATTTTTATGTGACGGTAACCGATTCCGGCCGTGGTATTCCGGAGGAATCCATCGACCATATCTTCGAGCGATTCTATCGGGTAGACAAATCGCACTCCACCGAGATCGAGGGAACCGGTCTGGGGCTGGCGATTACCAGAAGTGCCATCATGATGCATCACGGAGCGATCCGGGTGAAGAGCCAGGTGGGTGAAGGAACGACATTTTCCGTGCGGATCCCGCTGACATTTATCGACTGATCAAGGACGGTGAGAATATGAGAAAAAGAAGAATCACAGCACTGGTGATGGCACTGGTGCTTGGCGTTGCCGCCTTTTCCGGCTGCGGGAAAAAGGATGCGGACAGCAAATACAAAGTATATTATGTCAACGAAGATCAGGGAGAGATCCTTGCCGAAAGTTTTCTGCCGTCCGAAGAGAAGACATCGACGATGGTAGATGAGATGACGGATAAATTAAATAAGAAAAATGCAGAAGGACATACCCTTCTTCCGAATGGCGTGCAGATCCGGGAATGTGTGAACGATGACGGAATGCTTCTGGTGGACTTTACACCGGAATACCGGGAGCTGAATCCGGTGGATGAGGTGCTTTTGCGGGCATCGATCGTAAAAGATTATGTACAGATTCCGGATATTTATCTCGTTACGATCACTGTCGTAGGAGAGCCGATCGTCGATTCGCAGGGAAAGGAGATCGGAGCCATGAGTCTGGATAATTTTCTGGAAAATACCGGAAAAGAGATCATGGCGTATCAGTATAAAGAGCTGAACCTTTATTTTACCAACGAGGAAGGGAATCAGCTGGTGCCGGAGACCCGACAGGTTTACTATAACGGCAACACACCGATCGAAAAAGTCATCGTGGAGCAGCTGCTTCGCGGACCGGGAGAGAGCGGACATTATGCCACACTGCCGTCCGATACAAGAATCGTCGGCGTGTCGGTGGCGGACGGGATCGCCTATGTGAATCTGGGCGAGCAGTTTGTCGATGAGGCGCTGCCTGTGGATGCACAGATTCCGGTATATTCGATCGTCAATTCGCTGATCGCAGCGGGAAATGTCAGTCAGGTGCAGATCTCGATCAACGGCGATACTTCACTGGTATTTAAGGACGAAGTAGATATGAATCAGTTATTCCAGGTGAATCATGAACTGGAGAAAGGAGGAGAGGACTGAAAAGCAAACGTCCTCTCTGCCTGCTGTTTGCAGGGCTGATCCTGTGTATTCTGGTGACGGACGGGTGCGGAGGTTCCTGGCTTTGGAAATCTCCCGCCGGGAAGGAATCCTGGCAGTGGGCAGAACAAGAGCAGAGCATACAGGCGGAAGGCGTGGTGTACCGCATCGAAAAAGACACCCGCACAATGATTTATCTGAAAAAAACAATTCTGATACGTTCCGGATCATCAAAAAAATATCCCATTCGAAATATCAAATGTACAGGAAAAAAAGAAGCACTGAACAGTCTGAGAGAAGGCATGCGTGTCCGGCTGGAAGGAACCCTTGCGCTTCCGGAACTTCCGCGCAATCCCGGACAGTTTAACCGGAGAGTCTATGAAAGCGGGAAAAAGATCGATTTTTATCTGGAAGATCCGGCAATTGTATGGAGCAAAGAAGGATCCTCCGGGAGCACCGGGATGCTGCGAGCGTGGCGGGAAGAAATAAAGAAACGGTGCAAATGGCTCTATCCCGACACGGAGGCGGGGATCCTTGAGGCGATGCTGTTCGGGGAAAAGAGTGAACTTACCGGGGAGGTCAAGGGATTTTATCAGGCAGCAGGGATCAGCCATGTGCTTGCCATATCCGGTCTGCATATCAGTCTTCTTGCACTGGCAACTGCCGGGATCCTCCGAAGGCTGGGACTTCCGATGCCGGTATGGGTGTTGCTATCTGTGGGGGTGCTGTGTGGGTACGGCATACTGATCGGACAGCCGACCACAGCGGTCCGGGCACTTCTGATGTTTTGTGTGCTTCAGGGCGGGCGGCTGCTGGGCCGTTCCTACGATCTCTTATCCGCGCTGGCATTTGCCGGGATCCTGATGCTTCTGGATAACCCGGATCTGGTCGCTGATGGCGGATGCAAGCTGTCCTTTTGCGCTGTGATCGGCGTGGGATGGTATGTCAGCGAGAAACAAAAAATCTTTCGGGGGCTTGGGAAGAAAGAGAAAGGAAAGAAGAAAGAAAAAAAGAGCGGTGTCAGAGCAATACCGGAACATATACGCACCGGCTGGTATCTGTGGATGTTTACGCTGCCGGTGATGCTGGATACCTTTTATCAGGTGTCAGTGGCGGGCATTCTGTGGAATCTGGTGGTGATACCGCTGCTTCCGATCGTGATTGCCTCCGGGGGAATGGGAGTGCTTCTGGCAGGCTGGAATGTACTTTTGGGGAGTGTGGCGGGAAGTCCGGCTTACGGGCTCTTAAAAGTATATCAGTGGATCGGGCAGATCTCTGAGAAACTGCCGGTTGGGATGTGGACGCCGGGGCAGCCTCCCAAAATAGTGATCGCTGTGTATTATCTGGTGATGATCGTGGTGGTTTTGGTGGAAAAACAGATGATAAAGAGTGAAAACCGGTGGAAAAAGGGGAAGATCTGTCTGGCATTGGAACTGTGCAGTATGGTGCTGCTGCTTTCAATGATGGCACATCCCTGGCAGCAGAGGGAACAGATCACGTTTCTCGATGTCGGGCAGGGAGATGCCAGTCTGTTACAGAGTGGTGGACAGGCACTTTTGCTTGACGGGGGAAGCACCAGCCAGAAAAAGGTGGGAACGTATGTGATCCTGCCATACCTGAAACAGCAGGGCATTTCCTGTCTGGAAGCGGTGGTGCTCACACATACGGATCAGGATCACATCAATGGTGTCATGGAAGTGCTTGAAGAAGGGAAAAAGGGCTGGTTGACGGTGAAACATCTTCTGTATCCCTGCTGGATGGAAGAGACGGAACAGGGGAGAGAACTGCAAAAACTGGCGAAAGAAGCAGGAGCATCCTGCCAGGGGATCCGGGCAGGCAATCAGTTAGAACTGGGAAATGCAGAAGCTGCGGTAATCTATCCGGGAGACGAAGAAACGGTTACGGAACCAAATGCGGGATCCCTGGTACTTTGCTGGGAATGGGCAGGAGTCCGGACTCTCTTTACCGGGGATCTGCCGGAGGAGAAAGAGCGGGAACTGCTGCAAAAACTGCCCGCCTGTGAGATCCTGCAGGTGGGACATCACGGCTCTGCCACATCCACCTGTCAGGAGTTTCTGGATCGGGTAGAACCTTCCCTGGCGGTAATCTCCTGCGCGCTGACAAACCGGTATGGGCATCCGGCACCGGATACGGTAGAACGGCTGGAAAAAAACGGATGCGAGATCCGCTATACGATGAAAGGCGGTGCGGTCACGGTAAGGCAGAGGGGGAAGGAGATCCGGGTGGAAGAATATGTGACTGGCGGACAGTGAGGAGTTGATTTGTGCTCAACGGCAGTGTTCTTGACGATGCCGGTTGCCGAACCGGGAAAAAAACAGTATAATAAATCCATATGAGAAAAACTGGGTGAAAGGTTAAAAGATTCGATGAAAAGTGTATTGGAAGATATCAAAAATCAGGAATATAAGCAGGCATATCTCTTTTTCGGGGAGGAAGGATATCTGAAAAAGCAGTATCGCGACAAGCTGATCCAGGCGTGGAACCCGGACGGGGATACGATGAACTATTCCCGGTTTGAGGGAAAAGGGATTGATGTGAAAGAAGTGATCTCACTGGGAGAGACGATGCCGTTTTTTGCCGAGCGGCGGATCATCCTGATGGAAAATACCGGATTTTTCAAGAATCAGTGCCCGGAACTGACAGAATACCTGAACAGTCTGCCGGACTATCTGTATCTTCTGTTTGTAGAAGAAGAGGTGGATAAGCGAAGCAAAATGTTCAAAATGGTCAAACAGATCGGCCGGGTGGTGGATTTCTCGGTGCAGGATGAGAAAACACTGATGCGCTGGGTGCTTGGAATCCTGAAACGCGAGGGAAAACAGATCACCCAGAGGGATATGGAACGTTTTCTGTCGAAAACCGGTACGGATATGAGCAACATCGAGAAAGAACTGGAAAAGTTGTTATGCTATACGATGGATCGGTCGGTGATCAACGGGGAAGATATCGATGCGGTGTGTACGACACAGATCAACAACCGAATCTTTGCGATGGTGCAGGCAGTGGCGGAGCAGAACCAGAAGAAAGCACTGGATCTGTATTACGATCTGCTTGCCCTGAAGGAGCCGCCGATGCGGATCCTCTTTCTGCTGGCGCGGCAGTTCAATCTGCTGTTACAGGTGAAAGAGCTGCAACGTCTCGGCTGCGATCAGAAAACCATCGCATCAAGAACGGGACTGCAAAGCTTTGTGGTCCGCAATTATACCGGCTGTACCGGCAGATATACGACCGCGCAGCTTCGTCAGGCGGTGGAAGACTTTACACAGACAGAGGAAGATGTGAAGACCGGAAGGCTGAGCGATGTGCTGAGTGTGGAACTTCTGATCGTGAAATATGCACGGAAGAATCCGGTGTGATGGATAAAGAAAAATCCCGGGAACTGTTTGAAAGGGACAGGTTCCGGGATTTTTGCATACCTGCAGAAGTTGCCACGGCAGCTTCTAAGGAATACAGAGTAACAAAAAAGAACAGTCACTGACGGGATGACTGTTCTTTTTAAAATTCTTTATTTATTCTATCAGTTAGAATTAAGCAATAGAGTTCACTGCTTTGGATACGCGGGAAACTTTTCTTGCTGCGTTGTTTTTGTGGTATACACCTTTAGAACAAGCGCTTTCGATGGTAGCGGTAGCTACTTTCAGAGCTGCCTGAGCTGCTGCCAGATCTTTTGCTGCAACTGCTGCCTCTACTTTTTTGATAGATGTTTTAACTTCAGAACGGATTGCTTTATTTCTTTCAGCTTTTGTTCTGTTTACGATAACTCTTTTTTTAGCGGATTTAATGTTTGCCATTTTCCATAACCTCCAATAAATTATTCAATCATTTATCATATTCATCAGCCCAGACACGGACAGGCTAATCTCAAAATACCCATACAGTTTATGCCATTTACCGGGGTTTGTCAATGGTTTTTCAGAAAAAAAGGTACAAAAATACAAGGATTTTCAGGGATAATCTGCAGGAAAACGGGAAATCTAAAAGGAGAAAAGGACACAGATGGGAAAACGGCGTGCAGAAAGGAAGGGTGACGGCTATGTCTGGGAGTTTTGGGATACGAACGGATCTTGCAGTGGAGAGTAAGGAGAAGTATGAGAAGGACAATGTGGAGATTAAGGGTGTGGCGATTCATGAGGAATATGAGGAGTCTCTGGACCTGAATACGACGGTGGTGCGGATTCAGACGGAACAGGGAGCGCGGGCGATGGAAAAGCCAAGAGGAACGTATATTACGATGGAAGCTCCGAATCTGATCGTGCCGGATGAGGATTATCACCGCGAGATTTCCGTGGCACTTGCTCATCATCTGCGGGAACTGCTCCATCTGGAGAAAGAAAAATCCATTCTGGTGGTGGGGCTTGGCAACCGGGAGATCACACCGGACGCGCTCGGTCCGCGGGTGATCCAGAACTTAAAGATCACCAGACATATTGTGAAAGAGTACGGAAAAGCAGGGATGGGAAAGGAGAGGGTGCATCAGATCAGCAGCCTGGTTCCGGGCGTTATGGCGCAGACCGGGATGGAGACGATGGAGATCATCCGGGGCGTGATCCGGGAGACCGATCCGGACGCAGTGATCGCGATCGATGCGCTGGCGGCGCGCAGTGTGCGGCGATTAAACTGCACGATCCAGGTGACGGATACGGGGATCAATCCGGGATCCGGTGTCTGCAACCACCGGTGCGGGCTGAATGAGGAATCCCTGGGAATCCCGGTGATCGGAATCGGTGTGCCAACCGTAGTAGACGGAGCGACGATCGTGCACGATGCGATTGCTCACCTTCTGGAAAATCTGGAAGAGTCGGAGATGGAAGAATTTTTACAGGAACTGATCACACCGCGGCTGCACAGCATGTTTGTCACACCGAAGGATGTGGATGAGACGGTCAAGCGGCTCAGTTATACGATCTCGGAGGGCATCAATATCGCGATGGAAGCATAAGAGACGGGGAAACTCATATAATACAAGTATGTACTCCTGTGCAATCAGGTGCAAAAGTAAGAGTTGGAAAACTGCGGGAGGACAGAAAGTCAGACAGGAGGACAGGTCGTGAGGAAGCGCCTGTCCTTCTTGCATGTACGCGAACAAGGAGTCAGAAATATAAAAGAGGGAAAGATGAGAAGATCAGAACAGATTATAAAGGCAGTAGTATGGGGATTATGCGTCTGTCTGGGCGGGTATCTTGCGGCGCGGGGATATCTGTACCTGAGGCAGTCACCGGGAGAGCGTGCGCAGCAGATCCTCGGGGATGTCTGCATGGAGACGGAACGGGAAGCGTATCTGTGGTACATGCCGGGGATTTTTTATGAAGAGGGAAATACGACGCCGATGATAACAAAACTGTGGATGAAGATTGAAAACTGGTATCCGCTCGGCGCTTATCTGAAAGAACAGCAGGAGGAAGAATCCCATCCGGTGATCGAAGACGAGAGTACCTGTTATGAGATGATCCATGCCAACGGCAATACGATCGCCGACCGGCTGCTGGGAGAAAATCAGAGTGAGGCGGTAACACAGGAAAATGAAACGGCGAAGGGAAAGACGGAGAACGATCCGGGTACACAGCAGGAGAAAAAGAGCGGAACCGACGGGAACACAGAAACCCGGCAACAGGAGCAGAGCAGAGAGACAGACGGGCAAAAAGAGGAGACGGCGCAGGCAGAAGGTGAAACGACTGCAGGGCAGGAAAGTGACTCAGAGAATGCAGCTACAACCACCACGCCGCTTCCGGCATGGACGACAGCCGTGGAGGCAACGCCGAAGATGGATCTGTCCCTGGATCGTCTCAGCGATTTTCAGTATTTACTCAATAATTTCTTTGTGGTGGATCCGAACACCACTGTGGACGGTTCACAGATCAATGCCGGTACATTTTTAGGGGATTCCCTGGCACTGGAAGAGGACAGCAGTGTCCCGCAGATCCTCATTTACCATACCCACTCGCAGGAAGGATTTGCCGATTCCACTGAGGGGGATGAGGCAACGAGTGTGATCGGTGTGGGTGACTATCTTACGAGTATCCTGCAGGATGTCTACGGGTATCAGGTGATCCACCGAAAAGATGCCTTTGATCTGATGGAAGGACAGCTGGATCGGAGCAAGGCGTATAATTATGCCCTGCCGGTGATCGAACAGGTGCTTGCGGAAAATCCGACGATCCAGGTGGTCATCGACCTTCACAGAGACGGGGTGCCGGAGGGGAAACATCTGGTGACGGAGATCAACGGGAAACCGACGGCGCAGATCATGTATTTTAACGGACTGAGCAGAACCGTAAAAAACGGCAATCTGGATACCCTGCCAAACCCCTATATCGAGGATAATCTTTCTTTTTCCTTTCAGCTGTCCTATCAGGCGGCGCGGTATTATCCGCAGCTGACACGGTGTATTTATCTGAAAGGCTACCGCTACAATCTTCATGTACGGCCGCGTTCGATCCTGCTGGAAGTGGGCGCGCAGACGAATACGGTGGAAGAGGCGATGAACGCGATGGAACCCTTCAGTGTGATTCTGGATAAAGTATTGAAGGGAGAGTAAAAACTATGTTATAATAAAAGGCAATGTAAAAAATTAAACAGTAACAATCACCTGAATATAAAAAGAAATCGGAGGTACAAAAGTGGCAGATTTTGATCAAAGTAAAATTCGTAATTTCTGTATTATCGCCCATATTGATCACGGAAAATCTACCCTGGCAGACCGGATCATCGAGATGACCGGTCTTCTGACAGAAAGAGAGATGCAGTCCCAGGTACTGGATAATATGGATCTGGAACGTGAGAGAGGAATTACCATCAAGGCACAGACCGTGCGAACCGTATATAAGGCAAAAGACGGGGAGGAATACATTTTCAACCTGATCGACACCCCCGGACATGTTGACTTTAACTATGAGGTTTCCAGAAGCCTTGCAGCGTGTGACGGCGCGATCCTTGTTGTGGATGCCGCACAGGGAATCGAAGCGCAGACCCTGGCAAATGTTTATCTGGCGCTCGATCATGACCTGGATGTTGTGCCGGTCATCAATAAGATCGACCTGCCAAGCGCAGAGCCGGAGCGTGTCATCAATGAGATCGAGGATGTGATCGGTATCGAGGCACAGGATGCCCCGCAGATTTCCGCAAAGACCGGACTGAACGTGGAAGAAGTTCTCGAACAGATCGTAGAAAAAGTTCCGGCACCGACCGGAGATCCGAATGCACCGTTGCAGGCATTGATTTTCGATTCCGTGTACGATTCCTATAAAGGTGTTATCGTATTTTGCAGGATCAAAGAAGGAAAGATCAGCAAGGGAACGTCTGTCCGCATGATGGCGACCGGTGCGGTGGAAGATGTTGTGGAAGTCGGCTATTTCGGAGCCGGACAGTTTATTCCGTGTGAGGAGTTATCCGCCGGTATGGTAGGTTATTTCACCGCAAGTATTAAAAATGTCAAAGATACCCGTGTCGGTGATACCGTGATTGACAACAACAGACCGTGCAGTGAACCGCTGCCAGGTTATAAGAAAGTAAATCCGATGGTATACTGCGGTGTTTATCCGGCAGACGGAGCAAAATACGGGGATCTTCGTGATGCGCTGGAAAAATTGCAGTTAAATGATGCGTCTTTGCAGTATGAACCGGAGACATCGATCGCTCTTGGATTTGGTTTCCGCTGCGGATTCCTCGGACTGCTGCATCTGGAGATCATCCAGGAGCGTCTGGAGAGAGAATACAACCTGGATCTGGTAACAACCGCACCGGGTGTTATCTATAAAGTGCATAAGACAAACGGTGAAGTGATGGATCTGACGAATCCGTCCAATCTTCCGGATCCGTCCACGATCGAATATATGGAAGAGCCGATGGTAAAAGCCGAGATCATGGTGACAACAGAATTTATCGGACCGATTATGGATCTTTGCCAGGAGCGCCGAGGACAGTACCAGGGAATGGAATACATGGAGACTACCCGTGCCCTGCTGACCTATCATATGCCGTTGAACGAGATCATCTATGACTTCTTCGATGCACTGAAATCCCGTTCCAGAGGATATGCGTCCTTTGACTATGAGATGATCGGCTACGAGAGAAGCGAACTGGTGAAACTGGATATTCTGGTAAATAAAGAAGAAGTGGATGCCCTTTCCTTTATCGTATTTGAGGGATCCGCGTATGAGCGCGGAAGAAAGATGTGCGAGAAACTGAAAGAAGAGATCCCGAGACAGCTGTTTGAGATCCCGATCCAGGCAGCAGTAGGCGGAAAGATCATTGCCAGAGAGACCGTCCGTGCGATGAGAAAAGACGTTCTGGCAAAATGTTACGGCGGTGATATTTCCCGTAAGAAGAAACTTCTGGAAAAACAGAAGGAAGGAAAGAAACGAATGCGTCAGGTGGGAAATGTAGAGATTCCACAGAAAGCATTTATGAGTGTACTGAAGCTGGATGAGGATTAGGAGTTATGAAAC
>QWCY01004942.1_pt1 | contig 13159 bp, 10 predicted proteins | sample 1972631 | NCBI WGS metagenome assembly QWCY01 (sample SAMN09866696, study PRJNA288562) | Human gut metagenome isolate pre1_stool, whole genome shotgun sequencing... | isolation source: gut | host: Homo sapiens | place: USA: California
TGTTCAGGGCAAACCTTAGAGGTGTTGCTGACAAGAAGTTCTTCCTTTTCAGAATAGCTAAATTATATGCTTATACCCACTAAAAATCTACTGACCCCTGATAAGGTTTTCCCGATATTGATGTAATTTCTCCGGTATGTTGCGGTTCATGACATACTATGTTATGATGCATATCATAGTATGTTGCGATGCATTTCATACTGTGTTGTGACGTAACAGGTATTTTGTTGAGAAATAGCTGCCTTTTAGTTAAGAATCAATAAATCTGCTCTTGACAAGAATTCTAATAAGACGTATATACGTATTGAACGTAGCGGCTCCAACTACGACCGGATGATACGCTTGTTCTTGCTGCACAGTCAATAATGTATCCATTCTTGTCTGCATTATAGCTGTACGTTGTGATTTCGTCACTACCCTCTATGTCCAAACGTCCTGGAAGTATAGGAAGAGGTGCTCCGAGAATATTGGCGTATAAAGCTTCTGTGTGAAGAGATAGCGGATAACGTTCTGCTAAAAACAACCAGGGAAGCCGGCTTATTGTATTGGAGATACCGGGATAAGCACTATTCGTACTGGCGATAAATGTATTCTGATAATTGTTGCTGCTTTCTGAGATATTGATTGTTCCCTCCTGTAGGAATGTAATTGTGATCTCAGAATATGGTTTTCCATTGATATTTTCTTTAATTCCGGTGAGAATGCCGTCTTCCGAGGTAGAATAACTAAATGTATAGGTACGGATATTTCCCCCGCGTTCGTTGCGGGTACAGCTCGTAGCGCGTCCTTCATCATCCATAATGTAGGTTGATTCGTTTCCTGCTTCATCTGTAATGATTACTTTTCCGGGTTCATAACTAAGTTGTGTAGCTACAGTGTGTGTGTATTTTGCTTCCAACCATAGGTCTGTATAGGTTTGTGTGGTGGTGTGTTTCTGCAAGAGTTCGTTGCTAAAGACAAATTCTTGTTTCGTGGTTACTTTTTCTGAACCACTGCCAGTGGTTTCCGTTACAGTGAGAAGTTTTGTTCTGTTTTCAGTCTCTTCTTCGTCTTTATTGCAGGCAGCTACTAAAGATAGGAGAAACAATATAGACAAGTAGAGTCGTGTTTGTTTCATGGATTATTGGGTTCTGATTTCATTTTAGTTTTATTCCTCCTTTTACCCTGTAGCCTTGTGAGTGATATACATGTTTAAGCGTACGGGTTTCGGGCTTTTCTTCCGTTGTTCCTTCGTCCGGTTTTGGTTTCTCTTCTTCTTTGGGTGGATATGTGCCGTCAATAATGCCAAGGGCCATGCTGAATAATGTCTCTTCTTTATCTCCTAAAGGCAAAAAAGTGACCAGATTCGTTAGGGAAGTTTCATCCACAGTATACTTAGCTGGGAAACTAACTCCACCATGCGATTCTCCGGCAATATTATAAACATTACATACCACCGGATTCAATGACCAACCATGCTTCGGATTAATAAAACTTTCTGTTGCTACTCCTGTGGAAGGTAAGGCTGCACCGAGAATCTCCCAATTGGCAACCGGATACAAACAGTCGTAGAATGTTCCTGCAATTCCGGTAGTAGTACTGCTGGTCAGTATATATCCTCCTTCAATATTCATATTTACGCCATTACCTATTAAGTCCGGATCGAAAAGCAGGCTAAAGTCTTTGTAGGATTGTTTGTCGTTATACTTTAGTTCAGCAAAAATGTGGCCTACTGCCTCCTTGGGAGCCAATAAAGAAGCTAATAATTGGGCACATTCTAATGAACCTCCGGTATTATAACGCAGGTCGAGCACTACTTTGGTTACCCCTGCACTGGCAAATATGTGAGATATTTCGCGAAGTTTGTCATTGTATTTCTCTTTATCAGTAGCAGTGCCTGCTGTGAAATGGTTGTAGACCATATAGCCTACTGTTACCCCTGTAGCACTGGTCATTATTCTGTAGACAGGAATCGGGTCGTCTTCTACCATTCGTTCAGCTCCCATGTTTATGGTTCTGGTTTCTACCACTACTCCCTTATCCTTTTTAGTCTCGCTGTCTTTTTGTAATTCATATTTGCCCAAAGTGAGTTTCAAAGCATTGCCCGATTGCAGGAGCTGGGTTTCATTCTTTTTGGTGATGTGTTTATCGTCTACTTTTATAATCCATTCACCACGTTGCAGTTTGGCATCTGCAGCCGGAGATCCCGGAAGAACATTCGTAACTAATGCGTTGTAGAGTGTGTCTACATTTGAATTTTTTATCAGTGTATAATCAAATCCATAATTGGGCAACTCCACTTTGTTCAATGTATCTATGTAGGAATAATTCTTATCGAGAGTGGTATAAATTAATTCCTTTAAGAATTGCGCGGGGGCAAGAAAATATTTGTTGGGAGTCACTGTTGGTATTTCTTCGTACCAAAGATACTCTTGGCGCATCACGCTGTCTATCCAAGTATCCAGTTCTGTTTCGGCTGCATATTCCGGCCAGCGGTCTACTCCACATGAGAACAGGGCAGACATCATTACTATGAACAGGGTAGGGGTGAACAGTATGTTTCTTATCTTCATATCTTTATCATCTTTAGAAACTGCAAATGTAGGAAATACTTCGCTTATCTACCACATTTGTGGTATAAAAATGCCTTTAATGTGTGATAGCCTGTAAATGTTTTCGTACCTATCTTTGCAAGTATGAAGAATATAGCAGCTTTATTATCCGGTGGTGTAGACAGTTCGGTGGTTGTACACCTTCTTTGTGAGCAGGGCTACAAGCCGACTCTTTTTTATATTAAGATAGGTATGGACGGTGCAGAGTATATGGATTGTTCTGCCGAGGAGGATATTGAACTTGCCACTGTCACTGCCCGCAAGTATGGTTTGCCTTTAGTAATAGTAGATCTGCATCGCGAGTATTGGGATAATGTGGCAGCCTATGCCATTGATAAAATAAAGAAAGGACAGACTCCCAATCCGGATGTGATGTGTAATAAACTGATTAAGTTTGGTTGCTTTGAGCAGCGCGTAGGCAAAGATTTTGATTTTACCGCTACCGGGCATTACGCTACAACCTTGCAAAGGGATGGTAAAACCTGGCTGGGTACAGCCAAAGATCCGGTAAAAGACCAGACCGATTTTCTTGCACAAATAGATTATCTGCAAGTGTCTAAATTGATGTTTCCCATTGGACATCTGATGAAAAATGAAGTTCGGGAGATAGCTCTGAAAGCCGGGCTTCCCAGTGCCCGTCGGAAAGATAGTCAGGGTATTTGCTTTTTGGGAAAGATAAATTACAATGATTTTGTGCGTCGCTTTCTCGGAGAGAAGGAGGGAGCTGTTATCGAATTGGAAACAGGTAGAAAGATTGGTACTCACCGAGGGTATTGGTTTCATACCATTGGGCAACGCAAAGGACTGGGCTTGAGTGGAGGTCCCTGGTTTGTGATAAAGAAAGATATACAGGATAACATTGTTTATGTGTCTCATGGCTATGGAGTGAAGACACAATTTGGTAATGAGTTTTCTTTAGGTGATTTTCATTATATAACCGATAATCCATGGCGGGAGAGTGAAACTGAAGGAGTGGATATTACTTTCAAAATACGCCATACTCCGGAGTTTATTAAAGGAAAGCTTTTCAGGGAAGAGGATCGTTATCGTATCCTTTCTTCCGAAAAGCTGCAAGGCATTGCTCCCGGACAATTTGGGGTGGTGTATGATGAATCGGCTGAAGTATGTATCGGGAGTGGAGAGATTATTTAAATATAATATTCTGCCAGATCCACAATTCCCGCCCGCATTGCATATTTGGTTGCTTCATGTACATTGTTTACGCCGAGTTTCCGGAATATATTCTTACGGTGACTATTGATGGTATGGAAACTCAGGTTCTTTTCGGTCGCAATCTCTTTGGTCGTTTTACCTGACGCTATTTCTTTAAGGATGTTTTTTTCTGTAGTTGTCAGCAGATGATCTTCCTGCGTGTGAGTACCGGGAGAGGATTGCTGGTTATTACCCGAAAGTAACAGATTGCTGACATGATTGCAGATGAAACGTTCTTTGCGCGAAGCACATTGCAGGGCAGTGAGTATTTCTTCTTTAGAATTATCTTTCATCACGACACCGAATGCCATGCTGCTAAACAGTATCTGACGAAGGAAACCGATACTTAATTCATCAGAGAACAATAACCAATCTACCTCTTTGAAACGTTCGCGGAGTACAACCAATTCATCTGCTCCGGCAAAATCAAATAAGGTATAATCTAAAATTACTACGGCCTGTGGATGCAGACGTAATTCTCTGATTAATTCTGCTTTATTATCTGCTGTCAGTAGCAGAGATACATCTTTCTGCTTGCTGAGCAGAAACATCATTCCTGCTTTGGTAATGTCTTGATTATCTGCAATGATATATTCTCTCATATTTCATTCCTTTTTATAAAGGTAGCCATCGGCTGATATTTCTTTCGGTAGCACTAAACTCTACACCTATTTTTATCAGTTCACGTCCGTCTGCCTGGTATGGAATCAGATATCCTTTATCATCTATTTGCTGTAAGGCTTCTTCGGCTGTGCCATTGAGCTTGAATTCAAAAACATAGATGAATTTGGGAGTTTTTACTACAGCGTCTGCCCGTCCGCGTGCACTGCGTATTTCAACGTCAGTAAACTGGCCCATTAGTTTAAAGACAAGGTAGAACACTACTTGGTAATGACGCTCGGTTTTATCGTTCAATTCATAAGGGAAATCGGCAAAGAAGGCTTGCAGGCGAGTGAGGAAGGAGTTATAATCACCGGCACGTAACTCCTGGATAAATTTTCCGATGTAGAAACTTTGGTCATTGTTTGCCATAGAGGTGTAGAAGGGTACTAAAAAATTGATGAAGCCATATCGTACCTCATCATTCGGAAACTCCAATAGATAGTTCCCAAATTCTTTATCATAGTCTTTTATCGTCAGATAGCCGCTCTGGTAAATCAATGGAATCGGGTTATTAGCATCCACTCTGTATTCTGTAAATGAGGAGGCAGAGGCTTCTATTCCGTCAATCAATGTACGCAGATCGTACTCACTTCTTTGCAACAGTTCCACAAGGAAGGTCGGAGTACCTGTCTGAAACCAGTAATTACTGAATTTATATCCGTCAAAAACGTTGAGAACGCTAAATGGGTTGAATACTCCTTCTGTAAACTCGCAGAAATGATAGCCATCATACAAAGCTTTCATCTTATGAAGTGTCTCTTCTGGAGTTAGTTGATTCGTTTCTGCCAGTTTCTGTAGTTCCGGAGTAAAAGTATCGATTAGTTCTTGCTTAGTAATACCACATACTGTAGCATACTGAGGCTTCATGCTAATATCATTTAGTTGGTTCAGGTCACTGAATACACTTACTTGTGCAAACTTCGTCACTCCGGTGAGGAAACCAAAACGCAAATAGCGGTCGTAACTTTTTAGTACACCATAAAAGGCTTTTAGTGTCTGGCGATAATTATCCAGCAAAGACATATTGTCCAATGCTTGTAGCAAAGGCTTGTCATATTCGTCTACGAGTACCACTACACCACATCCCGCTTGTTCACTGGCACGACTAATGACATAACCAAATCGTTCTTCGGGGCTACGATCTTTTTTCTCATTACCATACAGGCATTCCCATTTCTCCAAATGTTGGTTGAGTATAGCAATTAAATCGTCGGGTGTTTCATATTTCTTGGCATTTAAGTCCAGATGAAGTACCGGGTATTGTTTCCATTCTGTCTCTATTTGTTCAATAGCAAGCCCTTCAAACAATTCCTTTTTCCCTTTGAAGTAAGACTCAAAGGTAGAAAGCAACAAGCTTTTACCAAAGCGGCGGGGACGGCTCAGAAAATAGGGCTTTCCTGTATTCGCTATTCTCCACACAAAAGCAGTTTTATCTACATATAGGTAATCATCTCTACGAATATCTTCAAAAGTCTGTATCCCGATAGGGAGTTTACGCAATACACTGTTCATGGTTATTTTTTTATTTATTGACCATTCAAAGATACTCATTATTTCCATAAACCATTTCCTGCTTGGGCTAAATTTAAAATACAATAGTAAGCATACAAAATTGGTTTATTGATAATCTGTGTTTGTAAATAGTGAATAAGCTAATGTAATGTGTTGATAATCAGTGTTTATGAAAATGTATACTCTTGTGCAACTAAAGTGTACATTCTTGTAGTACAAGGTTGTACACTTATGCATATTATGATTGTACACTTTTGCAAACTCTCTTCATTTAATAAATGCAGATAACTTAAATTATACAGATTTTAATAAAACAAAATAGGGTGATAAATAGAAAGGATCCATTATCACCCTATAAAATTATGACTCTATAACTTTATGTTATATCACTTTCTTACCAGGAACGTCCTTTGAATACGTCTGACTGATCCAATGGTACAATATTACCGCTCAGTGTAATCGTATTGTTGTTGAAGTTCGGGTTTACAGTAACAGTGGCATTATTACCTCCATTGGTCAGTGAAATGAATATCTGAGCTGAAATTCCGATACCCTGTACACTGAATGAACAGTTAACATTACCCTTTTTGTCCGTTGTAATTTTCATATCCGATGCGTTACCGTCTACTGTTACACCACCAATTCCGTTAGGACCGGGGTATGGAGTATTGAAAGCAACCTGTACAGTAGATTTCTGACCATTCATCATCACAAAGTTTGTAGTCGTTGATACAAAAGCACTCTGTCCGTTACGGAAGATCACCTGATCGGCTTCGAGCACGAACTGTTTGTTTTTCAGTGCTTGTACAGCCTGCTGATAAGCTACTGCGTCGGCTACTTGTTCTTCTGCTTTCAGTCTTGCTCTTTCTGCGTCTCTTTGTGCTTTACGATCGGCGCGACGTACGGCTCTTTCTGATTCCTGTGCATACATCATGGTAGATGCACTTACCAATACTAATGCTAATAATGCAATAAACTTTTTCATAACTTTTTTTTGTTTAGGTTTAATAACGTTGTTCGTTATTGCAAAAACAACATATATCAAAGATTGTTCATGAACGTTTCACAATTTTATGAAGTAGTTAAGTTTGTATATCAGCGGCAAGTAGTTTAGTGGTTATCACTTCATTAGTAGTTAAGTAGTGGATAATCTTGCTACCTGACTCTTGATTAATTCACACATCAATACCTGTGAATGTTTTCAGAGCATACCCTATAAGAAAGCTTATTCCGGCCACACTGAAACTGAGTACAGCCATTTCCATAAAGCGTTTTCGGAAACTTTCGCCACGTGCCACCGAGTAGTAATAATTGAACAATGCTATAATAATAAGTGCCATAGCCAACATTACTCCCAATGCTATCAGTACATTGCTGATTAAAATGAAAGGAGCTACCAGTGCAACTACCGTAATGATATAGGCAATACCTGTGTAGATGGCTGCTTTTGCCGGATGTTTGCTCTTATCACCTTCCGATTTGGTAGACAGGTATTCTGATGATGCCATAGACAGTGCAGCAGCAATACCGGTAATACTTCCTGTCAGTGCTATCAGTTTATGGTCACTCAGTGCCAGGGTGAAACCTGCCAATGCTCCGGTAAACTCTACCAATGCATCATTTAGTCCCAGTACCACAGAGCCCATATACTCCAACCGCTCTTCGTTTATCAGCCCGATGAGCTTTTCTTCGTGTATCTCTTCTTCGTGTGACAAACGCTGTAAATCCTCACATTCAGTATACCGGGCATACTCCCGATGGGCACTGTTTTCGCTGGATTCCATAAGTTTAATGGCAAATGTGATACCCAGGATGCGCGCTAACCAGTAGTATTTGGCAATACGCCAGCGGTTGGGCTTCACTTCGGTATTCGTATACTTTTTGAGTGTATAGTAATGGGCTTTCTCTTCGGCGGAGATCAAGCGTAGGACCTTGCTGTTGGATGTATCTTTTTCAATAGAAGCCAGTCGGTCGTACACAATACTTTCAGTATACTCATTTCGCTGGAAACGAATAAACTTCTCGAGATCTTTTGAGGTTAAATTCATGTTATCTTATTTTTATATATTTAGCTTTCGGGCAAAGGTACTACAAATAGGCTAAATGTATTCTCTATCTGTTAGTATAGCAATAAAATTTATTAAAAGTTTGCGCCCTGTTGGATTTTTGATAGTACATTTGATCATTAATTGAAATTATTGATATCATGAAGAAGATAGTAACTTTTGGAGAGGTACTTTTGCGTCTTACCACTCCCGGCAATCTGCGTTTCTCACAATCCCGTGACTATGTGGCTACCTTTGGTGGCAGTGAAACGAATGTAGCGGTTTCTCTTGCCAACTTTGGGATACCGACCGAATTTGTCACCCGTTTGCCCGATAATGACATAGCCCGTGCCTGTATCAGTGATCTTCGTTCACATGGACTCCGTACGGATGGCATTATTTATGGTGGCGATCGCATGGGAATTTATTTTCTTGAAAACGGGGCTTCTTTTCGCAACTCAAAAGTAGTATATGACCGGTCGGGTTCTTCTTTCTCTACCCTTCGCCCGGGTATGATAGACTGGGAGACTATTTTTGTTGATGCCGGATGGTTTCATTGGTCGGGAGTAGCCGCCGCTTTGTCACAGGACGGTGCCGATACTTGTTTGGAGGCTCTTCAGATGGCAGACCGGATGGGACTAACAATCTCTTGTGACTTGAACTACCGGAAGAACCTGTGGAAATATGGACGTACGGCAGCTGATGTGATGAAACCGTTAGTACAGTATAGTGATGTGATATTTGGTGCGGAACCTGAATATAAAGAGATATTAGGTATTGCTCCCGTAGGCTTTAAGGCTGTAAATACAGATTATCGACTCAATCTTGAAGGTTTTGAAGAGGTAGGAAAGCAAGTAGCAGAGCTGGTTCCCCGTTGCAGGAAGATGTTTCTTGAGCTACGCAATTCTTTATCTGCCAATCACAACTTGCTCGCCGCTGTGCTTTATTCCGATGGATCGTTAAAGCATACGGGGATTTATGATATTACTCACGAAGTAGATCGTGTAGGTACGGGAGATGCTTTTGTTGGCGGACTCATCTATGGTCTGCTCACTTATCCCGATGACGATCAGAAAGCATTGGATTTTGCGTTGGCAGCTTCCTGTCTGAAGAATACTTTTTATGGAGACTTCAACCTGGCAACAGTTGCCGAAGTAGAAGCACTGATGAATGGTGACTCTTCTGGCAGGGTACAGCGTTAACTTCGGAGTAGATGGCGTCTTTGCCACCAGTAACGGATAAAGAGTGCTCCGGTTGCGATCAGAGCCAATGACAATCCGGTATAAAATACGGATATGAAACTGGTGGGTAACAGGTGCAGACTTCGTATGCTGATGCCTAATGAAATCATGAAGATCATGATAATCCAGCTCTTTACATCGAAAAAAGAGAAGGGGCAATTCTTTTCCTGTTTCTTTAGGGTGATGCGTTCGGTATGTTTATAGTATAGTCTTCTGAATATAAGAATGAAGAATAGAAGGAACACTACTGTGGCTTCACCCATTTTGAACAGCCAGTATTGAGAATCATTAAGCCATGTCACGATTCCTATTCGCAGTATATTTGCCCCTGCCACTATCCATACGATACCGGCAGTAATCAGTAAAACTTGTCTGTTGACTCCGTATTTCATACATTAAATTTATAGATTGATGCATTAAACAACAAATAGAACTACCATTTAGGTTCACTTACGTGAGAAAAAAGTGATAAATAATGAACAACTGGTCAACAAGACACCCGTACCTATAACTCCATACCAACCAAATGCCTGCCAGAAAGTACCTGCCAGAAAGGTTCCCATTGAACCGCCAACGAAGTAAGTAGTCATGAAAATAGTATTGATGCGATTGGAAGCATTAGGACAAAGCTCAAAGATACTTGTCTGGTTGCTCAATTGAATGCACTGCATACCAATGTCGATAATAATAATACCTGCTACGATACCCAAATAGGTGTTTTCTCCTGCAAAGAGCAGAAACCAGGCAAAAAGTATCAATCCACAACCGATAAAGTTGAATCGGCGGACGCCCACTCTTTTTACGTATTTACCTACCAGTGAAGCTGATAATGCTCCGGCTATTCCACAGAGTCCTAACATACCGATAACATTGCTTCCGGTGTGGAAGGGAGCTTGCCCCATTTTGAATGCCAGGCATGACCACATGGCCAGAAAAGAGCCAAATGCCAGTGCTGCCCGTATGGAGTAGATTCGTAGCTGTGGGTATTCTTTCAGTAACAGAAAAAGTGACTTCATTAATTCACTGTATTTCCCTTTGAATGTGGGTTTTATGTCCGGCAGTACTTTAACAACTACCATTCCACATATCAGCATCAGAGCAGCAGCTATGTGGTACATTTCTCTCCACCCGAAGAGCTCGCCGATGAACCCACTGATTACCCGGGAAGCGAGAATACCGGTCAGCAAGCCTGAAACGACAAGACCTACGTTTCTCCCTTTATTCTCAGGTCTGGAGAATTGCGAAGCTATCGGGATGAATATCTGTGGTATTACTGAACAAATACCCGTAAAAAGGGAGGCTATTAATATAACATGTATGTTCGGTGCCAGCGCAATAGTTAATAGCGAAACGATCAGTATTGCAAAGTTAATAATGATGATTTTCTTTCGTTGATACAGGTCGCCTAACGGGATGATAAATAAAAGCCCCAGTGCATATCCGATCTGTGTAATCATAGAGATCAGGTTTGTCTTAAACTCTGATACACCCATGTCGTGGCGTATCATGTTCAGTAAAGGCTGGTTGTAGTAAAGATTGGCTACTGATATACCGGCAACAATTGCCAACGTCCAAAGTATGGATGCCGGTAATCCTCCGTTTTCTTTTAAAGTCTGTTTCATGGGCGCAAAGATAGAGAATTGAACCTACTCTACAAAGAAAGTCACCGAAACTGTATTTCCTTCATTGTCTACTGCCGTCATTGTGTGTTTTCCTGACGAAGGGAGTAGGGATATCTTGTGAAAATCCTGTGTTTCGGCCAGGTAGTTATTGTCTAAATGCCAATATACAGTAGCTTTGGGAACGCTATGCACCAGTTCAAAAGTCAGCTGGCTTTTGCTCCCGTCCATTTGTTTGGGCAGAAATATGCGGGCATTCATAGTAGGATAGACAAACTGCATCGGACGAAGAATATCTTCCCCGCATCCGGGCTTGAAGGGAGGCAGAGGTTTGTATTCCGGGTGGCGTTGTTTGTAGTACCATTCCCAGACAGGAGGTAGGGTAAACCAATTCTTTTGAATGGCAGCCTCTGTATTGATACAGCTTTCGTAGATACGTTGAGTTCCGTCTGCCGATAGATTGATTCGGTGGTGATAGGGACATGCTTCGGTTTTGAGTCCGGCAGGAAGTATCAGTATGGTGTCTGTCTCTTCACAGAAGCGTCCTTTCAGATGTCCGGACAGGTGACAAACCTCTGCGTCTACAAATCCTTCAGAAGGTCTGACGAACCAGGGGGACGATGGTAACAGATTGAATACGTCGAACATGACCGGCCCAGCAGTACGTGCCCCGATAAGTCCCGGTTTACCTTCTCCGGTAGCATTACCCACCCATACACCTACGGTATAGCGAGGGGTGACTCCTACTGCCCATGCATCGCGAAAGCCATAGCTGGTTCCCGTTTTCCAGGCAATAGTCTGCATGGAAGGAATAGTACGCCAATCAATTTCTTCCGGTCGGTTTACTTCTTTTATGGCGTCAAAAGTCTGCCATACGGCACAGGGAGAAAAGGATGAAGTTGGGACGACAGACGAGGCATTGTGGGCAGAGTCGGAAAGTAATAAAGAGCAGTCGGTTTTATTCAATCCTTTCAGGCAGCGTGCCATATCTGTATAGGCGCAGGTGATATCCCACAAGGTTCCCTCGGCACCTCCTAAAATAAGGGAAAGCCCATAATGGGAAGCAGGACGGGTGAGAGTACTGATTCCTGTTTGTTTCAGGAAGTTGTAAAATTTAGGGACGCCGTAACGTTGCAACATTGTTACGGTAGGGATGTTGAGTGAACGTGCCAATGCTTCGGAGGCAGGGACGGCTCCTTCAAACTGCTGGCTGAAATTCTGTGGAGCGAAACCATTGATATTGATAGGGATATCAGGTAATAAAGTATGTGGGAGTATACTGCCTTCCTGTAACATAGCGTAATAAAGGAAAGGCTTGAGAATGCTTCCCGTACTGCGGGGGGAACGGATGATGTCTACCTGATTACCACTATTTGCTTTATTGAAATGTACATTACCGCAATAAGCTATGGGCTGATTCTTCTGAACATCAATGACCAGTATGGCTATGTTGCGGATATCACTACGGGAGAACTCACCGTTCCAACGTTCTATCAGTTCTTCTATCTGCAACTGTATTCCCCGGTCGATGGTGCTTACAGAATAGTTGCCGTTTCTCGTTTGGTAGAAGTAGTCAGTGAGATGCGGAGCAATCTGTGGTAGTGGCTTGGGCTCTTGGGGCAATGGCTCGCTGAGGGCAAGTTCGTAACTTGAGTCATCCAGCACTCCTTTTTTGTGCAACCGGGTAAGGAGACGGTTACGTTTATCTAGCAATGCTTGTCGGCTTTTGGAAAGATGAATCATAGCAGGAGAATTGGGAAGTACGGCGAGCATAGCTGCTTCTGCCCATGACAGATCGTCTGCCGAATGGCCAAAATAACGCCAGGCAGCGGCATCCAATCCTACTACATTTCCTCCAAACGGAGCGTGAGAGACATATAAAGAGAGTATCTTTTCTTTTGAATAACGGAACTCTAACCGGGTAGCCCATATCATTTCGATAAATTTCTCGCTGAAGGTACGAGGATTGTTACGAGCCAGACGGATGGTCTGCATCGTAATTGTACTACCTCCACTGATAACTCGTCCGGCTTTTAGATTTTGATAAGCTGCTCTTCCTATTGACACTGGGTTTACTCCCCAATGGTGAAAGAAATGGTTATCTTCAAATTCAATGAAGCAGGCTTGTATTTTTGCCGGAGTCGTAGTGCGGGGAGGAAAACGCCATTGGCCGTCCGGGGCAATACGTGCCCCGAGAAGCTCATTATTCCGGTCGGCCACAACAGTAGAGTAGGGGACATGGAATAGTTGCCGGGGAAGGCAAAAGATATACCCTA
>QWCY01007813.1_pt1 | contig 13155 bp, 9 predicted proteins | sample 1972631 | NCBI WGS metagenome assembly QWCY01 (sample SAMN09866696, study PRJNA288562) | Human gut metagenome isolate pre1_stool, whole genome shotgun sequencing... | isolation source: gut | host: Homo sapiens | place: USA: California
CACCAGCAGCGTCATGATCTCCATGGAGCGCTCCGGGTCCAGATTGCCGGTAGGCTCGTCGGCAATGATGGTAGCAGGGTTGTTCACCAGCGCCCGGGCAATGGCCACGCGCTGCTGCTCGCCGCCGGAAAGCTCGCTGGGGAAATTCTCCGCCTTCTTTTCCAGACCCACCAGCTGCAAAACGTAGGTAATGCGCTGTTTGATCTCTTTTTTCGGCATACCAACAGCCCGCATGACAAATTCCAGATTTTCATAGACCGTTTTTTTCTCGATCAGGCGGAAATCCTGAAAGATGACGCCCAGCGTCCGGCGCATCATGGGGACTTGCCGCTCCGCAATGTTGCTGACGGAAAAGCCGTTGATCATGATACGGCCTGCGGTGGGGACCTCCTCCCCGGTGAGCATTTTGATAATGGTAGATTTTCCGGACCCAGAGGGGCCCACTAAAAACACAAACTCGCCGTCCTCGATGGCAGCGCTGATGCCCCGGATGGCCCGGGTCCCGTTTGGATATTCCATTTCCACGTCTTTCAGGCGGATCATCAAGCAGTCTCCTTATTCATTGTCCAATCGGCCTGTCCCCATGGGATCAGGTCGACATAATACTACATATAGTCACATTATATACGGCTTTTCGGGACATTGCAACGTTTCCTTGCAGATTCCTTTCAAAGTTTTTCCCGGGAAATTTTGCCTGTCCCGCACTGCCCCCGCTCCTTGAAAAGCTGTTTTTTGCTTTGAGAACAGTCTCCGTTCCGACAAAAAACCGGGAAGCCTGACGGCTTCCCGGTTTCAGCGTGTCGAAAAAGTCTTTTCTCCCCGCTGAGCAAGTTTTCAGAACTTCATAAAAGTTCTGAAAACTTAGGATTTTAATGGCGCGGGACACCCTTCGAAGCCTGACGGCTTCCCGGTTTCTCACATGTAAAAGTATCAGGAATCAATGCCCCGGCTGGTCAGATATTTCTTGACCATCAGCGCCACCTTGAAGGTGATGGCATCGTCAAACTCCCGGAGATCCAGACCGGTGAGCTTCTTGATCTTCTCCAGACGGTACACCAGCGTATTCCGGTGGACAAACAGCTTCCGGGCGGTCTCGGAAACGTTCAGGTTGTTCTCAAAGAACTTGTGGATGGTGAACAGAGTTTCCTTATCCAGCGCGTCGATGGGGTTCTTCTTGAAAACCTCCTGAAGGAACATCTCACACAGGGTAGTGGGCAGCTGATAGATCAGGCGGCCGATACCCAGATTTTCATAGTTGATGATGTACTTTTCGGTGTCAAAGACCTTGCCTACCTCGATGGCGATCTGAGCCTCCTTATAGCTCTTGGCCAGATCCCGCAGATGCATGGCGATGGTGCCCATGCCCACCACCACGGTGCTTTCACCGTTGACCCGGAGGGCCTCCTCGATCTGGGCGGCAGTCTTGTTCAGCTCCTTGCTGCCCGCGCCGTCCGGCAGCTGGCGGATCAGAACCACATCCCCCTCGCCGACGCTGAGGACAAAGTCATTCTGACGGTCCGGGAACATGGCCTGAATGGTCTCCGTTGGAACGGATTCCCCCTTCTGCAAGGCCCGGATGGCGAAGATGCCCCGGCTGACGTCGGTGGCCACCCGCAGTTCCTTGGCCCGCATATAAATATCGCCCAGCATGATGTTGTCGGAGATGATATCCTTGACGAAGGACCCCCGGTCATGCTTTTCCTCATAATAGCTCTTGGCTGCGTTCAGCGCCACCGTTGCCATAGAGCAGATAGTCTTGCTGATCTCATTATCGCCAAAGGCGAAAACGGCGTAATCAAACTGGTTTCCCCAGCCGCTGAGCGCCTTGAAGGTCTTGCCGTCAAAGCAGACCATGCTGCCGGCAGCGCCGTTTACCGCCGCCACATACTCGCTCCAGCGCTGGCCGATCATAGACAGCTCGCTGCAGGCAATGACAACGCCCTCACCGTCGATCACGCCGACGGTTCGATCCGTGTTTTCCTTCAATTGCAGAACTACGTTCTGAAAGATTCTTCCGGACATGGCTGTTCCTCCTCAACACGAAAACTATGGATCACGCAGGGCCTGCCCGCGCATACCTATTGTGCAATCTGTCAGTAAGGTCATTATAGCGATTATTTTGTCGGATTGCAAGATGTTTTTTCTTTTTTCAACAAAAAATCACTTTCCTTTTTGTTGAAGTTTCGAGTTTTTCCTGTCTCCTCCGTCAGTTTTGCTAATGCCAGCCATTCCTCTGTGGTCAGCAAACGGTATGTACCCCGCTCCAGAGCCGGGTCCAACAGCAAATTGCCCATGCGGACCCGCTCCAAATACAGCACCGGCTTTCCCAGATACGCCAGCATCCGTTTGATTTGGTGAAATTTTCCCTCCCGCAAAATCACACGGACCTCGCTCTCCTCGCCGGCGGTCAGGATCCGCAATTCCGCCGGTTGGCAAATCAAACCGTCATCCAGGTGCAAGCCTTCCGCAAAGGCGGCACTGTCCGCCTCGGTAAGGCGTCCCGCCACCCGGACATAGTATTCCTTATCCACATGCTTTTTCGGAGACAGCAGCTCGTGAGCCAGTCCGCCCTCGTTGGTCAGCAGCAGCAAGCCTTCCGTGTCCTTATCCAGCCGTCCCACCGGGAACAGGCCCTGCCGCTGCAAATCCTGAGGCAGCAGATCCAGCACCGTTGCTCCCCGGCCGTCCTCCGTGGCGGACAGATACCCAGCCGGCTTGTTCAGCATGACCCAAGTATACCGGCGCCAGTTCAGCAGTTCTCCGTTGACGGCGATCACAGCCTGCTCCGGGTCTGCTTTTTCTTCAGCTGACCGGGCCGGGACCCCATCCACTGTCACCCGTCCCTGACGAATCAGGTCCTTTACTTCCCTGCGGGACCACCGCCCCATAGAGGCGATGATCTTATCCAGCCGCTGCGCCGCCATAACTGATCCTCCCACGCTGTTTTTTTCAATTTTATCATAATCGGATGGAAAATGGAATAGAAACAAACAGGAGGGATGATGACCATGATGATCCAAGCAATTCGACTGACACGAAAAAAGGCCGCGCTGGCGGTCATTCTCGCAGGGGCCGTTCTGGCGGCGCTGATCCTGCTGCTGGGGCAGCACGGCGGTAACGTGGGTGCGTCAGAGCAGCCCTGTCTTTCCAGCAACGGAGACCGGGTGGCATATCTGCGGGAACTGGGCTGGGAGATCGACCCGGAGCCGCTGACCACGCTGCAATTTCTGCTGCCGCCCAAACTCAGCGGGGACTACATCACCTACAACGATCTGCAAAAATCCCAAGGCTTCGACTTAGAGACCTGCTGCGGCAAGCAGGTGACCCGTTACACCTACACCGTCACCAACTATCCCCAGCGGCCCGACGGCGTTCAGCTCAACCTCTACATCTGTGAGGATCTCCCGGTGGCGGGGGACGTGGTCTGCACCGGGACCAACGGATTTCAGGACACATTGGTTTTCCCACAGCAAACGGATGCCTCCTGATAGCTGACTGCTCCACAGGACCCCCCACTTCCGACCGGGCAGCCAGCAGTTAATTGCCGCTATCATCGCCCAAATCGAGCAAACCGCCAAAATGCCTAATCCATTTTGTGTTCCAGCATCCTCTGATCCCCTTGAAAATACAGAATCCCGAGGCTGTCGGGAACACAAAATTGAATTGGGCGTAAAAAAGACCTGCCGCTAAGCGGCAGGCCTTTCTATTGGTGCGAATTATTCGTCGATCTCGATAACAACGCCGGAACCAACGGTACGGCCACCCTCACGGATAGCGAAACGCAGGCCCTTTTCAATGGCGATGGGGGTGATCAGTTCGACCTTCATGTCAACGTTATCGCCGGGCATGCACATCTCGGTGCCCTCGGGCAGAGTGATGACGCCGGTCACGTCGGTGGTACGGAAGTAGAACTGAGGACGATAGTTGTTGAAGAAAGGAGTGTGACGGCCACCCTCGTCCTTGGTCAGAACGTAAACCTGGCCAACGAACTTGGTGTGGGGATGAATGGAGCCGGGCTTGGACAGAACCTGACCACGCTCAACACCCTGACGGTCGATACCACGCAGCAGAGCGCCGATGTTATCGCCGGCCTCGGCGTAGTCCAGCAGCTTGTGGAACATCTCGATACCGGTAACGACGGTCTTCTTCTTCTCGTCGGACAGACCAACGATTTCCACTTCCTCGGACAGCTTCAGCTGGCCACGCTCCACACGGCCGGTAGCAACGGTACCACGGCCGGAGATGGTGAAGACGTCCTCAACGGGCATCAGGAAGGGCATATCGGCCTTACGGTCGGGAGTGGGGATATAATCGTCAACAGCGTCCATCAGCTCCTTGATGCAGGCATACTCGGGAGCGTTGGGATCGGTGGACTCGGAAATCAGGGCGTTCAGAGCGGAACCCTTGATGATAGGCAGATCGTCGCCGGGGAAGTTGTAGGTGGTCAGCAGCTCGCGGACTTCCATCTCCACCAGCTCCAGCAGCTCCTCATCATCGACCTGATCGCACTTGTTCAGGAACACAACGATGGCGGGCACGCCGACCTGACGGGCCAGCAGGATGTGCTCACGGGTCTGAGCCATGGGGCCGTCGGTAGCAGCGATAACCAGGATAGCGCCGTCCATCTGGGCAGCACCGGTGATCATGTTCTTGATATAGTCGGCGTGGCCCGGGCAGTCAACGTGAGCATAGTGACGCTTCTCGGTCTCATACTGAGCGGTGTTGATGGTGATGCCGCGTTCCTTCTCTTCGGGAGCCTTATCGATGCTGTCATAAGCCTCGAACTCGGCCTTGCCCTGCAGGGACAGCCACTTGGTGATAGCGGCGGTCAGAGTGGTCTTGCCGTGGTCAACGTGGCCGATGGTGCCAATGTTAACATGGGGCTTGGTTCTTTCAAATTTCTGCTTAGCCATTTGAAAATCCTCCTGTCAGTTAAATGAATGATAATGGATTGATATGGACGGTGCGTTTCATAGCACCGTATATTTTACAATATCCCGCCGGGAAAAGCAAGACCTGAATTAGTCGGCTTTCTTGCCCCGCTCCTCCACGATCTTGTCGCGGATGCTCTTGGGGATCTCGGCGTAGCTGTGGGGCTCCATGGTGTACTGGCCACGGCCCTGGGTGTTGGAACGCAGATCGGTAGCATAGCCAAACATATTGGCCAGAGGCACCAAAGCGTCCACCTGCTGTGCACCGGGACGGGCCTCCTGTCCCTGGATCTGGCCGCGGCGGGAGGTCAGGTCGCCGATGACGGTGCCCAGATACTCGTCGGGCACGATGACGGAAACCTTCATGATGGGCTCCAGCAAGACGGGATCTGCCTTGCGCATAGCCTCCTTGAAGGCCATGGAGCCGGCGATCTTAAATGCCATTTCGGAGGAGTCCACTTCGTGATAAGAACCGTCATACAGGGTAACCTTCACGTCCACCACGGGGAAGCCAGCCACAACGCCGGACTGCAGGGCACCCTGGATACCGGCATCGACAGCGGGAATGAACTCCTTGGGGATGGCGCCGCCAACAACAGCGTTGACGAACTCGTAACCCTTGCCGGACTCGTTGGGCTCCACGGTGATCTTGACATGGCCGTACTGGCCGGAGCCACCGCTCTGGCGCTTGTACTTGGTGTCCTGATCCACCTTCTTGCGGACAGTCTCCTTGTAAGCGACCTGGGGAGCGCCGACATTGGCTTCCACCTTGAACTCACGGAGCAGACGGTCAACAATGATCTCCAGATGCAGCTCGCCCATGCCGGCGATGATGGTCTGGCCGGTTTCTTCATCGGTGTAGGTCTTGAAGGTGGGGTCCTCCTCAGCCAGCTTCACCAATGCCAGACCCATCTTCTCCTGACCAGCCTTGGTCTTGGGCTCGATGGCGACACGGATCACGGGCTCGGGGAAGTCCATGGACTCCAGGATCACGGGGGCCTTTTCGTCGCACAGGGTATCACCGGTGGTGGTGTTCTTCAGGCCCACGGCGGCGGCAATATCGCCGGCCCAGACCTCTTCAATATCCTCGCGGTGGTTGGCGTGCATCTGCAGAATACGGCCCATGCGCTCCTTCTGGTTCTTCACGCTGTTGAGAACGGAGGAACCGGTGGTCAGGTGACCGGAGTACACACGGAAGAAGCTCAGACGGCCCACATAGGGGTCGGTCATGATCTTGAAGGCCAGAGCGGAGAAGGGCTCATCATCGCTGGGATGACGGTCCTCTTCCTCATCGGTCTTGGGGTTGGTGCCCTTGATGGCGGGCACGTCGTCGGGAGCGGGCATATAGTCCACGATGGCATCCAGCAGCTTCTGAACGCCCTTGTTACGGTAGGAAGTACCGCAGACAACGGGGACCATCTCGTTCTCAATGGTGGCCATACGGATAGCCTTGCGGATACGCTTCTGGTCGATCTCCTTGCCCTCCAGATAGTCCTCCATAATGGAGTCATCGAACATGGAGACGGCGTCCAGCAGCTTCTCGCGATACTCGTTGGCCAGATCCATCATATCGGCGGGGATCTCCTCCACGCGCATATCCTTGCCCATCTCATCATAGTAGACGTCAGCGTCCATCTCCACCAGGTCGATGATGCCCTTGAAGGTATCCTCGGCGCCGATGGGGAGCTGGATGGGCACGGCGTTGCACTTGAGACGGTCGTGGATCATGTGCAGAACGTTGTAGAAGTCCGCGCCCATGATGTCCATCTTGTTGACGTAGATCATACGGGGGACCTTGTACTCGTCAGCCTGACGCCACACGGTCTCGGACTGGGGCTCCACGCCGCCCTTGGCGCACAGAACGGTCACAGAGCCGTCCAGCACGCGCAGGGAACGCTGGACCTCAACGGTGAAGTCCACGTGGCCCGGGGTGTCGATGATGTTGATACGGGTGGAAGGGAACTGATTCTTGGAACCCTTCCAGAAGCAGGTGGTAGCAGCGGAGGTGATGGTGATACCGCGCTCCTGCTCCTGGGCCATCCAGTCCATGGTGGCGGTACCGTCATGGGTCTCACCGATCTTGTAGTTCACGCCGGTGTAGTACAGAATACGCTCGGTCGTGGTGGTCTTACCGGCATCGATGTGCGCCATGATACCGATATTACGGACGTCTTTAAGCGGTGTTTTTCTTGGCATACGATCTTACTCCTTGCCTTACCAACGGAAGTGCGCGAACGCCTTGTTGGCCTCAGCCTGCTTGTGCATCTCTTCACGCTTCTTGACAGACGCGCCGGTGTTGTTGGCGGCATCCATCAGCTCACCGGCCAGACGCTCGGCCATGGTGCGCTCGCTGCGGGCGCGGGAATAGGCCGTCAGCCAGCGCAGGGCCAGGGTCTGACGACGGGCGGGACGAACCTCCATGGGCACCTGATAGTTGGCGCCGCCGACACGGCGAGCCTTGACCTCCAGGCTGGGCATGACGTTCTCCAGCGCCTGCTGGAAAACCTCAACGGGGTCCTTCTCCGTCTTTTCCTTGATCTGGTCGAAGGCAGCGTAAACAACTTTCTGAGCTACGCCCTTCTTGCCGTCCAGCATCACACTGTTGACCAGCTTGGTCACCAGGACGCTGCCGTACATAGGATCGGGCAGAACTTCTCTCTTGGGAACATTACCTCTTCTGGGCACTTTGCTTCCCTCCTTCTTATAGAATAGAAATCATAGGTACTCAGCGGCGGAACATTAGCCGCTGTACGGCCTGCCAAAGAGGTGTCATATATATAAACCTTTTCGGCAAAGCTCAATTCAGTGGCAGAATCTTACTTCTGCTTGGGACGCTTGGCACCGTACTTGGAACGTGCCTGCATACGGCCCTGAACACCCTGAGTATCCAGAGTACCACGGATAATGTGGTAACGGACGCCGGGGAGGTCCTTGACACGGCCGCCGCGGATCATCACGACGGAGTGCTCCTGCAGGGAGTGACCGACGCCGGGGATGTAAGCGGTGACCTCGTAGCCGTTGGTCAGGCGCACACGGGCGATCTTACGAAGCGCGGAGTTGGGCTTCTTGGGGGTCGCGGTTCTCACGGCGGTGCAGACGCCTCTCTTCTGGGGAGAAGGGAGATCGGTGGTCTTGGTCTTCAGAGTGTTCAGACCATACTGCAGGGCGGGAGAAGTGGACTTGTAGGTCACCTGCTCTCTGCCTTTGCGGACCAGCTGGTTAAAAGTAGGCATGGAATAGTTCTCCTTTCTTTGAAAATGCGGCCAATCGAAAACGACAGCCTTTATTTTTTGCGGAACAGTCAGAAACTATTCCGAAAAAACCAAATTAGTTCAAAACCGTTACAACGGCGGCTCCCACCGCGATCCCGCAGGCACGGCCCAGCTGGGCCATGGTGTAGCCTTCCTCCACGGGAAGACTGCCGCAGGCGCTGCGGATAGGTTCCAGAACAAGCTCGTCCGCGTCGCAGGCCAGAAATACCCGCTGGGCCCGTCCATCCCGGATCGCTCTGGCGGACTGTTTCACGCCAATCACCTTTTCCCGGGAAGCAAGCTCTGTCAACACGGGGGCATCCTCCTGAAACGCATGGAAAATTCCGCGGAATATAGTCCGCGCAGTTTGAAATTATAGCATGGACGTTGAAAATCGTCAAGTAGTTTCCGAAAATCCACGAATTTTTTCCAGTTTTTTCAACTTTGCCTTTTATATCCCCGATTTTTCCGTCATTTTTCCGGAACTCCGGCAATTCTGCTGATAGCAGGTATGAGAATAATGACTGCGAGGCGGCCATCCGGCCGCCTCGCAGATAACATATTATAAGGTATGCCGGGAGATCAGATCTCCTCCAGAGTGGCTTCCTTTTCCTGAACAGTCTCAGCGGGAACCAGCTCCTCGGCAAAAGTACGGTACGCCTGCAGGCCGGTGCCGGCAGGGATCAGCTTACCGATCAGGACATTCTCCTTCAGACCCACCAGGTGGTCCTTCTTGCCCATGATGGCAGCCTCCGTCAGAACCTTGGTGGTTTCCTGGAAGGATGCGGCGGACAGGAAGGAATCGGTGGCCAGAGAGGCCTTGGTGATACCCATCAGCAGCTGCGTGGCCTGTGCCTTCCGCAGAGGCTCGCCCATCTCATTGGTCTCACCGGCCGCGTTGCGGCGGTCGATCTCCTCGTTGGCGGCCTCGAACTTCAGAACGTTGGTCATGGAGCCGTCCAGCAGCTTGGTATCGCCGGCATCCTCAACACGCACCTTACGCATCATCTGACGGACGATGACCTCAATGTGCTTATCGTTGATGTCAACGCCCTGCTGACGGTACACGCGCAGAACTTCCTGAATGAGGTAGTTGTAAACAGCGTCGTTGCCGCGGATCCGCAGGACCTCGTGGGGGTTCAGAGCGCCGTAGGTCAGCTGAGTACCCTTTTCGATGACCTCGCCGTCCTTCACCAGCAGGCCGGTGTGAGGCACTGCGTAGGTGCAGGTCTCGCCGTCGCTGGCCGTGACGATCAGGTTCATCAGGCTGCCCTTGGCGGCCTCCTCAAAGCGAACGGTGCCGCCGATCTCAGCGATGGTGGCCATCCGCTTGGGACGGCGGGCCTCGAACAGTTCCTCAACTCGAGGAAGACCCTGGGTAATATCGCCGCCGGCCAGACCGCCGGTATGGAAGGTACGCATGGTCAGCTGGGTACCGGGCTCGCCGATGGACTGGGCCGCGATGATGCCGACCGCCTCGCCGGGGCCGACAGGCTGCTGGGTGGCCAGGTTCATGCCGTAGCACTTGGCGCACACGCCGCTGTGGGCCTTGCAGGTCAGAACGGTGCGGATCATGACGGTGGGATACTCGTCCTTGGCGGGATCAAAGCTGCACTCATCGCCCTGGCGGGGGTTCTTCTGGACCCATGCACGAGTCTCCATGAGCTTGGCGTCGTCCTCCATCATCATCTTGGTGTTGGGGATCAGCACCTCGCCGGTCTCGGCATCCACCACGTCACCCACCAGGTAGCGGCCCCGGACACGGTCGGAGAACTTCTCGATCACCTGACCGTTTTCGCTGATGCGGGAAACCTTGATGCCGTGGGTCACGCCGCAGTCCTGCTCACGGATGATGACGTCCTGAGAGACGTCCACCATGCGGCGGGTCAGGTAACCGGAGTCTGCGGTACGCAGAGCGGTATCGGCCAGGCCCTTACGGGCGCCACGGGAGGAAATGAAGTATTCCAGAGCGGTCAGACCTTCGCGGTAGTTTGCCTTGATGGGGATCTCGATGGTCTTACCGGCGGTGTTTGCGATCAGGCCGCGCATACCGGCCAGCTGACGGATCTGCTTCATAGAACCACGGGCACCGGAGTCCGCCATCATGAAGATGGGGTTGTAGCGGTCCAGGTTCTCCTGCAGAGCGGTAGAAACCTCGTCGGTGGTCTTTTCCCAGACCTGCACCACCTGCTTGTAACGCTCGTGGTCGGTCATGAAGCCCATCTTGTACTGGTTTTCGATGTCCACCACCATCTGCTCGGAAGCGGCGACCAGCTCGTACTTCTTGGGAGGAATGGTCATATCCGCGATGGAAACGGTGATGGCGGCGATAGTGGAGTTATGGTAGCCGGTGGACTTGATGGCGTCCAGCACCTCGGAAGCCACGGTGAAACCGTGCTTGTTGATGGTGCGGTCCACGATCTGGCCCAGCTGCTTCTTGCCGCAGGTGAAGGTGATCTCGTAGTCGCAGATGTGCTCGGGATCACTGCGGTCCACGAAGCCCAGATCCTGAGGAATGTTCTTGTTGAAGATGATACGGCCGGGGGTGCTGGGCACCACGCGGGTAACGCTTTCGCCGTTGACCTCCAGCGTCCGGCGCACCAGAATGGGGCAGTGGGGACCGATGGCCCGGTCATTGTAGGCCATGAGGGCTTCGTCCTCGCTGGCGTACATGTGAACAGGCTTGAAGGTAGCGGGCTTCTGGCCCTTCTCCAAAGCGGCGTTGGCTGCCAGGAACTCGTCCGCGTCCACAATGCTCTGTGCGGTCAGGTTCGTGTCACCGGCATCCTCACACCAGACGGTCTGGGCGCCGATCTCGTCCTTGCCCATGCGGTCCATGGTCAGGTAGTAGGAGCCCAGCACCATATCCTGGGTCGGAACGGTGACGGGGCCGCCGTCCTGAGGACGCAGCAGGTTGTTGGCAGAGAGCATCAGGATACGGGCCTCCGCCTGAGCCTCGGCGGACAGAGGCACATGAATAGCCATCTGGTCGCCGTCGAAGTCGGCGTTGAACGCGGTGCAGTTCAGGGGGTGCAGCTTCAGAGCGCGGCCGTCCACCAACACCGGCTCGAAGGCCTGGATGCCCAGACGGTGCAGGGTCGGTGCACGGTTCAGCATAACGGGGTGATCCTTGATGATGACATCCAGAGCGTCCCATACCTCGGTGGTGCCCTTATCCACCATCTTCTTGGCGGACTTGATGTTATTGGCGGTGCCGTCCTCCACCAGCTTCTTCATAATGAAGGGGCGGAACAGCTCCACAGCCATCTCCTTGGGCACACCGCACTGATAGATCTTCAGCTCGGGGCCGACCACGATAACGGAACGGCCGGAGTAGTCGACACGCTTACCCAGCAGGTTCTGACGGAAACGGCCCTGCTTGCCCTTCAGGAAGTCGCTGAGGGACTTCAGAGCACGGTTGTTGGCGCCGGTGACGGCACGGCCGCGGCGGCCGTTGTCGATCAGGGCGTCCACAGCCTCCTGGAGCATCCGCTTCTCGTTGCGGACGATGATGTCGGGGGCGTTCAGGTCCATCAGGCGCTTCAGGCGGTTGTTGCGGTTGATGACCCGGCGGTACAGGTCATTCAGGTCAGAGGTGGCGAAGCGGCCGCCGTCCAGCTGCACCATGGGGCGCAGGTCGGGAGGCAGAATGGGCAGAACGTCCATGATCATCCACTCCGGCTTGTTACCGGAGATCCGGAAGGCGTCCACCACTTCCAGCCGCTTGACGATCCGGGCCTTCTTCTGGCCGGAAGCGTCCTTCAGCTCGGCGTGGAGCTGGGCGGAGAGGGCCTCCAGGTCCACATCCGCCAGCAGCTTTTTCACGGCCTCGGCGCCCATGCCGGCCTGGAAGTCATCCTCATACTTTTCACGGTAGTCACGGTACTCCTTCTCGGAGAGGATCTGGTTCTTGGTCAGAGGGGTCTCGCCGGGGTCCGTGACGATATAGTTGGCGAAATACAGCACCTTCTCCAGAATCCGGGGGCTGATGTCCAGCAGCAGGCCCATCCGGGAGGGGATGCCCTTGAAATACCAGATGTGGGAAACGGGGGTGGCCAGCTCGATGTGGCCCATACGCTCCCGGCGCACCTTGGAACGGGTGACCTCGACGCCGCAGCGGTCGCAGATCTTACCCTTGTAGCGGATCTTCTTGTACTTACCGCAGTGGCACTCCCAGTCCTTGGTGGGCCCGAAGATACGCTCGCAGTACAGGCCGTCCTTTTCGGGCTTCAGAGTGCGGTAGTTGATGGTCTCAGGCTTCTTCACCTCGCCGTAAGACCACTCCCGGATCTGCTCCGGGGAAGCCATGCCGATCTTAATCGCGTCAAAGGCAAACTTGTTGCCGTTATTGGTTTCGATCATGTTGCGTTATCCTCCTTCAATGATTCAAATGATCCAGTTTTGTGGTGACGAATGTGTCTTCTGGATCATTCGTCGTCGAAGTCAACATCCACATCGGCGCCGGCATCCTCCGGCGCGTCTTCAAATTCAAAGCCGGACGCTTCAAACTCGGCGTCCTCCGCAACGTTGCGGTGGCGGTCATCGTCCGCATCCATACGGGAGAGGTTGAAGGTATCGAGCGCGTCCTCGTCCTCCTTGAGATCCACCACGTTGCCGTCCTTATCCAGCACCTGAATGTTCAGGCACAGGGACTGCAGCTCCTTCAGCAGCACGCGGAAGGACTCCGGCACGCCGGGGGTGGGAACGTTGTGGCCCTTGACGATGGATTCGTAGGTCCGGACACGGCCGGTGACATCGTCGGACTTCACGGTCAGGATCTCCTGCAGGGTATAAGCAGCGCCGTAAGCCTCCAGGGCCCAAACTTCCATCTCGCCGAAGCGCTGGCCGCCGAACTGGGCCTTGCCGCCCAAGGGCTGCTGGGTAACCAGAGAATAGGGGCCGGTGGAACGGGCATGGATCTTATCGTCAACCAGATGGTGCAGCTTCAGGAAGTACACATAGCCAACGGTGAC
>QWCY01004959.1_pt1 | contig 13124 bp, 15 predicted proteins | sample 1972631 | NCBI WGS metagenome assembly QWCY01 (sample SAMN09866696, study PRJNA288562) | Human gut metagenome isolate pre1_stool, whole genome shotgun sequencing... | isolation source: gut | host: Homo sapiens | place: USA: California
TAATTCAAATTCAAATTCATCAGCTAACACTTTTTGATCATTAATTAAAAAGTTAATATTTCTGTCAGCTGCCTTCATTTTAAATATATTCTCATTTCCTTTAATATTTACAACCATAGTTTCAGAATCTAAATAATATAATACCTGGTCACCACTTTCACTATCACATACCTGCAAAATTCTATGTATTCTTGTAGAATTTAATTCAGGATTGTTAGCTGTATTTACGCCATGCTCAAATAATTCAAGTAAGCCCTTTAAATTTCTAAGGGGATAGTTTAGAGTAGGTAACTGTTTTTTATTTTCCAATACTTTACCATCTTTTAATTCAGCATATCTTTTAAGCTGTTCATCAGTCATATTATTTGACCATATCATTCCTTTATCATTTAATACATTATATATACTTGTCATAGTATCAAGTTCTTTATCCGCAAGTTTTTTCAAAAAAATTGCTAAACCATCAGCGTCATAATTTTCTATATAACTGTAATATTCTTTTTTTACTTCTTTCGTAATTACACAAGGAATATCGTTATTAGCGCATAAATTTCTGATTAAAATAATTCTAGCTGTTCTTCCATTACCATCTTCAAATGGGTGAATTTGTAAAAATTTAATATGAAACATAGCCTCCCTCAAATAAGGATCTAGCTCGTTCCAGATATTATAATAATTATCAAACAATTGATACATTTCCATATAAATATATTGTGGTTTAGCTCTTTCCAATTTTGAACCATTTACTTCTACCTTAGTTGTTCTAAAATTCTCATACTGTTCATTTGTTAGTATTCTTTCAATCTCCTTAATATTATTTATAGTAAGTTTTTCCTTAGTATCAATATCAAATGCGTATTCTAAGGCTTGAGACTGAAAATATAATTTTAATGCCTGACTAGTATCATTTAAATTCCCATACATATCTTCAATAGCTAGACTAGCATGGATAAATCTATTTGACAAATTTTCAAAATACTTCTTTCTAAATAAACTATTATGGTTATATAATTCTTGCATATAATAATCCTTTCCAATAAATAACTTTATTAATACAATATTATAACACTGTTTCAGAGAAAGTATAGAAAAATTTTATAAAAGTATTGACGGCATTAATTAATTGTGATATTATTTAACTGTTCTCATGTTGGAAGTGGCATGCGCTCGTAGCTCAGCTGGATAGAGTGTTTGGCTACGAACCAAAAGGTCAGGGGTTCGAATCCCTTCGAGCGCACCATATATCGGGAAGTGGCTCAACTTGGTAGAGCACTTGGTTTGGGACCAAGGGGTTGCAGGTTCAAATCCTGTCTTCCCGACCATTTAGTTTATAAAGCCTTGTATTTCAAGGCTTTTATAATAGTTTGATATTCATAGCCCTTATAAAACACTTAAAATTATTTGTTTTGTTTTATTTGATTTAAGATGTTGACCGCTTTATCTTCATCTTTAGGAATCATGTGAGAATAGGTATTGAGTGTCATATTTATATCTGAATGACCTAATCGTTCCGAAATAACTGTTATAGGTACATTCATTGATAATAATAGGGATGCATGGCTATGTCTGAAGTCGTGTATCCTTATTTTTTTGACTTCTGCTATCTCACAATACTTATCTTTTTTTCTACCTATTGTAGATGGTGATAATGGATTTAATCCACCAAATATGAACCAATCATCATTAAAATCTACAAAACCTTGATAGAATTTTTTTAATTCATTTAATTTGATGATTAATTCATCATCCAGTTTTACTTGTCTTATACTTTTATTTGTTTTTGGAGTATTTATAATATGTTTATTATCAACCATTTCTTTTGAAATGGTTTTTTCAATATCTAAATATCCAGTTTTAAAGTCATTCCAATTTAATGCAAGTGCTTCACCTTGTCTTAAACCAGTGTAGTATAAAGTCTCAAAAAATGTTTTATATACTAAATCATCAACACAATTAATAAACTTTTGAAATTCTTCTATAGTCCAAAAATTAACATTTTTCTTTAATTCAGTTTTTCTTTTAAAATTACCAGTTAAAGTTGCTATATTATCTTTTAAACCATAGAATCTAATTGCATAATTTAGTATATTAACCATAGCACCATGCAAACTAGAATTATATTTGTGTCTAAAACCTTTTTTCTCAATCTCTATTTGCCATTTTAAATAAACACTATTTGTTATCTTATTAAGTTTATAATCTTTAAAAAAAGGCAATATATGATTTTTAAATCGACTTTCAACTGATCTAAATGATTGTGCTTTTAGTTGTAATTTTTTATAATTCATATATTCTAACCACAAATCATTAAAAGTCATTTTAGAATAATCAGATTTATCACACATTTTAAATTCCATTTCAGCTTGTTGTGCTTCTTTTTTAGTAGCAAAACCTGTTCTCTCAAATTGTTTTCGATTTCCGAATACATCATCAGCATAAACTCTGAATTTCCAATTTTTAGTTTTCTTATCTTGATATACTGGCATAACTTAAAGTCCTATCATTTAACTTTGCTTCTGTATCAGCCATACTAACAATATAATCGATATTAAGACCAAGATATTCAAGAACTTTTTCAGTAGGAACTACAATAGTTTTACCTTTTGGTATCTTTTTACCGTCTTTTATAATTTCTTCTTCAATCTTATTTCTTATTTTAATTGCAGCATCTCGTCCACAGTTAGCAATTAAACTTATTTCTTTAATACTAGCCCAAGGTTTTGATACTATTTGAAATAATTCTAAATAGGACATGTTCTTCCCTCCTTTCTAATGGCAATAGGTTGCCATAATTAGATAATACGCCTATTTACTGATATTGTCAACTAGTTTCCAAAAAAATATTTATTTTTCTTTTAGAGTGTGTTATAATCTATGTAGAAAGCGGTTGAAAGTTATGGAAAATTATAATAATATTGGAGAATTAATAAAGAACGCTAGAGAAGAAAAAGGATATTCAGCAAGAGAACTAGCAAAACTTTGTGATATAAGTCATACTGAAATAAGTAATATAGAAAGTGGTAAAAGAGTAAAACCTGCTATATTAACTTTAAAAGCATTTGAAAAATATTTAGATTTAGATTTTAAAGAGTTAGCAAAAGCAGTAGGATACTCTGATGAAACAATTGAATATGGTGATAATGATATTATTGTTTCATTTGATAGGTATGATAAAAAAGTAAAAGAATTTGAATTAGAAATGAAAGACTTAAATAATAAATTAATAATAAAAAAACATATCGGTGTAGATATAAAAGAATATTTTGATCCTATATACGAATACTTAAAATCACAAGATAATGTTGATAAAGATTTACTTAAAAAAGCAGATTCGATTTATACATTTATAGATAATCTAATGAGAGATTAATATTAATATGTTGTAAATAACATGTATAAACAACAAAAAATAATGTGTTAAAACAGCAAAAAAACTTGCAATTTATTTTCAGCGGGTATATAATGGGTATGTAAATGAGCTCTGGATCCCGTGTGGACCAGAGATTTTTTTTGGAGATGATGTCATAAATGCTAAAGGAATTTAAAACAATAGATGAGCAAATTGAGATACTAAAAAAAAGAGGATTAGTATTTGATGATGAAGAATTTGCAAAAGAGAAATTATTAGAAACTAATTACTATAATACGATTAATGGCTATAAAAAATTATTTGTAGCAACAGATGTTAATGGTAATGAAATTTTTAAAAATAATGCAAAGTACGAAGAATTATTTTATTTATCTGAATTTGATAGAAGTATGAGAACTGTTTATTTAGAAAATATTCTAAAAATTGAAAATAGATTAAAAACATTAGTTGCATATTATTTTTCAGAAGAATATGGACATGATAATTATTTAAAGATAGATAATTTTGATACATTAAAAACTAGTAGTATTAAAGAAGATGTTATAGAAAGAAGAATTAAAAATATTCAATATTTAATTTCTTCTATTCAAAAAGAAATAGCAGATTCTATTGAAAAGAAAGATTATATTAATCATTATATAATGAAACATGGTTATGTTCCTTTATGGGTTTTAGTAAATGCATTATCATTAGGAACAATTTCAAAATTTTACGAATATATGAAACAACCTTTAAGAGTAAAAATAGCAAAACATTTTAATATTAATGAAGGTGATTTATGTGTTTATATTAAAATGTTAGCATTTTGGAGAAATTTATGTGCCCACGATGAAAGATTATATGATTCTACATCATTTAAAAAAATAAGTTTACCAGATACAAAATATCATAGTGCATTAAATATACCAATTCAAGGTAATCAATATATTCAAGGTAAAAACGACTTATTTGCTTTAACAATTGTACTTAGAATATTACTATCTGAAAAAGATTTTAACCATTTTTATAATAAAGTAAATGGTAGAATATATAGTATTGCTAATAAATTAGAATCAATAAGTATAGAAGACATAAAAAAAACCATGGGATTTCCGTATGGTTGGGGTCAAATAAGAAAGTCCTAGTTCCACACGGGATACTAGGCACATTATATATTATGAAAAATAAATATAAAAATATTCATAATTGTTATTGAAAGGCGAAGATAAAATGAAATTTAATGTTTCTATGACTTGTGGATTTGATTCTTCTACAGATGAGTTAATTGGTGGTGGAGTAGAAATCAATGACGATAAATATACTAAGGATATATATAGAGAATTAGATAAATTGATTTGTGAATATTATAGTATTAAGTATAGACAAAAATTCTATAAAAACAATACTAAAAAAGAAAAATTAGAAACGCAAAAAAAGTTATTAGAAGATAAGAAAAAAATAATTGGTATTGCTAATAATATAGTTTATGGTTATTCAGATTTGTTTTTAAAATATTATAATTGGAGTAAACCATTGTGTAGATATTATATGGAACAATGTAAAAAGAATATTGAAGTTGGACCTAATTTAATAAAAGTAAAGAAAATAAATAGAACAATATATGAAGATTTATAATACTATGGAGGAATGTTAGAATATGAAAAAAATAGAAGCAAAAGCATTAGCACCAGAAAAATCTAAATTGGTTATAGAATATATAACACAAATTTTGTCAGATTCAGAAAAAGTAAATTCTGTAATGGATTTTTGGTATGCTAAAATAGATGGTCAAAATATGTGTACATTAGATATTTATGTGTCCGAAAGAAATTTTGAAAAACATTTGAATTTAGGAATAACTATAGATCATAGTTTAGTTTTATACGAACAAATATTAAATGATTTTTTAGATACATTTCTAGAACATGAAACAATGGGTGTAACAAGATATTATTCTATTAAATCGATGCAAAATGATTTTTCTGGTGTTGATGCTGTTAATAGAAATGGTAGTAGAATAAAAATTAATTTTAATACGGCGGATCCAGATTTTATGAATATAGTATCAGAATATACACGAAGATATAATGAATTTGCTGAATCATTAGAAAATCATGAACAACCAAAATTAAGATAAAATTTAAATATTGTTTTGTATATAATTAGTATTTAATAATAAAATAAAAATGGAGGGATAAAATGGATAATAATGAATATAAAAAGACTTTATCTGAAATTAGAACAACATTAACAGAAACTACCAAACCTATTGATTATATAGATACTAGTAAGATGTCAAAAAAAGAAAAAGATAATTTAATAATAGAATTACAAAACAAAATTCATAGTTTACAAAGTCAGTTGTTAATTAGAAAATCAGTTGATGAAAGATACATTAATGGATTAATTCAAAGTAAATATGATGAAACAATGAATTTAATTCACAATCCAGTATTAACATTACCAAGTGGTACACAAATACAATTTAGCACATTATCATCTGAACAACTTGAATATTTAGAAAGTTTAGCAGAAAATCAAAAAAAATTATGACATTAGAGGTGTACTTATGAAAATAATTAAAACAATAGATTTATGGACAGAACAATATATAAATCATTATGAGTGTTTTAATGGAGCTTTCGTAGATGGTTTCGATAATAATAACATTCCATTTGATCAATATAAGATAATAAAAAATTGTAATTGTATAATTACTGTTAGTACTGAAGAAATTAATATAAGTAATAAGCATAATTCTATTGTTTTTTATAAAGATAATATACCTGTCAGATTGATAGTTATAAATAAAGAAACGGAAATTGAAAAATGTATAAATATAGCACTAAATCAATATTTTGGTGATAAAAAATTACAAATTTTATATGATAGCAATAATATAAAATCATCAATTGTTGATATGAAAGAAAAACCAATATACAATAATTCTGATTTGAAAAATGAAATTGATGTTGGATCTTGTGATAGATGGAATCTTTTATATAATATGCTAAAAGGAAGTTATACTGAAAGTGATACTTCGTATGGTAATTATCAAAGTGATAAGTATGAATTTATTCCAAATATATTTATAAAGTATGTATTAAATACAGGTGCTGAAATGTTTGAAATAGAACACCAATGTGCATTTATAAATACTTTAAAAACTAGAATAATTCCAATACAAGAAAATTCTCCATTAACTAAATAATAGTTTTAGTAAGGTTGTCAATAATGACAATCTTTTTAATGCATAAATTTGAAATCAAATTAATTTAATAAATATTAAGATGATAAAATATATGTAAAGTATGGTATAATAATTAAATAAGGAGGTTTTAAAAATGGCAAAAGTTACTGATGAAACACTAGATGAAAAAAGAGTGAAAATGTTAGAAGATTTTAAGCAATTTAGAGAAAGTGATATTTCTCCTTGCGCAGAAGCATTGGCAAAAGCAATACAGGATAAAGAATTTATGGAAAAAGCTTCTTCATCAATAGTAAGAATGATAGATGGAAATCCTGTTAATGTAAACCCTTTATCAGAAATACCTACTCCTGAAATGAGATTATACTTTGTTGATGAAAATTATTTTGAATCTATTGATGAATTATTAATGTATTGTAGAATTAATAAAATATCTACTAAAGGATTAAATATTATAGATTATTTTAGAAGTCTTGCAGGACATTCTGATGTAATAAGAAAATCAAATAGTGAAACATCAATGTTATATACTGCAGTAGATGAAAATGGATATGGATTATATAATAATAAAAGAAGTATATATCGTGGAGAGTTTATATGGGAATATAATTATGGTAGCATCAGAGAATTATATAAACCATTTAAAGAAAGAGGAGTTAATTTCGATAATGATGTTTATGGTAAAATAGATGAGAGAAATCTACATATTCTAAAATATTGTAGAGAAAATAATTTATTTAATATGGGACAAAAAAATTAAGAAAAAATATTATAGAAATGAATTATATATGAACAAAGATAATTTGCACTTAATAATTAATAAGGGAATTATAAAGATTATATTGGATTATATAAAACCTTTTATGATAATTAAAATTATTAAAAATACAATCTTAGGCAAATTTTTTGTGGTTCTATTTCAGTTGCTACAATATTATTAACAAAAGATATAATTTTTTTTGAATATTATTTACAAGTTCTACTGTTATTAATTTATAATATGGTATTACTGAAAGTATAAAAGAAAGTAAAAAAGAAAAATAAAAATTAATAATAATAAATTAACGAGAAATATTTAACTAGTATTAGAAAAAATTTATATAAATAAAAGGAGAAAATTTTATGAATATATATTTAACATCATATGGGTTAGATATTAGATATAAAGATTACATGAATAGTTATAAAGATATTATAGATGTTCTTAAAAATAAAAATGTTGCAATCATTCCAAATGCTAAATTATTATCACAAGATAGAACAAATTCTAGTATTGCACAAGAAGAATTAGCTAAAAATGGTATTAAATCTAAAATAATTGATTTAGATAAAGATATTTTTAATGTTGAGGATTACGATGCTTTATATTTAAGTGGAGGGGAACCTAAAAATTTGATGGATGCTATAATCAAATCTGAAAACTATGAAACTATAAGTAATTTTATAAATATTGGAGGTATAATAATTGGACAATCTGCTGGTGCAATGATATTTAACAAAGAATATTTAGATACAACAACAGGCAATTTATTAATTATGCATAACGGTTTTGATTATTATAATAAGATTATTGTTCCACATTATAATAATTTATCAAGTGAATTATTAAGTAAAATCCCTGAAGATATTTTAAAAATTAATGATAATGATAAATTATATAAATTGGATATTAAATGTTAATATTTTTTAATTCTTATTTAAAATACCATTCTGTATAAGGATAGACAAGTATAGTTATTAGTATATTATTTATAATATATAATATAACGCTTAATTGTAATTATATATGATAAAATTGGTTAATATTCAAAAATAAAAGAAGAAGTGCAAAAAATATTAAATGTATAAAATAGGAAGTATTTGAATATGAAAATGTAGAATAAATATACTCATCTATCAAAGAATTAATAAAGATAAATTAAAAGCACAAGATATAAAAGAATTGATTAAAACTAAAACTTTTGAATATATTAAAAATATGTTGTAATGTAAAAGGAGATGACTTATCGTTCTAGGTCATCTCTTTGTTTTTTATTACTATTATCTATAGCAATCATATATTCACTTTTAATATCTTTTATAGTATTTTCATCAAAAATTCCATGTTCATATAATTCTTTTGAAAAATCCATATAATTTTCTCTATCTTCTATCTTTTTAAATAATTTCTTCTTAATAAATTTAACTAATTTATTGAATAGATTTTGAAAATAGTTAATAGTTATTTTCAAGTTAAAGTTTTCTTCTTTTAATTTATCTAATTGCTTATCTTTATCTTCGATATTTTTTTCAAGAGTAGATACTTTAATATCTAATGCATTGTTATTCTCAGTTAATACTTTAATTTTTTCACGATTATCTTTTAACTCATTATCTACATTATTTAAAGTTATAGATAGCATTTGAATTTTCTTATATTCTTCATTAGTTTTATCTACTTTATCTATATAGTTAATAATTTTATTTTTATCAACCTCTGAAATAGTGTAGGTATTTTTAACTATTGGAGTTTTCTTTAAATTATAAACAGTATCCTTTATATCATTAGAATACATATCAAGTTCTAGTGATTTTTTATTTGCTTTTTCTAAATCTTTTTGTTTATTTTCTAGTTCTTCTTTCATTATTTGATAGTTATCCATATCTTTAACATTAATATCACTGTTTCTACCTTTTTGTTTAGCTTTTAGAATATTATTTAAGCCATATTCTTTATTAAAACTTGCCATACAAAGTGTTCTCATATTATCTTGCAAATCTTTTAAAACCTCTTTTGTAAATACATCTGCTTTACCAACTTGTTTAGACATACCATTTTTATTTTTATATTTAATAGGTACACCAACTAGATGAAGATGTGGACTAGTTTCATCATAATGAATAATAGCACTTGCTATTTTAAAGTTAGGTAATAAATTTTCTAAATCTATAACTTGTTCTTTAAATACATTAGTCATTTTATATTTAAAATCATTATCTTTAGTGTCCCAGTATTTTTTATCTCCAAGTTCTATAATAATTTCACAAGCTAAATCATTTTTACTATTATCACTAATCTTTTTAAAATAATTATCTATTTTTCTATCATCTCTAGTTTGTTTAGAATTATATTCTAATCTTGCTTCTTCAAATTCATTTTTATATAAATTAATTACATCGTTATAAAGAGAGGTAGTACCTTTTATAACTTTAATAAGTTCTTGATTATTATCATATTTACGATAATTATGTTTATCTACTCGTGATAGTGCTTTTGCATTTTGAATAGCATTATTACTTAAAGAAGTTGTACCACTAATATTATTTTTTGCTGTTTCTTTTGAGATGTTTTTTCTATTCTTATCACTACCTAAATGTAGTGAATATGCCATTTCATTCATATATAAATATCCTCCTTTCTGATATTATTTTGTTCTGACAAAATATTTAACCCCCTAGGTGTTTTGACAAGTATCAAAACACCAGTGGGCCAAGGTTTAGCACCTTAGAATCTGCTAATGCCTATTTCGTAATAACTTTAGTTAAAACTACATAGTCATTTAATAAAACAATCTATCGCTCCTTTCATTCCTAAAGGAACAAAACGGACCACGATTGTTATAACTTTTTTAGAAAAAATTAGCAAAAATCTTTTTCTATTTGATACATATATCAAATTCTAATGGATCGTAGTTGGTTATTTTAAGATTGTATTTTATGAATAATATCTTTTCTATTTGAGGTATCAAATCATTTATATTTTTTTGATAATTACAAAGCATATCCATAGTAGAATTAATATGATTATATAATGGAGAATTACATAAACATTCTTTGTAAAAACACTCTTTTAAATAAAATGCTACTGTTTCTGGAATAATAAAATTAATCATATATTTTTCAAAATGTTCATCAAGATGAACAACTCTTTTAAAGAATTCTTCATCAGTTACATCTTTACCATTTAAAATCATATATAAATATTCTCCTTTAATATAATTTCTTCAGTACTATTTTTATAGTTATTCATTAATTTTATCCATTCCATTTGATTTGTTTCTTTATTCTTTTCAGATAGTCTTATATCAGTTTCTTTATATTGATTCATTAATAAATTAAATTTATCGTTACATTCCATATCAACTGAAATGAGATAATCAGTTAATTTATCTTCCATTAAAAGAGTAGTATAGAGTGGTTTGTTATATTGTTTTAAATAATTTAATCTTAATAATCCATACTTTCCAATATTTATATTTTTTTGTTCATTTGCTTTTAAATTAGGTATTAAATAATCGCCTTGTTTTATATATTCTATTTTCATAATATTAAAATCCTTTCTTTATTCCCAATCAAAATCTATTTCTTGATTTATTTTTATTAAATTATTTATCATTGCTGATTTAAAATATGAAAATTTATTATCAATTTTATTGTCATCTTCATCAAAACCTTTATTATCTTTCCATTTGCCAATAATATAATTGCAAACTTTAATAACATCTTTATATTCATATTCGTTTAATAATTCTATAAATAAATCATCATATTTATATAGTTCTAAATCGTATTCTTCAATAAAATTTCTTTTAATTAATTCATTAGTAATAGGATTAAATGCTTTATCTATTTTATCTTTTTTATTATTATTTATTATATTAGTATTTATTTGTGTTCCATCTAGGGTAGCCCCTTTATCCGTTATCCCTTTTTGGGTATATGGAGTTTCATATATGATATATTCATAATAAAATCTTCCGTTTTCTTCTTGTTTTCTATTTCTTATCAAATAATCATTATCTTCTAATTCTTTTAAAATAGAATTAATTGCTTTAATACCTTCTTTAGATATCGAAGCAAGACCTCTTACTGAATAATTCCAATCATCAGGCAAACTTAACATACAAGAGAGTAGTCCTTTTGCTTTATATGATAAATTTTTATCTTGCAAATGATAATTACTCATAACTGTATAATTTTTAGTTTTATTTATTCTAAATACTTCTGCCATAAATTACTCCTTTCTAGCCCTTATTTAGCCCTTAAAATTTTTAAATTCGAGCGTTTTATATAGAAACGAGTAGTAATGAACTACAAAAAAACTACTATTTCTAGTAGGTTATGAATTATCAATTATTTTACTAATTTGTCCTGTCTTCCCGACCATTTGAATATTAAGCATTGATTACTCAATGCTTTTTTTGTGACATTATAATTAAAAACAAAAATAGTATAGATTATGCTATAATAATTAAAGAGGTGATGAATATGGAAAAAATAAAAGAAACGTTAAAAAAACACCCAGCCTTATATGCTGTGATTGGTATTATCATAGGCGTTATAGTGACCATATTAATTATTATTATATTAAACACACTTGATTACAAAGAAAAAAATAGTCATAATTCAAAGAATCCTGAAGTAGAGACTAAAACAAATAAGAAAGCTTCCATTGAAGATGATAAAGATCAGTCATCCCTAGAAGAAAATACTAACATAACTACACCAGAAACTAACGATTCAATAAAAAATAATAATGAAGTATCCACAAATAAGGACGAAACAATTATTAATTATTTAAATGAACAAACAGAAAGTATTAACAATGGAGCTGAAAGTGATGTCTCATTAAGAGAAAAAATTAAGACCTCTTTTGCCAATATCTATAATTTTATATTTAATGGATCAACTATAAAGGGTATAACTTTTAAAGAATTAAGAACTGAAACAAAATTAAAAGTTTTAGAAAAAAGTATTGAATTAGATTATAAAATAGATCAAAAGTTTCCCAATTATAAGGATAATATCAAAGATAAATACCATGACTTAAAAGAAAAAGCAATCAACACATATTTAAATATGACTGAAGATATTTGTACAAATAATGAGAGTCTATGTACAACTGCCAAAGAAAACTTTAATACAATGAAAAACAGCTTTGCCATTACATATGACTATATAAAAGAAAAGGCTAAATCTGGTTCAGAAAAATTAAAAGAATGGCTAAAAAATAGGTAGAAAATATGTACTAAATATTTTCTTTTTTTATCCCTTAATCTATGTTATACTATTATCAGAATAGAAATAGAGGGTGTTATTATGCTAGGTAGTGTTTTACAAATAGTTGAAAATAGTGTAATAGTAAAATTAAATATAGATATAACTAAACAACCTAACTTAGTAGGAATTCATGTTATTTTTGAGGACGGAACAAAAAAGGTAGTTGGTGAAATAGAAAGTGCCAATAAAGAAACTTTAAAAGTGAATATAGTAGGTGAATTTACTGATAGAGGATTCTTACCAGGAATAGCAACCAAACCATCATTTAAAAGTACCATAAGAATTATTAATGCCAACGAGTTAACAGAATTTTTAGGAAACCAAGAAATAAGCGATAATGAAGCCTATCTTGGCATTAGTAATATCTATGACAACTATAAAGTTAGTTTTAAAATCAACAGCTTCTTTAGTAATCATTTTTCTATTTTAGGAAATAGTGGTAGTGGAAAAAGTTACACTGTAGCGGGAATTTTACAACGCGTATTTAACATGAGTAAAACCCCTCCTGTTGGTGCCCATTTTTTCTTA
>QWCY01004977.1_pt1 | contig 13068 bp, 17 predicted proteins | sample 1972631 | NCBI WGS metagenome assembly QWCY01 (sample SAMN09866696, study PRJNA288562) | Human gut metagenome isolate pre1_stool, whole genome shotgun sequencing... | isolation source: gut | host: Homo sapiens | place: USA: California
TCTCTTTTGCAACCGCAGACAATACGGTCTCGAATATTTCCGATTTGCACATATCCGATGTTTTTTATAGATTTGCGAACTCTCAACTTACAAACAACAGGTGCCAACACACCCAAAGGCTTATTGCCTCTGTCGTGGTGTGTTGGCACCTTTGTCGTTCCCGAATGAAGTTGAGAGGTCGTCGGGAGCGGAGACGGGGGCTTTTTATGCCCCTATATTATCTTTGTCAGTCCTGTATTCAACGTAATTTTGAACGGATTAGCCGAAATATTTGTTTTTGAGAGCAATTAGTTTGTCCCAATACGTGACTATCAGTCCGTCCATGTGGTAGTGGTATTCCCCTTTGTAGTTGGGTATTCCTCCGAGCCGATTTGCCGACTTCTCGGTGTAAAAATGGTAGTAGTTAGCCGCGCGACAGAAAAGGCAATGCAGGCCGCTCGGAATGGCGAATACAAGCAGCCATAGCCATCCCCACCGTTTCGATTGTCTGACATGGCCGAACTCGTGATCGTATACGGGTTCTCGGGCTATGTTCTCGGGTGAGATAAAGACATAGCGTCCCATCGTCATTCCTCCCCGGACGTGCTTCGTTGCGTAGAACACCGCCCCGCCTTGCTTGGTGATCTTCACGCGGTCGAAGCAGAATGCCAAGTACACAAGGCCGATCAGGTTTTGGGGGAGCTGCCATAGGTAGAGCAACACCGCCCATATGATTCTCAGAAATTCTTTCATCGTGTTTTCTTGGTAAATCGGATGTATTCAGTATAAACGATCTGTGTGTGCGGATTCGACGACACGACCTCCTGCCGGATTGCCTTCGTGCCCCAGCGGATAAATAGGAATCGCCTCGGAACCCGGTGTACGATTTGCCGGAGGGTGTCGATGCTTGTAACGTGGCAGCTCACCGAATCGGTCCGGATTATGCCGTCTACGCTCACATGCCGATCCGCCCATCTGAAAACCTTCGCTTCGGGGACGCTCGGTATTCCGGAGAATTCCCGGTCGAGGGCGGCCTTTACCGAATCGGCAGCCCTTCGCACCCCTGCGCCATATTTCTCCCACGCTGTCGGCTGCGGGCCTGCGGGTTCCAGGGGCGCTGTGATCTGCACCTCGGTCCGCGTGGCCGTCGTGGCCGCCGCCTCCAGCCGCCGGACCTTGATCCGCAGCTCCCGGACTTGCGCGGCCAGTTGTGCGTTGTAGCGTTCCATCTCCGACGCCCTGAGTTCGAGCACTTGCCGGGATGCGGCGTGTTTTCCGCTCTCGGTCCGGTAGAACTCCACGCTGTCGGTCAAGACCTCGTTGTTGGACTGGACGCGCCTGCGCTCGGCCCGTTCGCCCCGCAGGCGGACCGTTTGCAACCATAACAACCCGCCCGTCACGAGCAGGGTGATAATCAGAATGCGTTTCATAGTACCTGCCAGTCGTCAGCGAAAATATCCTCCCATGTGGGGATGTAGGACGTTGCATGGGATTTCGAGCAGTCGTCGTTTACTTCGATGATCAGCACCTGGTCGTGATACGATATGCTGCCGTCCCCTATTGTTCCGATAACGGCTTTCGCACGATCCGGCAAACTGGTCATGCGGGGAACGACTTCCGCCGGTACTGTCTGTGGAATCTGTTTGACGATGAACTTACCAGCCCATGCAGGGCTTGAATAACGGCTGAACGCCTCTCCCTCGTTGAGCCTGTCGATGATTTCGGAGAATTTCATACGTTTTGATATTTAAGTTAGAGTAAACCTTCTGTCTTTACGATCTGCGCCACATTGTCGATCACCGAGGCCATCACTTCGGCATAGTCCGGCGCCGTGGCGTACTTCGCACCCGTCCCGTCCACCAGCCGGCGGGCGAATTCTTTCGGATCATCGCGGTAGGGCCACGCATCGGCATATCCCGGTCGGCGGAGCAGTTCCAGATGATTGTCGAGACATTCATCCAGCGACGCGAAATTTCGGAAATACCGATAGACGCGGTATTTGTATTTTCCGGGAGTTACCTGCTCGACCGATACGACCCGTTCCGGGGCCTTGAACTTCACATTCGGGGTCTTGAAATATTCGGTCGTCAGTTCCAGCGACACCGGGCCGGTCCAGCTGCTGCCTTTCGTGATCCCGAAGATGTTGTTGCCGATCCCTTTGATCTTCCATCCGGTTTCGAGGGCTGCCTGCGCCGTCACGAAAAGGGGATGCACCCCGCCGGCCCGGTAGAGCCGGGCGGCCGCGGGGTAAATCTTCCGGACAAATTCGATCTGTTCTTTTTTCGTTGCCATTTCTTTTCGGTTATATTATAAAGCCTCGTTCGTTCCGTCCAAATACTTTTTGGCCTCTTCGACCGGGACCTGCATTTTGCGGGCGACTTCTCCGGCCAGCACTTCACGGAATATTCGCAGAAACGGCATTTTCGGGCTTACGATCAGCGCCGATCCACCCATCGACCAAAGTTCGACCAGACAGATCAAGGTGCATACCGTCACCACCGCGATATGACTGTCCACACGTGTCATTCGCTCAATATGGGTAAAGCCAACGATCACCGAAGCATACAGCGCCAATTTGGACAGCATTCCATGCCGTCCGAGCTCGGAGAGCGCGAAATGTCCGCGTTTGATTTGGGCCGCAATGCCCCAGGCAGTATCGAGGGCCACACATACGACTACGGCATTGATGGCCATCTCATACCCGGCAAAGAAATTCACGATGAAAATGCCTGCCGCAGCGATCCATCCATAAACCGTTTGGAACATTTCGCTCAGTTTGTACCCGATGTTAATGATTATTTCAGTCATCCGCGTCATATTATCCGATGCCGAGTTTAGTTTTTAGTTGAGCTATGAAGTCATCATCTGCAAGCAACTCGTCGGCCGACTGAACCCCGATATTTGCGCGAGCCTGCGCCTGTTCACTCATAGAAAAGTTCTGAGGAGAATATACCGAAACATAGGTGGGATTGGACCATCTGACACCAGTATTAAACTTGAAAGTTTTTGTCGATTTGGTATAAGAACACCTAAGACAAAACTCGTTGTTTCGGATTGCAAAGAAATTTACAGTATCTCCTCCTTGATAGTCACTAAAATATATTTTAGTAAGTACCTCCTTGCCTGCATTTACCGTACCCCGCAAGACAACTCCTTTACACGACAACAATCTGGCCTCCTGTTCCTCGGTAAGTACAGCCTGACCATTGACAAGATCAATAATCATCAGCTCGGCACCGATGTTTTCCAATGCTTGATTCTGCTCCGATGTGGTTAAATCCTGGACCTCGTCGTAACGAACGAAGGATTCATCCGGTTCACCGGGTTCGCCTTTAAGACCCGAGAACTTGAGATCAATAGTCCGCTTCTCAGGGGTGCCTCCCAATTCAATCTTTACGCTTGGAGTGCCGGTAGTGTTATCTACACTGGCCGTGGCGGACGTAATCTGGCCGGCCTCGCCCGGATCGCCCGGATCACCTTTGTCACCCTTCAACAAACGCTCGACGATTACTGTAACTTCCGGCGGCGTGTCCCCGTCGGAGGGTCCTTCCGATAAAATGCACCCGGTAGATGCCGGAATACAAATATTGCGAACTCCGTGATCAAAATTATCATCCGGAGTGCTCAGGAAAAGTTCCCGGGACAACAATCCGCGTCCGAGCGAATGACGGGACAGCGGCAGAAATACGGCGAGGTTATTGTCATCGATTTTTTTGCATCCAAGATAAATGCCGTTTTGCCGCTCTGCGGTATAATGGCGCTTGTCCGGTCCGCATCTGTAAACAATTTTGAAGTCGATGCTATCGTCGGGAATAGCCGTAGGTACAGACGATCCATCCTCAACCAATTCGTAGAACGACTCTATGAGAATGAGGTCTGTTTTCCAGTTGCATTTGCGTTGTTCTGCCATATCGCATAAAAGATTTGCGGATAACTCGAATTAGTTTGAAACCTAATATCTACTTGAAGTTCTCTTCAAGGCTGTCCATAAATATCGGCGTCAGGGTCTTCGCAAAGTCGCGAAAACGCACATGGCGACGCACCATCCTTGAATTGTTTGGAATATCTCAGCCAGTTTGCATCCCATGTTCAGGACTGTTTCTGTAAATTTTCCGGTCATAATTGTCGTTTTGTGTTTCGTGCGCCCCGGGTGCCGGTCAGAGCACCCGGGGCAATAGGGTTTAATGTTTTGGAATTAAACTAATTCCGCCTTGATATTTCCGGAGGCGGGGACTGGCCCGAACCAACATTCGCCGTTGTTGCTGGCTTCGATATAGAACCGCTCACCTACATAGTTTGCTAACTCTTCGCCCAGCTCGCTGGATACTTGGGCGAACGAAACTCGAACCTTCAGATCGTCACCCACGGTATACCAGCCTGAACAGATAGATATGAGTTCGAATGTAAGCTCTATACCTTCGCCAGCTTCAACTCCGCAGGCATGCACGTCGATGATGACCATGCGCTCGTCCGGAACCGCCGGTTCGTCATCGGCTACTGTCCCCCCCCCGATGATTTGACGTATACTCCCTGGAGCATCAGGTAGTAGCCCATAGAGGCGTTTGCGTTGGAGACCTGCAACAACACATTACATCCTGTCATGTACGCGCCACTTCTTATCCAAGAGGTTATGACGAGCTTGACCCGAGGGATGCTCGTGCTACCACTTGCTATCGTCGGCGCTACGTATTCGAAAACTATATTATTGTTCAAAGTCGGTTTGATTATGGCGATGGGTACCGATGCAGCTATCGTTTGTGTCGATCCAGATTTGGAGACTATGACCGCTTCGACCATAAGTCGGCTTTTGGACAGTAACAACTGCGTTGACGGTATTTCCTTGTCGAAGTTAAATTGCGCCACTACACCGTTTTGGAGTTCCAAGCCTGTGGTCGTGTCGGAGTATATGAGTTCATACCCGGGAATGGGCCCGTCGAACGGCAGACTGCTGCCGGATGAACCGCCCATCTTTACCCAATCAGAAATCCCCTCGGTATCAATATGAGCCTGATACCATTCGTTCCTGGCTACCATGTCGGACTCGGCAGCACAGACATTGATCATCATTTCAGGCTGGGTGCCTCCGTAAATATATTGTACGGTTCCTACATACTCGTAGCCTCCCGGAGGCGCTGATTCTGCCCCGGCTTTTATCACTATGGGAATGATTGCGCCTTGATCACGAGGGATCGGATAATAATCCATATCGTTTACCGGAGTACCTTCAGGGATAACGATAATGTCGTCTCCCGTCCCTCCGCCAAGTTCGGTCCAGGAAACAGTCTGCGCTGTGCTGTGTAAAAATCCGGAGTAAACTTTGGCTGCTCCCGAACCATTCATTTGGACGAGAAAATTATAGGCTTTAGCGCTTCCTGCCTTAGCAACCTGAACATACCCATAGGTAGGGCCTGCGGAAGACAATCCAGCAGGACCGTTGGATGCGGAAACAGGCGCAATAATAGGTATAATAACCCCGTCGGCAGCCGATGTAACAACCGACGGCAAATTCTTGAAATCTGAAATTGTAACCGGGGCAGTAACTTGCAGGTCGGCAACAGACGGGGACCACGTCGAGGGCAATTTATTCCCCACGCCGACGAATTCATGTCGCATATAAAGTTTTCCGGACACTTCGCCTCCATCCAATGATCTGAATACTGGATACAGTCGCGCATATTCGATCTCTTTATCTTGAATCTGCGAACTGAAAGTATATGCTTTCTCAAAGGTCCCCCGCTCCGGGATATCACCTGCCGAGTATCGTGCAATCCATTGGTCCGTGTTATCTGTGAAATGCACTCTGATTTCAAATCCCAGTTGCGGAGCCTGCGCATCCTCTCCTTTCAGTTCTACTCTATAAGTGATCTGTTTCCCTCGTATTAATGTGTGGTCGAAATAAATCACGTTATCGGTTGCGTCGAAACCCGAAGCATTCAATTTTGCTGCAACCCAATTGGCATGGGACCCATTGAGAATATTGGTTCCTAACAGAATATCGTTATCGTATTTTAAGTCGTTCCAATGATTTACACCATCTCCGATCTTGCTTTTATGCGTGTCCTTCTCATGTCCGAGCTCCCCATCCCGGAGAATGGGATTCTCGCTTGCCCATTGCGCCGCAGTCTTATTCTTGGCCTTAAATATGCCGTCTAATTCAATTACCCCCATCAGTTAATACCGTTTCCGTTAAAAATGAAAGTATTCGATTCCATGAAGGCTTTGACACGCGCCTCGGTAAAATAGAGATTCGTGCCCTCCTTCAGGTCACTGGTGCTCTTTTCCGCGAATGCCGTATTGAAGCGGGAAGCGGTCCAGTATAGATTCGTGCCACCCTCGGCGATGTCGTCCGTGGAGAGCACTACGATGCCTGTTTTGCCATTCACCGAAATTACATCGCATTCAGGCGTCAACCAAGGAAGCCAGTTTGCCAGTACTTTCGGATCATTGCCGGCCAAGATGTACACCATCTTCTCGTCGGTGCGTCGGCAAACATCGCCTTGCTGTACGTCGAGAGCCAACATTTCAGACTGCGATCCGACCGTTTTGATGTCCGTAATCGTGAGTTGCGGCATGATCGACGTGTCGAGTTTTCCATCGGCTCCGATCAAGGGAACATTCCCTGCGGCGTTTCCTGCATTTTTCAACGCGGCAGTCCCCAACTGAAGCAGAGTGCGGGCATCCGCCGCCGACATCTGCGAGATCGCCGTGATCCGCCCCGTCTTGTCTACGGTTATCACCGGCATTCCTTGTACAGTCGTTTCGGAAGCTATCATCTCTTTGAGCTTAGCAGCAACGGCTGCGTCGGCAGAACCGTTGAACGACGCTTCTCCAACCACATCGCCCGTCACTTTGATCTTTCGCGCCGTGGCCAGTTCATCGGCTTTCAGGGCGTGGTCTACTTTGCCCGCTGTCGCTCCGCCGTTCTTGGCAAAGATACTCTTGGCCATGTAGTCGTCGAGCATTGCCTGAATCGTCGCGTCGTTCGGCACGGCGATCCACGTTGCGACATTTGCGGCCAGGGCTTTCAGCCAGTAGAGTTTCGACGCTGCGGTGTCGAGCCACAACTGACCGAGGCGGTACTGACTGTCGTTGGATGTCGGAGCCCGGTTCGTCGATACGGGAATGCTGTCCGCATAAGGTGTGCTGTTCCATGCAGCCCCGGTCCCGAACTTGAACTTGTCGGTGTCGGTTTCGAAACCCATTTCGCCCTCATACAGCACGGGATTCATTTCCGTCCATTGGGCGGCTGTGTAGTGTCTTTTTTGAATGATCGCGTCTACTACGATAGGTGTCTTGTCAGCCATAGCCTGCGTATTTTATTTGATCTTACCCGTCACTCCGTTGCCATCCAGAATCAAGATGGCATCTTTCGTCAGCAACGACGAAAGAACCGTGTCGGTTTTCGCCTGAATATTGCCGGTATTTTTGTCGATTACGTATTGTTTATGCGAAATATCCGCGATACCGTCTGTTCCATTCGTCTCGATCGACCCTGATGTAAAAACAAGCGTGTCGCCAAGATCTTCGGTCCGAACCATCACCGAAATCGGTCCGCCGCTTACCTCACGTATGTATACGAGTACTGGATGCCCCTCCGCAAGTTCCGATACAACCTGCAAAGCGACATTCTGATAGGCTCCCGAGAGGTCTATCAGATAGGTGCGTTTGGCATCACCGAGTGATTCTAATGCCTCCTCTACTTTCTTGATCGCTTCTTGGGTATCCTCTTCCCGTTTTTCTTCCGCCGTATTACGGTTATTCTCGGCTTTCTCACGTTCCTTTTCCGCAGCGATCCTTTCCTCCTCGGCCTTTTTGATCTGTGCCTCAGTACAAAGAATCCAACCCGCAGAATCAAAATGAAACGCCATGCCTACATGCCGATGCACGACCGGGTGTTCAGGTCTTTTATCTTTGTCTCTTCCCATATCTGTCACAGTTTTTCAAGCGCCCCGATCCTCGATTCTACGACCTCGAAAGCCGAAGATCGGTCGCAGACGATCGTTTGCCCGCATTTCGTAATTTTGCACTCGATGAAATATTTTCCCAGCATGTTCCGGGTCTTTTCCCCGGGTATCACAAATCGGATAATTCCTCCTTCCTGCCACTCTATGCGTTCGTCCCCGGCACCCTCCTTTGTGGAGAAGCGTATATCACCGGTTTTCGAGTAAATTCGCAGGGACACCTCGTATTCTTTCAGCTCTTCGACGGAATACCCCGTTCCGAGCAATCCGGCCGAAACGCTCAACGTTTCGCCCTGCATGATGCTCTTTACGGAGCCGTTCGTAATCAGTATATCGTCCATATCGGTTTCAAAGAAAAAGTCAGAAATAGCGCAGTCTCCGCACCGTGCAACTGGGATTAAACGCTGAAAGCAAGCGCTCCCCGGCCTCTGCGGCTTTGGCCTCCTGCTCCCGGGACAGTTCGACATTCCGCAATCTGTACCACCATCCGAGCATTCGGGCCTTCATGCAGTCCTTCAGCATCCGTTCGACGCTCTCCAGCGGCATCATCCGGGACAGCGACACTTCCACCGACAATCGGACATCCGAGAGGATCAAGGGCCGGAGCATCGCAGGATAATCCGCGCACAATGCCGTCGCTTGCGACAGAAACTCTGCGGCAAACGGTTCCCTTTCGTCCGCCGAAAGGATGAAATCGTCGTAGGATCTGTCAACATCGGTTCCGGCTGTTGCCCGGATCGCCCGAAAGTCGAGCGACACCTGCTCTATGCACTCGGCCATCACCTCCTGTACCGGGAACGTTACACGATATGTTATCATAACAGTTGCAGTATTTCGTTCACTTTTCCGGCACATATCTGCATGGCCACCGTATCGTTCAATACCGCAAGCACGAGTTCCGCCGTTTTCCAGGCCGTAATGTCCGCCAGACGCCGGGGATAGTCATCTCCCAGTGTCGTGAATCCGAAATAACGGGCCTCTGCAATTTCGGCATCTCGGCCGCGCGAAGAACTGAAATACTCCAGCCGCCGCTCCTCCTCGCACAGCGCCACGACGGGCTTGCTGTCGCCGCCACGCAGCACGGGGTTGAACTGCTGGACATATGCGCCGTCCGTGTTGCGAATCGGCACGACCACCGGCCGATGCCACCCTTCCATCCGGAACGACAGCAGCCGGACGAAATCTTCCGGCAGAGGCAGCATCCCCGTACCATCGGCGCGAGTTTCCAGCCCTGCCGTCGGAATGTCTTTGCCGGAGCCTAACGCTCTCAACGGCACGGCGCGGATCACCCATCCGGCGGCTTCATCGAGCATATTATCGACCGGGAAAAAGTAGGCGTTGGCCGCCTCCGACGTGGCACATACCTCGTCGATGCAAACCAATGCCTTATCCTTTATCTCATCCCGCAAAGCCATATTCGGATTACTCCCAGTTGTCGAATACCAGGTTATAGACACTCCGTGCCTCCTCCTTCATCGCTGCGATGTCGGCGGTCTGCGCGAACGTGGCGCCGTGTTTCTCCAGCAGGTAGGCAATCGCCTTGTTTTTGCTGGTGACGGTCTTTTCGTGCATCAGGTTGTCTTCGGCTCCGGGCTCGCTGCTGCCTGCTTCCTCCTTGTCCGTTTCCGTGCCGGCATTTGCGGCGGCTTCGGACGGGGCGGGTGCCGCGTCAGCCTCTTCTTTGGCCGATCCCGGCATTCCCTCCTCTTCGATGAAGAAGAGCGAACCGAAATCCCTGTGCTTTTTCAGTCCCTCGACAACCTCCGGATCGGCCGTTCCGAACTGGCTGTTTTCCGTACGGCCGAACAGGACGATCGGCGTGAAATCCACTTTCACGATGCCGCGGCCGGTCTTAACGAAAGTGGTGTAATTGCGGTTGAACTTCAACCGGAAAATCGTAGTGCTTGCCATATCTGAATCGGATTTAATGCGGGCGGGAGATCGCTCCCCCGCCCGCGGTTCGGGTTTAGAGGAACATCAGCGAATGCGTGTCGGGGTTCGTCACCTCCATCGTGAACGCTTCGAGCACACGGGTGTCCTTCGAACGACGCTCGCCCGCAGTATCGAGGTCGAGGTCTTTCGTCTGAAGGGCCAGCTGCTCGACCTTGCGCACATTGGCGACATCGAGGATCAGGCCGGCGCTTCCGTACCCGGCCAGTGCCAGTCCGGTGTGCATTTTGCAGAGCAGGCGTCCCGAGTTGGTCTCCACCTCGTTCCAGGTGATACCGAACTTCACGACGGTCTTTCCGGCCTCCAGCTGCTTCTGGAAGGTCGCCGATTCACTCAGCCCGATGCCGAATTCCGATCCGTAGAACATCACGCGGGTATCCGACCCGTTGTTCGCGTCGAAGGTCTTGGCGATGGCGTGGATCAGGAACTTTTCGACACTTTGGTCGGCGTCGCGCACCAGCGTGTTGCCGACCTTGCGGATGATGCCGTCCATCATGTACTTGGGTTTCTGCGAGATCGGGTCTACCAGCTCGCGCTTCACGCCGAACAGGGCGTTCATCTCGTTCTGATAGCGGAAATCGAAGAGCGCCATCTCCTTCATGTCGGCCATGCCCCACTCGGTCTCTTTCTCCTGCACCTCTTGGGCGAAGAGCTGCGAAATGGTGCACATGTTGGTCTGCACGTAGTTCGTGTCGTAGGTCGGCATCACGGTCGGATCGCTCGAACGGGCCGCCTCTTGATCCATCGCACTGCCCATGCGGTAGAACGTCGTGTCGGCCTCGAAAGCCGGTACCCCCGAGGCGTTGACCGGGTAGACCTTGATTGTCTTCGCGGAACGGTCGATCTCCACGATGTGCAGCACGAGGGGCAGGGGCGACACTCCGCTGGAAACTTTGGTCGCCGCAGCGTCCGGTCCGGTCGCGGTGTAGTTCGGGACGAGCAGGTTGCCGTTGAGCGACAGCGCATGCACCGAAACCATTTTGATCGTCGCCACCTCCGGCGCCGTCGCTGCCGTATTCGCTTCTTTCACTTTTGCCTGAACGCCGCGAGCCACGACCGACGGATATTTGTAAATGTCCGATTTGGTGGACCCGGTGCCGATCTCGCGTAAAATGGTGTCCATCGGGAACCGCGACGGAAAAATCTTCGCCAGTTTCTGACTGAACGTCGGTTTGTTGACCTCCTGACGCACGAATCCGTCTGTTTTGGATTCGTCCTTCACGGTTCCGACGACGCCCTGCACGGTCTGTTCCTCCGGAGCTCCGGCGAATGCAGCCATCAAGCAGCCACCGCCGCCCGACAGCAATTCGAAAATGTAGTCCTGCGCCACTACGGCCATCGCCAGCAGCACAACGAAGCAGATGGTTCCTGCTACGAAAAGAATTTTTTTGGTTTTCATGTTCTGATATGTTTGAAAGTTTGATTTTCTGTTCATTTTATGCACCTTTCCTCGCCTCGGCACGGCCCGGACTTCGGTTCGGCTCCGCACTCGGCTTATCGAAAAGATTGTGATTACTTCAGCATGTTGTACCGACGTTCGTTCCGCTTCAGAATCTCGTCGATCATGTCGCCGGGTTCGGCTGGTGCGGCCGGTGCGATCCGTCCTGTCGAGCTTCCGGGGCCGGGCAGTCCGTCCGTCGCCTCCTGCCTGCGCTGCCGCTCGGCGTCGATATTGGCATTCATCCCTTCGACCTTCCCGACTTCGCGGGCATCGGCCACGTCCTTCGAGTAGTTCATGGCGTTGCGGAACATGTTGAGCACATCCACGGTCAGCCGTCCGTCCAGATACGCCTCCATGATGTCGTCCACGTACTTGCCGAGCGCTGCGGCCTCCTCCTCCGACATTTCATTGTCTGCGAGATACTTTTCCACGATCTCGCGGCTTGCCTCCAGATTCCGGTCAAGCTGCTGCTGGTACTCCTCGCGGACCTTGCGGCGCGACGCACGTTCTTCCCGGGACTTGCGCAGTTGCTCGAAACCCGGATCGTCCTCCCCGACTTCCAGCTCGTCCTCGTCGATGTTACGCCGGATCGCCACTCCGAGAGGCATCCCGGGGTCCTTCGCCAAATCCTCGGCGATCGCCATGATCTCGGGATATTTTTCCGCAATGACGCGGATTTTTTCGTCTGCCGTCCGGTAATCCGCCAGCGACTTGTCGGCCTCCTCCAACCAGTCGGCCACACCGTTTTCCAATTCCGCATCGTCCTCCCAGGAACGATCGGGGAATTTTGCGAGCATGAAGGCCCGAACCCGTCCTGCCGGACGTTCCGTTGCCGTAACCTCCGCCGCTTCGGAAGCGGTTCCTTCGGTTCCCGGCATCTCGGCTCCGGGAGCCGGCTGCTCTTTGTCGTCTTTCTTTGCCATCTTTTTGTCTGTTTTTAAGTCGAAAAAACGAGTTCAATAACTTTTCGCCGTAAATGTAATTATTTACTATATTTTTGATAAGTAAATTAAATCACTTACTTTTGCTATGAAAGCACAAAAAAATTCCACGGACAATGGATATAAGGCAGGAACCGCAGACACGTCAGGAGTTCATTCGCAACAAGCACCGGGAGATTTACCGGAAATACCTCGAACTGCTGAAAAAGGAAAAGAGCGAGAATTCCATTCGCGCAGAGCATATCGGCAAGCTCTACTATGCCCGGATCATCGCACGGGACATGATTCCGCCGATGGCTCCGAAATACATTCAGAAAATAATAAACAGCTGTTTGCGGGAAAGTGATAAACGAGGTTAAAAGTCCGGCCGGCATCCGGCAGACGCTCCGCGAGAACGACGAACATAACCGCCTTTTATTCGAGCCTTACGACCCGCTTACCGGAGCCGGCTCCCCCATTCCGCGCGAAAAACTGCATATCGACGCGGAGCATTTCATCTTCATCCCCGACTACCTCTCCCGGACGCCCGTTTTCCGGCAGATCGCCGAGGCAGGGTCGCTCGCGGCTTTCGCCGACCGGAACGGCCTCGCGTTCGATGCGTGCTGCGACTTCCTCAACGGAGAACGCATCCATTACGATTTCGAATACTGGGCGGCTACCTGCGCCCGGATCAAAGACAAAACATCGGGAAAGATCGTTCCATTCGTCCTGCGGCGGCCGCAGCTCAAATTACTGAAAGTCCTCGTCACGATGCTGTTCGCCGGCGAGCCGATCCGTGTGATCGTCCTCAAAGCCC
>QWCY01004979.1_pt1 | contig 13067 bp, 18 predicted proteins | sample 1972631 | NCBI WGS metagenome assembly QWCY01 (sample SAMN09866696, study PRJNA288562) | Human gut metagenome isolate pre1_stool, whole genome shotgun sequencing... | isolation source: gut | host: Homo sapiens | place: USA: California
CGTCGCCCCAGCCCGAGAAGGAAACCCCGGCAAAAAGAGCCGCGCGAGGCTCGGGCAAGGCTCCGGCCGCGAAGGCCAAGACCATCCGCGACACCGCAGCGCAGGCCGTGGCGAAGCAGGTGTTCCGGAGCTACCCCGACAAACGGACGGTCTATGTGACCTCGGACGGCACGCCCTTCTTCGTGAAGTGCGACGCCGACAACCACGGCCGCACCCTCGACGACAAGCTCGTCGTCGCAGTCACCAACGAAAACGACAAAGCCTAATGCAGTCTTTGAAATTCACCCGCACGAACGGGAACATCCCCAGGAAACTGGCAGGAGAAGATCATATCTCCGGGCTGGTGATCTATTCGGCTGCGCTGCCCTCGGGTTTCTCGGCGTCCGAACGCATCAAAGCTGTTTCGACCATCGAAACGGCCGAGGCGCTGGGTATCACGGCGGACGCTGACAACTGGGACATCCGGGTCCTGCACTACCAGCTTTCCGAAATCTTCCGCATCAATCCGGGCATCAGCCTGTACGTCGGCATTTTCACCAGCCCCGAAGGAGCCAACACCTATGCCGAGGTCAAGAAGATGCAGAACTTCACCGACGGCCGACTCCGGCAGCTCGGCGTATGGGACGGACGCACACCCCTCGCGGCCGACAACCTCACGGCCCTGCAAGGGGTCGCTGCGACGCTCGAAGAGCAGGATATGCCGCTGGGCATCATCTACGCTCCGAAGGTCTCGGCCGTGGCATCGCTGCCGAGCAATCTCGCGGGTGACAAGGAGCGCGTATGGACGGTGATCGGGCAGGCCGGGAGTTCAACGGGCGCAGCGCTCTATGCCGATGCCGAAAACACGGAGAAAGCCTCCGTTTCGGGTCTTGGTGTGGTCCTCGGCATCGTGTCGCTGGCCGCTGTTCACGAGTCTATCGCGTGGATCGAGAAATTCCCGACGGGCGTCGATGTCCCGGCCTTCGGTGACGGCACGCTGCTGAAAACGCTGGACCGCGCCGTCGTCGAGGCGCTCGACAAATCGCGTTACCTGTTCTTCGTGACCTACGCCGGACTGTCCGGGTCGTATATGAACGACTCGCACACGATGGACGCCCCGACGAGCGACTACGCCTACATCGAGAACGTCCGCACGATGGACAAAGTTGTGCGCGGCATCCGCACCTACTTGCTGCCGAAGCTCGGCGGCAACGTCTATATCGACAAGGCTACGGGGCAGTTGCAGACTCACAGCGTGGAGTTCTTGCAGACCACGGCCCAGAAGGCCCTCGAAGATATGGAGAAGGCAGGCGAGCTGAGCGGCTACGTGGTCGAAATCGACCCCGATCAGAACGTGCTTTCTACGTCCGAAATCGAGTTCGTAATCCGGCCTGTCGGCGTCGGTGTCGTGCGTCGCTTCAAGGTGAAAATCGGCTTTGCCGAGAGTGTCTAACCTCAAATCCAACACAGAATGAACATCAGAAACGGAGTGCCGCTGATTAACGGAGTGGAACCTGCTTGGGGCGACATCGTCGCCGCAGCGAACGGCGTGCCGTTCGTCGGGATCACCGCAATCAAATACGGTGACAAGCAGGATGTGCAGAACAACTACGGAGCCGGACGGCATCCCGTGTCCCGCTCGAAGGGGCGCATCACACCGTCGGCGGCGATCACCCTTTACAAAAGCGAGATCGTGGCTTTGCAGCGGCAGGCCCCGAACGGCCGCCTGCAGGAGATCGCCCCCTTCGACATTACGGTCTCCTACCTGCCCGAAAGCGGTATCATCACGACCGACAAGATTCGAAACTGCCAGTTCGACGAGAACAAGGTAGACTGGAAGGAAGGCGATCTGAACCAGCAGGTCGAGCTTACGCTGATCCCCTCGCACATCGAGTGGGGCCAGCCGAAGGTATAACCCAATCATCAATCAACTATGGAAAATAAACAGGAACAGGAACAGAAAGCCAAGGAACTGGCTGCCAAACGTGCCAAGTATCCCGTCCTCGACGGCGGTGTCACGGACGAAATGCGCCAGTCGTGGAAACAGGCCAACGGCCGGGTCATCGCAGTAGATGTCTTTGACGATATGGCCAAGGAACACCATGTCGGTTATTTCCGACGGCCGTCGATGGACGTAATGTCGGCCGTCAACGCCGTGAGCAAGCAGGACGAACTGAAAGGTGCGGACACGATGTTTAAGAACTGCTGGCTCGGCGGCAGTCCGCTCGTTCAGAACGATGCGATTCTCAAAACGTCGGCCCTCGGTGCGCTGGGCAGTCTGTTCGCCACCTGCCACACGGAAATAAAAAACTTGTAGGGGCGCACACCCTTTCGGACATCGAGGACGAGCAGACGATTACGAAGGGGTGCGCCCTGATCCGGGCGAACTTTCACATCGACCCCGGCACGCTGACCTATGACGAGTGGGCGGTATTGTACGGGCAGGCCGTATGGCTGGAACGAACGCGCCTCCTCGCGCTCGGAAAACTGTTAGAGAAACTTTTTGCGGAAGAACCAAAAAAGTAGTGAATGAGCAGCTACGCATTTAACTATTCCTTCAATATCACGGGCAACTGCGATGTTGTCGTGCAGGGCATCACGCAGGGCGTGAAGGACCTGAACGACAAAATCCACAAGTCCGTCGGGCTGTGGGATAGCTTCGAGGGCAAGCTGCTCGCGCTAAATCAGTTTACGCAGTACATCGAGGGCGTGGGCCGCACGATGCAGGAAACCTTGCAACCGGGTGCGGCGCTCAACGCTTCGCTGGCCGACCTCTCGGCCATATCGGGCGAAACGGGCGAAAGCCTGCGGACGATTGAAGGCTACGCCCGCGATACGGCGAAGGCGTTCGGCGGCTCGGCGGCACAATCCGTCGAGTCGTACAAACTCCTGCTGTCGCAGCTCTCACCCGAACTGGCGAAGTACCCCTCGGCGCTCAAAGCGATGGGCGATAATATCGCCGTTCTGAGCAAGACGATGGGCGGTAACGCCACGGCTGCGGCCGAGGTGCTAACAACGGCCATGAACCAGTACGGCGTATCGCTGGCCGACCCGATGGAGGCGAGCCGTCAGATGGCGAAGATGATGAACGTCATGGCCGCTGCCGGGCAGGCGGGTTCCGCGGAGCTGCCGACGATCAAGGTCGCGCTGGAGCAATGTGGTATGGCGGCCAAGGCGGCGGGCGTGTCGTTCGAGGAGACGAACGCGGCTATTCAGGTTCTCGACAAGGCGGGTAAGAAGGGAGCCGAAGGCGGTGTCGCGCTGCGTAACGTCATGGCGATACTTTCGACCGGACGCTTCCTGCCCAAAGACGTGAAGGAGGAACTGACGGCGGCGGGCGTGAACATCAACGCGCTCACCGACAAATCGAAGTCCCTCACGGACCGTCTAACCCCGCTGAAAAAGGTACTCAACGACACGGCGCTGTTCACGAAGTTGTTCGGCCGGGAAAACAGCAACGCGGCAATGGCCCTTGTGCAGGGCATCGACGAAGTGACCCGTTACGAGTCGGTGATCACCGGCACGAACACGGCCGTCGAGCAGGCGGGGATCATCATGGGAAGCTACAACGAACGGCCCTCCCGCGTGCGGGCCAAGTTCGACGATCTGAAAATCTCGCTGTTCAACGCATCGGGCGACTGGGGGATTTGGGTCGAGGTCGTGGTAGGTTCGCTTGTGCCGCTGGCGCAGATGACGCCGCTACTGCTGGGCGTCGGAAAAGGCATCGCCTTCATCCGTTCTTTGAATTTCGCCGGGATGTGGCACGGGGTGATCGGCGTGATGGGCCGGGCCATCTTGTCGCTGCAAATGTATAACGGCTATTTGAGCATTGGTAAGGTGCAAGCGCTGGGATTCATGCGCAACATCATGCAGGCGACCATCGCCACGCTGCGCTTTGCAACAGTCGGGATATGGTCCGGCATCAAGGCGATAGGGGCCTATGTCCTCTCGCTGGTGACGGGCGGTGCCGCGTCCGTCACGTTCGCGGGTGTCGCCTCGGCGGGCTTCGCGGCGTTCAAGACGGCGGCCGTGACTGCGTGCCGGGCCGTGGGTGTCGCTATTATGAACATCCCGATCATCGGATGGATTGCGGCCGCCATCGCTGCGCTGGTTGCCGTGGGCGTCTACTTCTGGAATACGTCCGTAAAGTTCCGGGCCACGTTGAAAGGGCTTTGGGCTTCGTTCAAGGCCGTGTTTACGGGTATTTGGGACATGGCAAAAACCGTGTTCGGTGGTTTGGGCGACCTGATCGTCGCAGCGTTCAAGTTCGACGGCAAGGGCATCCGGGCCGCCATTCAGAAAATGAAGGGCGGGTTCTCGGACTTCGGGGCCGAGGTCGGCGGAGCCTTCACGAAGGCTTACGACGCGGAGATCGCCAAGTCGAAAGCGGACGCCGCAGCCAAAGAGCAAGCCTCGTCAGGTGTCGAAACTACGAACCCAACCCCGACCCCCAACCCCGACCCGCTGGCCGGAGGACTGCAAAGCATCGGGACCACAAGCGCAAAGGCCGACAAGGTCCGTAACATCACCGTGAATATCGAGAGGCTGATCGACCGCTTCGAGGTAAACACGACCAATATGCGCGAAGATATGAGCCGGGTGAAGGAATTGGTCGCCGAGGCCGTTTTAAGCGCAGTAAACGACGTAAACCTTGCAATGTGATGGGAAATTTAGGAGTGATAAGTTTCGGGTTTGTGGCCGCAGGCGTCGCACAGCAGGCACGCTTTGCCCTCTGCCGCTTTCAACCCTCGCAGCAAAACGCCAAAGCCCCGTCATGGGAAGGCCACGGCGGAGACATCGCGGGACACGACCTGTCTGTGCCGATCACCGACCGCAGCTATTGGGAGAGCCGTTACGTGCTTACCGAACTGACGCTGCGCCGCGAGGATGGCCGCACGCTCGTTGTGAACGACGCAGTCGTGAATATCTCACGCGAGAAGCACATGGTCCGCACGACGCTCGTCGGGCTGAGTGGTACGATCAAGGAGTACATCTCCAACGGCGACTATGACATCAGTATAACGGTGGGGATTGTGGCCGTGCGCGACGGCGTGATCGTGGACGAATACCCGGAGGAGGGCATCCGTGAAGTGAGGGAGTTCCTCGACGAGAACAAGGCCATCGAAGTGTCGAGTGTGTTCTTCGAGCTGTTCGACATCAGCCGTATCGTGGTGACGCGATTCGCGCTGAACCAAGACACGCACTCGAACCGTCAGACTATCGACGTGAAGGCGTTGTCCGACGAGGACTACGTAATCAAAAACACCGACTATTAAACACCGTTTAAAGGGCCTTTAAACAATGTTTCGGCTGACTGCGAAAATTGAGATCAAAAGTGCGAAGACGTGGCGGTTCGACAAGGTCGCCGGGGTGGAGATCACCCGCGACATCGACACGCTCACCGATACGTGCGTCGTGACGCTGCCGAAAAAAGTCCGCTGGCTGGGCGAGAGTTCCATGCCCATCAAGCGGGGCGACGAGGTGTCGGTATGGCTGGGGTATGACGGCGAGCTGCAATTCGCTTTCCGGGGTTTTATCACGACGATAGGGCTGAAAAATCCCACCGAGATACATTGCGAGGATTACATGTTTCTGTTCAAATCGCGGGATGCGAAGAAGATCGCCTACAAAACGGCCACCATCGAGCAGGTTTTGCGCGATCAGAATCTCGGCGTGAAGTACAAGGTGTTCGGCGAGCAGCATATCGGCCAGTTCCGCGTCACGGCGAACACCGTCACCGAGTTGCTCGGACAGTTGAAAGATCAGGGCGGCATCCGGTCGTTCTTCCGCATCGAGGACGGCGAACCCGTGTTGTATTGCGGGGTGCTGTTCGAGCGGGACACGAAGTGTAAGCAGGTGTTTGCAACCGGGGTGAACCTGATCGACGATGCACAACTCGACGTGCAGAACGCCGCCGACGTGAAGATCAAGATACGGGCAATATCCCTGCGGCCGAATAACAAACGGATTCGCGTCGATGTCGGGGATGCCGACGGCCAGCGCCGCACGCTGCACACCTACAATAAGGATGAAAAGGAGTTGAAGGCATGGGTCGAGCAGGAACTCAAACGACTGAAACGCGACGGGCTGGCCGGGTCCTTCACCACCTTCGGGGCCGTGCTGATCGACAAGCTCGACAACATCGGAATCAAGATCGACGGTGTGCGCCGGGGCATATATCAGACGGATAAGAACGTGATAAAATACGGGACGGGTGGGTTCCGGCAGGAGATAACAATCGGATTAAGGGTAGCGGAATGACACTCAAAGAGGCTATACGGGTTCTCGCCATGTCGGGGGCCGAGTTGTACTGTAAGATATGCACGGTGGACGCCGTGGACGAGCAGGCCCGGACGGTGGACTGTACGCCCATCGACGAGAGCGCCCCGCTCGTGGGCGTGAACCTGCAAGCGTCGCAAGACGGCTCGGTCGGGGTTGTGCAGTTCCCGGCCGCAGGCAGTTACGTTGTGGTGGCCTTCATCGACCCGGCCGTGGCCGTGGTCGTGCTGTGCGACCAGATCGACAAGGTGCAGCTCGACATCGGCCGGACATCGGCGACGGTGACGGACGAAGGCATTACGCTGAACGGCGGGCGTCTGGGCGGTTTGGTTATATCGGGAAAGACCGCCGGAAGGCTCAACGCTTTAGAGAACGACATAAACGAGTTGAAAGCGGTATTCTCGGCATGGGTTCCCGCGGGAACAGACGGCGGCGCGGCTCTCAAAACTGCGGCCACGGCATGGGCGAGCCGACAACTGACACAAACCGTCGCTGCGGAGCTGGAAAACGACAGCGTGAAACATTAGGACTGATGCGCGGAATATTGATAGACCCCGAAACGGGCGATGTGCAGGTGACCGCTGGGCGGCTGGCAGTCGGCGATACGACGGCCCAAACGGCCGAGTGCGTTCTGCGGGCCGTGCGCGGGGAGTTCAAAGAGCACCCGCTTATCGGGGCCGAAATATTGAAGATGCTCGGCGGGTCCCCGAATCCGATGTGGAAAGCGGATGCAAAGACCATGTTACAGGCGTGCGGATTGTCCGTGTCGCGCGTCGAAATGAAGGACGGACAGATAACGATTGAGTACAATGGCGAAAATAGCACCATCGGATAGGCAGAGCCTCTTGGACATCGCGGTACAGACCAGCGGCGGCGTCGAGGCGGCCTTCGACCTCGCGGCGGCAAACGACGTGAGTGTCTCGGAACCGCTGGAAGCAGGAGCGCAGCTCGAAACTGCACCCGTGGCCGACAAGATGGTGCTGGAAAGATATACGGCCCGGCAGATACGCCCGGCGACGGAATTGTCGGACGAAGAAATCGAAGCCGCTCCCTTCGGCGGCATCGGTTACATGGGAATTGAAGTTGATTTTATGGTGCGATGAGAACAATAGCGGAAATAAAGGAGTCCATCGAGGCGGACTTCATGCGCAACGAAACGGCGGCGAAACTATACGGCTTTACGGCCGGGGACAGCTTCGCGGCCTTCTTCGGGAAACTCTCCGTCGAGAGCGTGCTGTTCTACCTCTTTGCAGTTGCGGCGTGGACGCTGGAGAACATGTTCGAAGCGTTCCGCAGCGAGGTGAACGCCAGTATCGACAAAATGAAACCGCACCGCCCGAAGTGGTACCGGGATATGGTGCTGGCCTATATGAAGGACCGGACGCTGATCCCCGACACGGACGAGTACGACACGGCGGACATGACCGACGAGGAGATCACGGCCGCGCGGGTCGTCAAGCATGCCGTCGCCGACGAGAGCGACGACGCCTCGCTGTTGACGATCAAGGTTGCGGGCGAAAAGGGCGGCCGCCGTTGTCCGCTCGACGCGGAGACCGAGAGCCAACTCAAAGCCTACATCGCCGAGATCAAGGACGCCGGGGTGCGGACGGCGCTGGTGAACATCGCCCCCGACCGCTTCAACTGCGAACTGGACATTTATTTCGACCCGATGCTGCTCGCCTCGGCGGTCGAGAGTACCTGCCGCGAGGCGATACAGAACTACATCGAAAACCTGCCCTTCAACGGCGAATATACCAACATGGCACTCGTGGATCAGTTGCAGAAGATCGACGGCGTGAGAATACCCGAACTTCGGAGCGCAACCACCGTCGCCGCAGGTGAAAGCGTGGTTACTGCGATTGACGCCCGGTGTGTTCCGGCGGCGGGATATTTCGAGATGGGCGATATCAAACTGAACATGAAGGTCTACAATGGGTAAGTACGACATCAACGCGAAACGGCTGGCTCTGCTCCTGCTGCCGACATTTTGGCGCAAGCCGGGATTCGCGGCGCTGGCCTATGCCGCGGTGTCACCCCTGCAATGGCTGCACACGCAATTCGTGTTGTGGAAACGCGATGCCGAGTACAGGGTTCAGAAAAACGGACAGGTGTGTCACCTGCGGGCCGTGCTGAACGATATGTTCGACCCCATCGACCGCCGTATCACGATCACGGACAATGCCGAGAACGTCGGATATATCATCCTGCACCACCGGGACACCGACCAAAGCGTTCGGTTCCCGGCCCGCGGTTCCGGCCGGGCCGTGATACTGAACCGCCGAGGTTATGGCGGCGTGAACGGCTACGACTTCTGGGTGAATCTGCCCGTCGCGTTGTACGGCAAGGTAGACCTCGCCCAAGTGACAGGTGTTGTGAACACCTACAAATTGGCATCAAAACGATTTTCGATAAACTTCATTTGAACAATGAAACAGATACACGGAAGATACCTCTTGCAGCCGAACAAGGACTTTCCCGCCGACTGCGAAATGCTCGACTACCTGCAAACCAACGCGCACGTCGTGTCGATCATCGGCAACTTGGCGGGCGACAAGGCCGTGCTGCTCGGATGCGACCCGATGGATAACGGAGCCCGCCGGGCCGAGGGTTACGTGTTCCTGCACACGCGGGAGCACCCCGAAGGGGAGGTGCTGTATTGGGAAGGCGGCGCAATCGGCAGCGGCATGTACCTCAAGCAGGAGGTGATCTCCGTGCAGGCGCAGGGCTACGACTATCCGCAGGCATACGTGAGGCGGTCGCTCGCGCCGGGTGTTGGCGAGGAAAACTACCGCTGGGAAGATTTCCGCGAGGCCCAATCGCTGCCCGCGCTCGACGCGGAACTGGCCGCCCTGCGCAAAACGCTCGCCGACATGAAACCGTCGCCGCTGGGCATGGTCGAAATGTGGGCCGGGCGCGAGGTTCCCGACGGGTATCTGCTCTGCGAGGGGCAGCAGCTCCGGCAGACGGAGTACCCGGAACTGTTCGCCGCCATCGGTGCGGCCTTCAACAACGGCTACGACTGCAACGGCCGCCAGCTCACGACATCGACGGGCTTCTTCCGTCTGCCGGACCTGCGCGGCCGATTCGTGGTCGGCTACTACGGCAGCGACGAGGACTACAAAACCCTCGGTGCGGTCGGCGGCAAGAAAACCCACCAGCTCACCGTGGAGGAACTCCCCGCGCACGATCACGGGCTGTTCCTGCAACATGCGGGAAAACGCTTCACGGGCGGCGGCTCGGCGAATGCGCTCAACGAGGGCGACGGCCGCACCTATTCGACGGGCGGGAACAAGCCCCACGAGAACCGCCCGCCGTATTATGCGCTGGCTTACATCATGCGAACGAAATAATTGCTTGGAAAATGTTGATCGATACGCTTATTATAATTGTCGTACTGACATGTACATCCGACGATATGACGAGAAGAACACCGTCGTGTGCTTTCGAACGCCACGAAACAGAACTGCGCGAAGCGTCACGGCAGGCGTGGGCCAAGACCCGTAGACGGTACGTAGCCGAAATAGACCACTTAACGGGCGGCAACAGAGATTTACAGCGCGAGATCGACAGCATTTTTAATAATGGCCCCGTGCCGCGGGACCGAAAACAGATCGAAAGATACCTTAAAAAGTAGGGCAATGGCAATTATCACACGGGCACAACTCCGCAAATGGTTCGGGAAAGGGAAATATCCCACGGCCGCGCAGTTCTCGGACGCTTGGGATAGTTTTTGGCACAAGGACGAGGACAAGATCGCCATCAGCGGCGTCGATGGTCTTGCGGAGCAGCTCAACAGCAAATTATCCGCGGCCGATGGGCAGAAACTCAAAGAAACCGTCGAACAGACCGCGGGCGACCTCGCGCAACACAAAAAGGAGTCGGACGAGGCCATCGATCAACTCCGCGAACAACTGGATAACCTGCGGTCGGTCGTTGAGAACGACTGCGTGCAGCGAACTACCCGCGTAACCCTTCAAGGAGGGTCTCCGGCGGATTTGATAGGCAACAAATAAACACAAAATACAATGGAAGACAATCAAGCATTGGCGGCGTTGGAGCAAGTTCTGCTGGCGGCTCGCATCGCACACACAACCGGAACCGAGGCCGAATGGACCACGGCGAACCCCGTTCTTCTCAAAGGTGAAGTCGGATTTGTGGAGGGCACGTCCCCCGTGAAATTCAAGGTCGGCGACGGAACGAAAACTTGGTCGGCGCTCGGCTGGGGACAGCCGACCACGCTTGCGCAGCTCGCGGCCGACGCCACACACCGCCTTGTCACGGATACCCAAATCGCGGGCTGGAACAACAAAGCCGAGAAAACGCCCGCCACGCATGCGGCCGACGGTCTGATGTCGGCGGCCGACAAGACGAAGCTCGACGGCATTGCCGCCGGGGCGAACAACTACCAGCACCCGGCAACCCATGCGGCTTCGATGATTACCGAGGATGCTACGCACCGTTTTGCAACTGATGCGGAAAAGGCCAAGTGGAACCTCGAATACACCATCGAGAAGGTGGCCACCGAGAGCGGTTTCGCATCGACCTACCATTTGAAGAAGGGCGGGAACAAGGTCGGCGTGTCGATTAACATCCCGCTCGATCAAGTGCTGCGCGGTTCGTCGATCAAGACCGTTATGACGGCGAACACACCCTATACCGGGGCGAAGGTCGGCGACAAGTACGTCGAATTTCTGTTTCAGAACAACAACACCCCGCAATACCTGCCCGTGCAGGACCTCGTGGATGTCTACAAGGGCGACGGCACTTATATCGAGGTGTCATCCACGAACGTCATCACGATCAAATACGACGCGCTGAAAAATCGGCTGAAAACCGACTTTGACGCCGTTTACGATGCGAAGGGGGCCGGAACCGCCGCCGCGAAATCCGCGTTGGACGAATTCAAGGCCAGCACGCTCGTTATTCAGTGCACCATTCCCGGAATGTCCTAACCATAAACAACCACGATGAAAGGAAGATTGCAACTCCCGATGTACACCGCGGCGGCGTTGGCCGCCGCAAATCCTCTCCTGCTCAAAGGTGAGGTTGTGTACGAATCCGACACTCGAAAGCGCAAGGTCGGCGACGGGATAAGTAAATGGAATGATCTCGCATACGATGCGGGTGGCGAGCAGCCGGAAATGACTCCCGTTGCCGGGGCCGATTCTACCGCTGACTTTTTAGGAACGAGCGCTCCGGTGGCCGATGTACTCCAAAAGGTTATTGCGGCAACTGCCGTCGGCAAGGTCCGCATGGTGCGATACGGTGCGCTCCAATGTATGGTGTGGCAGTTGGAAGGAACCCTGACCGTCGGGGTTCTCGGGTTTATTGCGGATTGCAATGGCTTGGTTTACGGAGCCGTTGATGTAAATGAATTTCCAGGCGGAATTTTCGATATTACCGATGCGAAAATCGCTGAAACCGTTCTGAACACATGTACGGGGATCGGCCTCGATGCGATTCCGGCTGCAAACATCGGAACGGACAACTTGCATCAATTTGCAAGTTATAGCGAAAAGACGACGTGGAACGCAAAGGCGAACAGCAATCTGGATAATGTCAGTCTGTTAAAATCACTCAATGCAGAAGGCTATTATAAAGCTCCTGACGGGATGATGTTTGCATGGGGAACCCGCTGCAATCAGACAACCTCTATTACCGTGTATTTTCCGGCATCGTTTTACGCGAGACCCTACGCTATCATTACCACGCCTACTGCCTTCGGAGACGCAGCCGTTGAAGTAGCTGCGGCCGACCCGGTATCGGCATCCTATTTTACAATGCGACCGAGGTACATCAAACGGCTATCGAATGGCCAAGCCGAATATGGTAATTCGGGTTGTACCTTTCAATATTTGGCAATCGGCCGCTGGAAATAGAAACACGAAAGATTATGAAATACTGGAAGCAAGGATTTTATGACGCCCCCATCGACGGGGCCGTGGAGATCACCGAGGAACGGTGGCATGAACTACTCGACGGGCAGGCCGCGGGCATGATGATTACCGAGAATGAGCAGGGGGTCCCCATCCTGACGGAGTGCGTCGATGATACTCCGGCACCGACTTACGAACAGCAGGTGCAATCGCTGATCTGGGAGCGGTACTCAATCGCTGACGAGCTGGCGATACTTCGCCAGCGGGACACGAAGCCGGACGAGTTCGCTGCATATTTTGAATACGCCGAGCAATGCAAATTGCAGGTGAAAAAACTGATAGGATAATGAAAGGACGTATACAACACCCGATGTACACGGCAGCCGCGCTGGCTGCGACGAATCCTGTACTATTCGCCGGAGAAGTCGTCTACGAGTCCGATACAAGCCGTCATAAGATCGGGGACGGCGTGAAGGCATGGAATGCCCTCCCGTATGCCGGGGGGGGGATTTTGAGGGCAATATTCCCGCCGAACGAGTAGAGCAGGACGGCGGGCACCTATTCGTGTCCGACACCGAAAAATCAATGTGGAATAACAAGGCAGCGAAGGACCTGTCAAACGTTACGCTTACAAAACTATTATCGGATAATGGATATTACAAAGCGCCGGACGGACTGATGTTTCAGTGGGGCACACGAGCGGGAAATTCAAACGGTACGCATACGGTATATTTCCCGACGGCTTTTTACGCTGCTCCGCCAATTGTAATTGCAACCCCCACGGCCGCAGATACAGTATACGGCGGTAGCATTTCCTGTTACATAACAGCCAAAGCAACGTCTTATTTTTCGGCAATTCTCAACTGGAAGGAAGGCAGTACACAAGGACGCTCCAGCTGGTCCTTTTACTGGTTGGCAATAGGCCGATGGAAA
>QWCY01004981.1_pt1 | contig 13064 bp, 8 predicted proteins | sample 1972631 | NCBI WGS metagenome assembly QWCY01 (sample SAMN09866696, study PRJNA288562) | Human gut metagenome isolate pre1_stool, whole genome shotgun sequencing... | isolation source: gut | host: Homo sapiens | place: USA: California
TAATGAGATTGGCCTTACTCTATGATGTGACGACGGATTTTCTGTTGGGTATACCGCAGAAAGAAAAAGCACCCGCTCCCTTAGACAGCGTCCCATAAGGAAGTAAAAAGTGTTTTGGTCGGAACCGGTGTGTCAAGTCACGCCGGTTCCGATTCGTTTAGGGACTCCCTTCCAATCTTCAAGGGGATGCGGATTTGCCCCACATAGGTGAAATACAGGTCGATTCGCACCTGCTTTCTTCCATTCTCCTTTACCGGACTGTGTACCACAATCTTTCTCACAAGCTCATTGAGAATGGCAGCGACAAGTTCCGGAATATCCAGATACTTGTCCACCAGTTTCAGAAACTCGTTCACATCGGAAACCTGCCCGGCCTGTGTTTCAATTTCCTGTTCCGAGCCCTTTACATCGGACTCTCCAACACGAAGATCATCGGTTACTCAACGGCAGCCATGGCCACCATCAACGTAATTTTCAACTACTTACTTATTTTCGGAAAATTCGGTTTTCCGGAATTGGGAGTCGGTGGTGCGGCACTAGCCTCCGTGATGGCAGAGGCCTCCGCCTTCCTCATCTTCATTTTTTACACCTTATTAAAGCTCCCGATCAAACAATACGCACTTTTCTCGTTCCACAAACTGGAAGGTTGGCTCATGCTCACCGTACTAAAAACGGCATTCCCGACCATGTTGCAAAAACTATTGTCATTCGGGACATGGTACATATTTTTCATGCTCATTGAACACATGGGAGAACGTCCTATCGCGGTAACCATTATCGTACGCAGTGTCTATATGCTCATCCTCATCCCGGTATTCGGTTACGGTGCGACCGCAAACACGCTGACCAGCCGCTTGATCGGGGAACAAAGACAGCCGGAAATCATGAGCACCTTACGCCGAATCGTGAAACTCTCCATGCTAAGCGTCCTTCCCGTTCTACTTATATGCTACATATTCCCACATTACGTGCTATCCATCTACTCCAATAGTAGCGAACTGATCGCAGCATCTATTCCGTCTCTTTACGTGGTCGGTCTGGCAGCCCTCAGTTTCTGTTTCGGAATCACGTTCTTCGAGGCCATCTCCGGAACAGGGAACACCACGCACGCCCTCATCCTTGAGAGTTTTGTCCTTATTTTTTACACGTTCCAAACGTGGCTATTCACCACGGTCGTTCGTTCCGATGTGGCATTCGTGTGGACTGTAGAAATCACTTATGGCATATTAATCGGTGTCGTTTCGTTACTCTACCTCAAGTACACGAAATGGCAACAAAAGAAAGTTTGAAGATGATACTCTATTTATAAGGGGATAGTCCGCAGATACCAAACAGCAGCTCACAGGTAACCTTATTGATAGGGTATCAACAAGTCATCAATACCGCAAGTAATCTTTTCAATATATTATATCTATACTTTATGAACCTTATTTAGTATAAGGTTCATATAAGGTTTCTATAAGGTATCTATAAGGTTCATGACGGTATTGATGTGCTATTCATCCATTAATCAACATGAAATCAGAATAGACTTCCTATACAAAACTCACTTACTTTCTCCCCTCATTCATCCCTTGCCCAAACACACAAAATGAAACCATCTCGAAATATATAATTGAGGTTTATAGAACGTTAAAAAACTTCACTATTCACATTAAAAAAGGCTACAGAAAGCCTTTTTAAGAAAGAAAAGACACCTCTATTTAACCCTAAAACAAATAATTAATAATAGTTAAAATAAAATTCAATAACAGGCTCTCAAAGCCTATTTTAACTTATTGAATAACTATATTTTACACGTACATATTAATTAATAATCAATACCATTTATATTAACAAAAATGTTTGTATATTGCAATGCTTTTAAGCACCTTTTTTTTGATTAAAATTAAGAAATACCAATAGGAATAATTTCATTTAAGCGTGGAACTAAAATTTAAGTATTATTTAAGCACAAAGAAATTTATATTTCTTCTGTGCATCATTATTTTACCGTCTATCAGTCATGCACAATCCGTGGGATCAACAGGTGCGACAGCTGTCGATTCCCTCCGCAGGCAATTCGAAAAGGATGCAACACAAACTGTTACTGATTTTGAAGAATATAGCAAAAAAGCACTGGAAGAATACGAAAAATACGAGGCACAGGCACGTGCGGACTATTCTCGTTATACTCGCTCCATCAAACAGACCTGGGGTAGTGATACGATCGTAGACAACACCCCGACAAAATGGGTCGAATACAGTAATGACTATCAAAATCGCTCGATTGTTGATTTTGACCAAGGAAAAATCCTCGTGGAAGTCGCCCTTGATAACAACAACACGGTAGATACCAACGCTATAAACACACGTTTGGCTACCGCCATTGAACATTTACTGAAAAGTCAAGGATCAACCTGCCCTTACCAATCATCCGTTGACGTCTCAAAGCCTTTAACCAATAATCCCGTACTGGACGGTTTGGTCGATTTTTCCATGTATAAACCCGACAAAACCTTAAGTTCAACGGGGAAAGAGACAACACCCGTTCGTACAGCCCCTCCCACCCCTACGGTGAAAGGACAAAAATTGTCCCTCAATACCAATCAAAAGAAAGAATCATCCGGGGACACGGTCTCCACGGGAACAACTATGGCTCGTCGCGTACAAGAAGAAGGTAACAAGAATTCCGGCAATCCTCTAGCGGACAAACGGGAAGAAGCACACAAACGGGCCGAACAAAAAACACAGGGTTGGCAAAATGAAGCTGAAAAGGCCATTTTAGTAAAAACAATAGCCGCACAAAGCCCCAAAAAGATCACGAAAGTGAAAGGAGACGACGGGAAAGTACGTCAAGTGGTTCAAATAGAAATGAATCTTGTTTCCGACAATCTATCAAAAAACGCAACACTTTATAAAGACCTCGTGGCAGAATTTTCACAAGTATTCCAAATCGAGCAACCGCTGATTTTTGCCGTGATGGAACAAGAGTCCCGTTTCAACCCCGAGGCAACAAGTTGGGTACCCGCTTACGGGCTGATGCAACTGGTACCCAAGTCCGGGGGATTGGATGCCTATAATTACGTGTATAGAAACACTTGGGCCCCGACCCGGAGTTATCTTTTCGTTCCCCGCAATAATATTGAACTGGGCACGGCCTATCTTCGTGTTCTCATGAATCAATTTTCCTCTGTTACCGACCCGCATTGTCGCAGGCTTTGTGTCATTGCCAGCTATAATACCGGAGCGGGAAACGTGAGTAGAGCCTTTACCGGGGCTACGAATTTAAACAAAGCAATCCCGTTGATTAATAAATATAATTACGAGCAGTTATACAGCCACCTCACGAATCGTTTAAGCACGAGTGAGGCCCGCAATTATGTTTCAGGAGTTAGCAAGCGACGGGAAAAATATCTCAAACCATAAAAAGAAATACCAATGTTTTGTCCAGAGTGTGGTAATCGTATCGAAGATCAGAATATACATTTTTGCCCGGAATGCGGAGCAAGAATAGAACAAGAGAGTAACACCGAAAAAAAAGCTCCCGTCAAACCTCACCCTCAAGGAATGAGTATGCACGGATTGATTTTCACGAACTTGGATCTACTAGCCGAAAAGACGGGAACAGACGAGCAAAGTCTGATGGCCATCTTTGATGCCTTCATCCGACAGAAACGGGAATACGGCATCTCGTATAAACTCGTTGATGCAGGTAATTACACGTATCGGAAAAGTGGCTTTTGGGGTAACTCGAAAAAAGTACATTTAAAGATAACCAACCCGTTATGGGATTACATGGACATATTGATGGATGTCCATAACGGGGAACAGGCGGCAGGAGACGAAATATCGCAATATCTATTTATTATAGGAGGCAGTGACATTATTCCCATGCCATGCATCCATCACTACATTCCCAACGACAGTAACGATGACAGTATCGACACGGATATGCTTTACGCTTACCCCTATGGGAAGGAGATGATTACCTTGCTCGAAAATCAAGCGGCATTTACTTATGATCAGCTCTTTTTCGTGGGAAGGTTACCCCTCGGAGAAGACGCTTCACTCGAAGATTTATGTGGTTATCTGGAGCGCGACATCGATTATTCCAACGGGTTTCCGATGAACGAGGCTTACGGTCAATGTGACCCGCACTGGAAGAAGGTGTCCAGTTACGTGGCAAATGATCTTCTGAACGGGAATTATTTCCGTGATCTGAGCCGTTACCTGTCACCGGATCACTATTATAACCGATTACTCCTTTCCCCCATGGTCGTGGAAGGGAATCTTCATCAAGTTTTCCACACGAACGCCTCGTTATACTATTTCAATCTTCATGGCGGAGAAGGATTGGAATCACGCGGTTACGCGGGAGTTATGCTCAACAAGGAAGAGTACGGGGCATTACCGGCCATAGAACCGGAACACATGATGACCTGCGAGGAACCCAATATCGTTATCAGCGAAGCCTGTTACGGGGGACGTTTTATCGGACTGGACCAACACCACAGCATGCTGCTGGCCTCCCTGTTCACGAACACGCTGGCATTTGTCGGATCATCACGCGTGGCTTGGGGTGCCGTTGATGACGCCTCTTCTCCCCAATCCGGAGTATCGGTAAGTTACGCCGACATCATCGCCGGTTATTTCATCAGTGCCATCCTACAAGGCTATACAGTGGCTGAAGCATTATTTATTGCCCGCAGTGCCGTGTTGCAAGGAACCGTTCCGGGAGACCCTCATGCCGCACTGACCGTCGTGGAGTTCAACCTTTTCGGTGACCCGATGACCACGATGAACGTTCGTACAAACTTGAAATCCGGAAATAAAGCTACATCCAAAACGACCTTGGTCGATCCGAATACTAAAATAGGATGCACAATCGAGAAAATAAAAACAGAAAAAGAGAACGGCTCTATTCTGGAACAGGTACGGGGTGCTGTAAATGCCAACATCCAACAAATTCATACCACAATAGGACAACACTTGTACGCAAGTTATGGAATCAAACCTCGTCCGGTGGAAGAAGTTTTAAAGATCAAGTACAGCAACGGGCAGGAAGAGATGAAATTCAACTATGACCTGACTTCCGAAAGGCAGATCCCCACTCGGTTTGTTGTCACGACCAGTTCGGATGGGAAAATTAAGAGTGTATATACCACAAGATAATCTACTAAACGTGAAACTATAAAACTATACAATATGAATTGCCCTAAATGTAACACAAGTCTTCGTCCGGGAGTAAAATTCTGCACTTCTTGCGGACAAAAAATAGAGGAATTAACCACATGTACCCAATGCGGAACCCCGTTAAAACCTGGAGCTAAATTTTGTATCAAATGCGGTCAGAAAGTAGCTCTTGCGGAAAAGACATCTACCCCGTCAGCGGAAACGACGTCAGACATCAATTCGGTCAAGGGACGTATATACTGGAACATACAACCGGGACAGGTAGCCCGCGTGATTAACGAAACGGAATTTGACTCGTATAACGATATTCAAGGTATTATCATCCCGGAAGGGACAACAGCCTATATCCGTGCCAACGGACGCACGATTGCCTCCATCAGCGGAGGAACGTATAATTTCAAAGGCTCGTCCGGTGATTCTTCCGGTCCCTCGACAGATTCGTTACGCAAGGGATGGTCATTTATTGTCAACCTATTCAAAAACAAGAAAAAAGAAGAGAAACCGACAACGGAGGAACTCTACCTGCAACAACAAAATTTGATTCGGGAAAACGCCCGGAAAGGAGCCGCTTTCTCAGTTGTTATCCTACTGGATAAGTCGTTCCCTCTTCTTTTCGGTTCCAGACAAGGCGAACTCGACAATTACAAGGATTTTGTCCCTATGAAGATACAAACCCGGTACCTGGATATGGCACTGGGAGTGAATGCATACTTCAAGATTTCAGACCCGGAGCGATTCATCGTTCATTACCTGACCGAGCGCCAGATGTTGAACACGACTGTTATCGTGGACGAGATCACGGATACCATCCGGAACGTGTTGCAAGATACGTTGTATGACACGGAACTCACATCTAATCGTATACCGCAGGAACTTCATGCTTTACTGAAAGATAAAATCAATGCCGTGGCACCGGAAGCCTTCTTCGGAATATCCATCGTGCGTATTGTTGAGATTTCAGCGACCAGCGAGGATTTAGAGCGTTTTAGAGTGTTGAGCCGCGAGCTTTACCTTTCGGATAAAGAATTGGATTACCTCCGACGTACCAATGATTTCAAGAACCGAATGGCAGACACAGTGAATGAACAACGCTTGCACGAAGCCACGACCGACCTCGACCTGGATAAACAACTGGAAACGATTAATCATGACCGATTGCTACATGAAGACGAAGTGGAAAAATTCAAACATTTCCTGCAAAACGAACGCATCGTACGAGAGGCTCAAAACGATGAAGAGCGGGACGCTGCCCTTCTGGAAATTGTCAAGACAGGATTAATTCGTGAAGATGAAGCCCGTGCTCTCCACAATCAACTGGAAACAAACGATTACCAACGAGGGATGATGTTCCAGATGATGCAACTCCGTGACGGTATCGAATTCGAGCGCACCCGTATGGAAGGCGAAGCTGAAAAAGCGACTCTAATTATCAAAAAAGAACTTGAGCTACAAGGTCTTCAAGACGATTACGAGGACTGCCGTTTCTATAAAGAAGTTGACAAACAACGCGTGGTGGCCGAAACGAACCTCGATCTGGATCAACGCCAGCGAGACATGGACTACAATGATGCTAAACGGATGCATGATATGGACCGGGAAGATGACGACAACCAGTTCCAACAATTTATGGCCATGCAAAACGCGGAGGAACAAGCAAAAGAAAATCAACGCAAGCATGAAGCGGAAGTAGAACAAAACCGCTTAAAGACAGCCGAAGAAATGGAACGCCTGAAATGGGAAAATGCCAAAGAACTTTCCGATGAAAAAGTGTGGGCATTAAACGGTGGGGATGCTGCCGTGGCTTACGCAGAAAATAAATACAGCTCGGAGGCCGAACGTGAGGCAAGTGAACGACTAGAAGCTCAACGCCGGGAAATGGACGCTCGCTTGGAAGCCGAACGGGCCTCTCGTGACACGGATCACCGGGAGAATCAAGCCCAAATGTTCCAGATGATGCGGGACATGATGACTATGACCGGAGGAATTCAAGCACAGAAGGTGGAAGATAAGGAACGTCGGGCTCAAGAAGAAATGGCCGAAAAAGAACGCCAGCTACGTGAACGGGATGAGCGTATACTCCGTCAGGAAGGACGAATGGACACGGCTTATGACCGGGCGTTGGATTACACGACTCACAATAATATGCCACCACAGACACCTCAACAGGTAGCCCCGGCACAACCCGAACAACAAGCCCCACGGCCACAACAGGCGCAAACACCACAAGCCCCCGCAGCAAAAACAGTCACGTCGACCCTCTGTCCGGATTGTGGAGCCTCGCTGGAACCCGGAATGAAATTCTGCGCTGATTGTGGAGCCAGTATATAGTAAAATGATTTTTCAATTCAACACATAAAGATATGACAACCATTCACGGAATCCTGGAATGCCCCCTATTGGACCACGGGTCGAAATCCGAAGGTCGGAGGGCAATCCTCACGGATGATGACGGTAAAAAATACAAGCTTTACCGGGCCGGGATTTTACCATCCGGAGACCCGTTTTTTATCCCTTATGACGGGATGCATATCGGGGTTACCGGAAGCGTAGAGGAAGAAACCGGGAGCTTTCTGGTCACCTCCCTTTTACTGGAGGACGGCACAGAAGTCTTTCCGCAAACACCGGAAATCCCCGCAGGTGAACCCATTGAACTCCCTCCACCGCGTAAACTAAAGAAATTAATAAAAAAGAAAAATAAATAAACATACAAGATCATGAGTAAAGAGAGATTTTGTCCGGAATGTGGTCAGCCTGCAGATGCAGACGAACGTTTTTGCCGGGATTGCGGGGCAGAAGTCCCATTTGAGTCAAACGACGACACGACCACCGCAGAAGAGATGTTGAATAAAGTGAAACCTTCAGGAACGACAGAACCGATTATAGGGGCGGGAGCACGTGCTAATGTTTCCGGGGGAATTAACCAATCCTCCACGACCCATGCCAACATCAATACATCAAGTGTCGATAACTCTTCCACGGTTCACCATAACACGACCATTGTCATGGAAAAGGATGAAGCCGAATATTGTGAAGTATGTGGAAATCCTTTTGACGACAGACACGCCCGATGTCCCAAATGCGGGAAAGAGATTTGCTTTGATTGTAAAGTAAAAGGAAAGAACCGTTGCGTGGAATGTGAAAAAAAATCCATCAACGAATATCGCCTTGCTTTCCAACAACTACTCCTGACGACCAATAGCAATATCGGTATTGCCGGACGCCAGATGATGGATCAAAAAGCCAGGGAACTGGACGTGGAGGATACAAAAGCCGACATTGAAAAAGAGATGACGGAATTGTATAAACCCGCGAATAAAGCTACTCAACCGGCGGTGGTTTCCGCCTCGTCTTCTGACCGACCTGTTCAATCACAGGAAGCTAGCCAGAAAGGTGTAGGAGCTTTAACCGGATCACATCAACGTCCCATTCCCAAATCGGGTTCAAGTAAAAGTAAATGGATCCCCTTGAGTGTCATTCTACTCGCCGTTGTAGTCGGCTACATTTTCATGTCTAAAAAGGACGAACCGGTTAAGAATGCACCCGTGACTCCCCCGACAGAACAAAAACAAACGGGAACAAAGCAAGAGACTCCCACCGTGCAGTCTCAAACCACTCCCCCGGTAACCGCTTCCGAGAAAAAAGAAGTGCAGACGGAGAAAGTGCCATCACAACCCGTTGCGGAAAAGAAAGATGCCGATTATGATGCCGGAATGACCGCTTTTGACAATGGGAAAGGACTGGATGCTGTCCGCCTCTTCAAGAAATCCGGTAGCGCAAAATCATACTACATGCTGGGACTGATCTATGAAAACGGTTGTGGTACGGTGGGAAGCAACGGAATGATGGCCCGGAAGAATTTCAAGAAGGCCGCAGACATGGGACATAAGGATGCTAAAGCAAAATTATAAAACAATATACTATTAACCTTTAATTTAAATTTTACTACTATGTTAAAGAGAATTATTACCTGCGTGGTGTTACTTTGTGTAGCGATGATCGTGGTGAAAGCACAAGAAGCAAAGAAACCGAGAATGTACGTTGAACACTTCACGGAAGCAAACGGTGTTAGTGAAAGTGATAGTGACAAAATTCGTCACGCAGTCATGGCTGCCCTCAATAAGACAAAACGTTTTGAATTAGTGGATCAGGACGCAGAGCACTCCATGAAGAAAGAAGGAGAACGTCGTTCGGATGAAAAAGCGATGAGTGACGAAAAAGCACGCACGCAAACCATCACGGCCGCTGCCCATGATTATATTTTAAACGGAAACGTGTTGGCTTGTTCCGTGAAATCCGAACAAAAGGATGGAAAAACGATGTATTCCTGTGTTCTGAATTATTCTATAACCGTGACAGAAGTCGCCTCTTCAACGACCGTCGCAACAGCCACGTTTGACCATTCTCCCTCCGGACTTGGAGGTACGGTAGGTAAATTTTTGGATTTATCAGACTCCAAAGATAAAGCAATCGCCAGTGCGGTCAACATGATCAACAGTGACATCGGAGATTTCCTGATCAAAGAATTTCCATTGGAAAGCACAATCGTACCCATGGATTATGAAGTAAAGAAAGATAAACTCGTGAAATGTTATATCAACTTAGGCTCGGATCACGGGGTGAAAAAAGGAGACTATTTCTCTGTTTTAGCTCCCAGCATGAGAGCCGGTCGCACGACATACAGCGAGATCGGTAAAATGAAAGTGGAAGAAGTGGTAGACGGAACCATGTCTCAGTGCAAGATTGTTCAAGGAGATAAAAAAATATTCACCGCCATGGAGGCTTTCCAAGCTCTTGACGAAGCTGCACAAAACCAACAAGCCCTAAAAGTGAAAGCAACCGTAGCACCATTATTCTCACTGAATCGTTTATTTATGAAGAAAGTAATAACCATATTTGGCATACTGTTATTCCTCTGTACAACTTCAGCGAAAGCGCAGGAGTACCTTCAGATTGTTTCCTTGGAAACTGACAAAGGTGCAACCGCCGTTTTTACCTCGGCAGGGATCGCTGATAGCAAAAAAGGGGTTGAAACAGACGCTATCAAATCACTTATCTACACCCTGTTCTTTCAGGGAGTAGAAGGTGTTAATGACGGCAAACCTTTGGTCAGCAAGCCTAACGAGGCTTATACCAATACCTTTTTTAATAATCAGGCCCGCTACACACCTTACGTGGTCAGCGTGGAAGAATCCGGCAAATCAACAAAGGTTGGCGGACGTTTCCAAGGTACAATGCGGATCACCTTGCGTCTTCGTCAGTTGATTAATGATGTACGGAAAAATACACATTATGACGCAATGTTGGCAGAAACACCCAAAACTCGCCTTCCCAAACCAACCATTATTGTGGTGCCTTACAAGAAAAAAGGGGAGAGTTTCGAGTCAAAACTGGAAAATGACAGCGATTACCGCATCGCCGTGGGAGCCGTGCAGAAAGGGCTCGAATCTTGTGATATCAAAACCATTGATTTGCAAGGACGGATTGACGCCATGAATCGCCGGAGCCAATATGAAGACAATGCCGGAGCAGCGGAATCGAATGACAAACAACTTTTAATGTCTTCCGGGGCAGACGTTTATGTCACGGTGGATTTAATGAAAGATTACACGGCACAAGGTGCCCGCGTAGCATTAGTCATGAAAGCCTATGAGACCGCAAGCGGAACGATCTGGGCATCGGAGGACGGCTGGACCAATCGTTTCCAGACAACACAAACCGAGGTGTTATGTTCCTATGCCGTGAAAGATAATCTTTCCCCATTCTTGGAGCAAATCATTAAAAATTTCTCCCAGCCTGCCCGTGTTGTTTTGCAAATCTCCATTAGTGGAAACTCGACAGGTTCCTTGCAAGATGCTTGCTGTGCCAACGGGGAGAGAATTGTAGATTTCATTCAGAATTGGTTGGACCGTAACGCGCACGAAGGAGACTATCATATACAAGGTATCATGGATGAATCGGCTATATTTGATTACGTGATGATCCCGAGGGAAGACAAAAACGGCTTCAAAATGACCTCCTCGAAGTTCGCAAAAGACCTGAACGATCAGCTCAAGGCACAAGACGTTTCAGGAACCGTTCGCATTGACGGGAATACGATTTTGTTGATGCTGGACCTGTAACAAGTGATAACAATAAAAAAATAAAACTATGCGAAAGGTTATTTTAGGCCTGTTACTCTCGATATGCTGTGTTTTCCATGCGGAAGCACAAGCGCCCGAATGGGTAACCCAACGCCCGACCTCGTCTGACGCTTACATCGGTATTGGAGTTGCATCGTTATCGGACAACGACTACATAAAGAAAGCAACCCAAAGCGCCTTGTCGGACATCGTTTCACAGATCGCTGTAAAACTTGAAAACAATTCTTTTTTACACCGGGTGGACGTGGATGGCAAGACACGCGAAATGTTGGAAGACAAAATACAAAGCTCAATGGCAGCTTGGCTGGAAGGGCAAGAACTGAAAGGCAGCTACCAGTCAGATCAAAAATATTACGTGTACTACGCTTTGGACAAAAAAGTATATGCCCGCAAGGCCGAAGAACGTCGGCAACAGGCCATAAGAACGGGGATGGATTACCTCCAAAAAGGGCGTAGCGAAGAGAATGCCATGAATCTTTCGCAAGCTGCCCAACTTTACGGTAAAGGACTGGAAGCCGTGGAACCGTGGGCCTTCATGGATTTAACGATAAATGCCGTGAATGTTCCCATTGAACTCTACAATGCCTACGTGAATGTGTTCAACGGTATGACGATCACAACGAATGTCGTGCTGGTAGAAGGTGAGGCTTTTAAAGCAATTGCAGAACCTATTGCCGGATGTCTGTCTAAAAATGGTACTGTCGTTCCGAATGTAAAGCTGAATGCCTCGTTCGTGTCGGGTAATGGTTCCGTGTCTCCCGCCATTCAAACGGACTACACGGGTACTGCGGAATTCTACGTGACAAATATCGCCTCGAAGGAAGAGGTGCAGGAATTACGCATCACCATTGATGACTCGTTCATGAACAGCCTGCCAAAGGCGTATCGCCAGCTATTACAAAATCAAACCTGGCCTTCGGCGAAAGTCACGATTTCATTGAAAAGTTCACCGATTACCGCCTATTTATACATAAATGAAGATAACGATTTGGAAGGTATCGAACGACAGATCGGTAGTCTACTGACCAATAATTATTTCACACTATCGGAAGACCCGGATGCTGCCACGTGTTTCGTGGATTTATCCACCAAACTGGAAATGGGAGAAGTCGTTACCGGGGGAACGTATGACTTGAACACGTGCTATTGCTCGCTGGTTCTCAAGATTTACAATAACAAGACCCAGCAAATGCTTCTGAACTATTCAGTAAACCAAGTTAAAGTATTAATACCCGTAAATAAATCGGCAACAGCATCACTCTCGACGTGTATTCGGGAAATGATGAAACGAGTGAACCGGGAATTGCCGGCCCAGATTAAAAAATTAAAAATCAATTAAAAGGTAATATTATGAAACACTATGTCTTATGGGGATTGATTGTAGCTGCATTCTTTTTATTAAGTAGTTGCGGTTCATCAAAGAAAATCCAAGAAAAAAGTCCGATTTCCACTTATATCATGCCGGGTGCAGACCTGATCAGCGGTAATGGTATCCTTCGGGGATGGGGTTCAGGCAGATCCGATAGCGAAGCCTCTGCCCGAAAAAAAGCCCAAATGGCCGCTTCTGCAGAATTAGCCGCTATTCTAGCTAAAACGGTGGAATCTACTACCGAAGAGTATTCGACGATCCTGTCAGAAGGTATGTCTTCCGAATCCAAGTCTTTACTTACGGATAAAACGAAAATAACCGTGAATCAAACCTTAGCGGGAGCCACGATTGTATTCGACCGCTGGGACAAAGACGAGAAA
>QWCY01004983.1_pt1 | contig 13058 bp, 11 predicted proteins | sample 1972631 | NCBI WGS metagenome assembly QWCY01 (sample SAMN09866696, study PRJNA288562) | Human gut metagenome isolate pre1_stool, whole genome shotgun sequencing... | isolation source: gut | host: Homo sapiens | place: USA: California
CCACCACCGCCGCGCTCTCGTACTGGCGCACCTGCTCCCGCTTCACCAGCGCGGTGACGGTGGCGTGCTCGTTTTTCAGGAACCCCCGCCCGGCCAGCTTGCGGATGAGGTTGAACACCGTGGACTTTTTCCACCCCAGCTCCGCCTCGCACCGGCGGGCCAGGGCGGTGGAGTTCACCGGCTCCAGGTTCCACACCAGCTCCATCAGCCGGTACTCCGCGTCGAACAGCTTGTACTCCTCCATTGCATGCACCTCGTCACGGTTGGTTTGTTGAGAGAAACCTCTTTCTCGAGACTAGTTTATCCAAACAAACCTCCTTTGTCAAGGGGGATATTTCCACTCCCGCCGCGTACACATAGGGCGAAAGGGGGCGTGGCGGATGCGCTTTGCCATCTACAGCCGCAAGTCGGTGCTCACCGGCCGGGGGGAGTCCATCGAAAACCAGGTGGAGCTGTGCCGGAGCTATCTGGCGGCCCACTATCCCGGCGTAAGGCCGGAGGAGGTGGCGGTCTACGAGGACGAGGGTTTCTCAGGAAAGGATTTCCAGCGCCCCCAGTTCCGCCGGATGCTGGAGGACATCCGCCGGGCGCGGCCGGAGGCCCTGGTGTGCTACCGGCTGGACCGGGTGAGCCGCAGCGTGGGCGACTTTGCCGACTACTGCCGCGAGACCGGCAAGGGCCACGACATCACCTACGAAGAAGCCATGCACATTTTGCAGGCGGCCGAGGATAACGGCTTCGTCCACCAGATCACAAACATCGACGGCGAGAACAAGATCTTCGGCATCTGCAACTGCAACGTCAACATCTGCAACGCGCTGCGCACCTCGCAGCTGTTCAACACGCCGAACCTCTCCCGCAGCGCCTACACGGCGGAGGTCGACCGGGCCAAGTGCGTGGCCTGCGGCAAGTGCGTGGAATACTGTCCCGCGGGCGCGGTAAAGCTCGGCCAGAAGCTCTGCGACAAGCACGGCAACACCGTGGAATACCCGAAGCATGAGCTCCCCCACGGCCTCAAGTGGGGCGAGGAGCACTGGGACCCCGACTACCGCGACAACAACCGCAAAAACTGCTATGACAAGGGTACGGCCCCCTGCAAGACCGCCTGTCCGGCGCACGTCGCCGTGCAGGGCTATCTGAAGCTCGCCGCGCAGGGCAAATATCAGGAGGCACTGGCCCTCATCAAGAAGGACAACCCCTTCCCCGCCGTCTGCGGCCGGGTCTGCAACAAGCGCTGCGAGGAAGCGTGCACCCGCGGCACGATCGATCAGGCCGTCGCCATCGACGCGGTCAAGAAATTCCTCGCCGAGCAGGATCTGCACGCCGAGACGCGCTATATCCCGCCCGTCGTCGTCGCCTCCAGCCGACTGACCGGCTGGGACCAGAAAATCGCCATCATCGGCGCAGGCCCCGCGGGCCTGTCCGCCGCGTACTATCTGGCCACCCGCGGCTACAAGCCCACGGTCTTTGAAAAGTCCGCCCGTCCCGGCGGCATGATGACCTACGGCATCCCGTCGTTCAAGCTGGAAAAGACCGTCATCGACGCCGAGATCCAGGTCCTGCGCGAGCTGGGCGTGGAGATCCGCTGCGGCGTCGAGGTCGGTAAGGACGTGACCATTCCGCAGCTGCGCGAGCAGGGGTATCTGGCGTTCTACGTCGCCATCGGCTGCCAGGGCGGCCGTCTGCCCGGCGTGCCGGGCGAAACGGCCAAGGGCACCGACATCGCCGTGCACTTCCTGCACGAGGCGCTGGCCGACGAGACGCAGCGGATGGAAGGCAGCGTCGTCGTGGTCGGCGGCGGCAATGTCGCCATCGACTGCGCCCGCACCGCGGTGCGCTTCGGCGCGGAAAAGGTCTCGATGGTCTGTCTGGAATCGCGCGAGACCATGCCTGCCGCGAAGGACGAGATCGCCGAGGCGGAAGAAGAGCACGTCGAGATCTGCGCCGGCTGGGGTCCGCAGGAGCTGCTGCAGGACGAAAGCGGCCATGTGACCGCCGTCGTGTTCAAAAAGTGCCTGCGCACCATCGACCCCGAAACGGGCCGCTTCTCCCCCGCCTACGACGAGAGCGAGACGATCACCATCCCGGCCGACCATGTCGTCTTCGCCATCGGTCAGGCGATCGAATGGGGCTCGCTGCTTCAGGATACGAAGGTCGAGTTCCACCGCGGCAACTACCCCGTCGCCGATCCCCTGACCTATCAGACGGCGGAGGAGGACATCTTCGTCGGCGGCGACGTGTATCACGGGCCGAAGTTCGTCATCGACGCCATCGAGGAGGGCAAGTGCGCCGCCGAATCGCTGCACCGCTACGTCCACAAGGGCGCAGATCTGAAGATCGGCCGCAACCGCCGCGATTTCATCATGCTCGATAAGGAGAATTTCTCCGTCAACTGCTACGATCACGCCGCCCGGCAGACCGAGGCCGTCGACCCCGCGGTCGACCCGCATTCGTTCCGCGACGCGCGCCGGACGCTCACGCCCGAGCAGGTCCAGGCCGAGACGGCCCGCTGCCTCGGCTGCGGCGCGAGCTGGGTCGACCCGAACAAGTGCATCGGCTGCGGCGTTTGCACGACGAAGTGCGTCTTCGACGCCATCCATCTCAAGCGCGACCACCCCGAATGCTCCACGATGATGAAGGCCGAGGACAAGCTCAAGGGCATCGCCTCGATGGCCGGCAAGCGCCTCGGCGAGACGCTGCGCGGCCGGAAGGACTGAGCCATGCACGAGCTTGGCGTGGTCTTCCACATCGCTGACACGCTGGCGAGGATCGCGGAAGAAAACCAGGTGACGCGCATCCGCCGCGTCACGCTGGAGCTCGGCGAGGTCTCTACCGTCGTGCCGGAGTATCTGATCGACGTGTGGAACTGGAACTGCAAGCGCACGCCGCTTCTGACCGGCTGCGAGCTGGTCATCGAGCGCATCCCCGCCGTGACGCACTGCGGCGCCTGCGGCCGGGACTACCCCACCGTACCGCAGGGCAAGATCTGCCCCCACTGCGGCAGCCCCCAGACCTGGCTCCTCCAGGGCAACGAATTCACCATCAAAGAGATCGCGGTTCCGGATACATAAACATACCCCCGCCGGTTTCCCCAAGGAAACCGGCGGGGGTTTTTTATGCGGGATTCAGATTACCACGGAGCCTTGGTTGCCCAGACTTCTTCGTAGTTGCTCTTGTCGACCAGCTCATAGCCGGTGTCGATGTAGTGGGTCTCGTCGCCGAGATCGACGTCTTCGCCCTTGATGAGCTTGTAGAGCGTCTCAACGCCGAGGGAGCCCATGTTCGGGTAGTTCTGGCCGATCAGCAGGTCGACCATGTCCATGCCGACGTACTGCATCATCGGTTCGCAGGTATCGACGGAGATGATGTGACCGCCGTTCTCCATGAACTTCTGGACCTCAGGCAGAGCGTCCGGGTCAGCGAAGTAGGGCCAGCCGCCGACGAAGAACCATGCGGCCAGATCCGGGTTGGCAGCCGTGTACTGGCCGACAACATCGACAGAGGTCTGGACATCGTCGTTACCGGTCTGCACGGGCATGACCTCAATGTTGGAGCCTTCCACGGTCTCCTTGAAGCCGCGGATACGCTCTTCGAGGTTGGGAGCGCCGAGGACGCCGGTCAGGATCGCGACCTTGCCGCCGTCGGGCAGGATCTTCATCATTTCTTCCGCAGCCAGCTTGCCGACAGCGTAGTTGTCCGTGCCGCAGTAGAACGCGCGCTTGGATTCCGGGGAGTCGGAGTCGAAGCAGCCGACAACGATACCGGCGTCGGCCGCTCTGTCGATGACGTCCTTCAGAGCGTCAGCGTCGTTGCAGCTGATCAGGATGCCGTCGACCTGCTTTTCGATCAGGCCTTCGATGACGGTGACCTGCTGGCCGGCGTCAGAGGTGGTCGGGCCGACCCACTGCAGGTTGATGCCCAGCTCCTTGGCCTTGGCCTCGGCAGCCGCCTGGCTGTCAAGGAAAATGGCGTTGTCCAGAGACTTGGGGACGACAGCGATGGTAATATCGGCGTCGGCCTTGACTTCGGGAGCAGCCGTCTCTTCTGCCGGCTGTTCGGTCTCGGTTTCGGTCGTCTCGGGAGCAGCCGTCGTCTCTTCCGTCTTGGCGGGCTCAGAGGAGCCGCCTTCCATGGAGCAGGCTGCCAGGCTCAGCACCATCAGTGCAGCGAGCAGGAGCGCAAGTAGTTTTTTCATTTGTCTTCCTCCTTAATATATTGTTCAGCCCCTTCGGGGCAGGAACACGGGTTCATGCGGCGGGTTTACGCCTTTTTTTTCATGTGGCGCAGGTTATCCAGCGCGACAGCGAGGATGATGACAGCGCCGATGACGGTCTGCTGCCAGTACGCGGAGACATCCAGCAGCACGAGGCCGTTGCGCAGGACGCCCATGATCGCGGCGCCGATGATCGCGCCGACGATGCTGCCGGAGCCGCCGGAGAGGCTCGCGCCGCCGATGACGGTCGCGGCGATGGCGTCCATTTCATAGCTCTGGCCGGCGGTGGACTGGCCGACGCCGAGACGGGCGGCCATGGCAATGCCGGAGATCGCGGCCATCAGGCCGGACAGGGAATAGACCAGGCGCTTGACGCGGTTGACGCGGACGCCGGAGATGCGCGCGCCCTCTTCATTGCCGCCGATGGCGTAGATCCAGCGGCCGACGACGGTCTTGTTCAGGAAGAAGATCGTCAGGGCAGCCAGGACGACCATCAGCACGATCGGCGTCGGGATCCCGGCGATGTAGCCGAGGCCGAGGAACTTATAGCTGTCCGGCAGAGAACCGATGGGGTAGCCGCCGGTCACGGTATAGGCGATGCCGCGGGCGATGGACATGGTGCCGAGGGTGGCGATCATGGGCGGCAGCTTCAGAAGCGTGACGCAGACGCCGTTGAAATAGCCCATCAGCACGCCGACGGCCAGGCCGATCAGCACGCCGACGAAGACCGGCAGATGCCACTTGGTGATGGCCATACAGGACAGAACGCCTGCCAGCGCGAACACGGAGCCGACGGAAAGATCGATACCGGCAGTGATGATGACCATGCACATGCCGATGGCGAGAATGCCGTAGAACGAGAACTGGCGGATGACCGAGATCAGGTTGCTCGCGGACAGGAACTTCTTACCGACAGCGATGGTCAGCAGCAGGCACATGGCCAGCAGGATGATCAGAATGCCGAGCGAATTGCTCTTGGCCGGACGGCGCAGCGCGCCGCTTTTCTTGCTTTTGTCTTGACTGTTCATAGTTTTTCCAACCTTTCTGCTACGTTTCAGACAGATCCAGGCATTCTGCTTATCCAGCTGCGCTGAGGATCAGACTCATAATACGTTCCTGCGTCGCCTCACTGCGGCTCAGCTCGCCGCAGACGTGACCCTCGTGCATGACGATGATACGGTCACTCATGCCGAGGACCTCCGGCATTTCGGAGGAGATCATGATAATGCCCACGCCCTGATCGGCCAGCTTGCTCATCAGCTGGTGGATCTCGCGCTTCGCGCCGACGTCGATGCCGCGCGTTGGCTCATCGAGGATTAGAACCTTCGGGTGGGTCGCCAGCCATTTGCCGATGACGACCTTCTGCTGGTTGCCGCCGGAGAGGTTCAGGACCTTCTGCTCCGCGCCGGGCGTCTTGATGTCGAGCTGCTCGATGTAGGTCTGGGTGATCTCGTTTTCCTTCTTGCGGCTGAGGATGCCGCCCTTCATCTCCACGGGCAGGCACGGCAGCGTGGTGTTTTCCCGGACGGACATATCGAGGATCAGGCCAAGCAGCTTCCGGTCTTCGGGGACCAGGCCGAGCCCTGCGCGGATGGCGTCGGTCGGCGTGTGCTTTTCCAGCTTTTTGCCGTCGATGACGATCTCGCCGCTGTCCAGCGGGTCGACGCCGAAGATCGCGCGCATGACCTCGCTGCGGCCCGCGCCGATCAGCCCGGCAAAGCCGAGGATCTCACCGCGGTGGAGCGTAAAGCTGACGTCCTGCACCATCTTGCCCGCGTTCAGATGCTTTGCCTCGAGCACGGCTTCGCCGATCTGGGCATTGCCCTTCGGGTAGATATCGTCGAGCGTGCGGCCGACCATCATGTTGACGAGCTGCGGCTCGGTGCAGTCCTTCGTGTCGATCGTGCCGACGCATTCGCCGTCGCGCAGGACCGTGATGCGGTCACTGATCTCAAACAGCTCGCTCAGACGGTGGGAAATGAAGACGACCGTCACGCCCTGATCGCGCAGATTCCGGATGACGTTCATGAGGATCTCGGTCTCGCGGTCCGTCAGCGAGGAGGTCGGCTCGTCCATGACGATCAGCTTCGCATTGGTGGACAGAGCCTTCGCCACCTCCACCATCTGCCGCTGCGCGATGGACAGATCCTTGACCAGCGTATTGACATCGGCCGTCAGGCCGACCATATCGGTATAGGTCTTCGCCAGCTCCGACGTCTTCTGGAAGTCGACGAAGAAGCGGGCCTTGCGGTTTTCCCGGCCCAGGAAGATGTTCTCCCGGATGCTCATGTTGGGCATGAGGTTCAGCTCCTGATAGATGATGCTGATGCCCATGGCCGTCGCTTCCGTGGTCGAGTGGATCTGGACGGGTTTGCCTTCCCAGAGGATCTCGCCGCTGTCCGCCTGATGCACGCCGGACAGGACCTTCATGAGGGTCGATTTGCCCGCGCCGTTCTCTCCGATCAGCGCGTGCACCTCGCCGCGCCGGAGCGAAAGCGAGACGTCCCGCAGCGCGCGAACACCCGGAAAGGACTTGTTTATATTTTTCATTACCAGAAGTTCTTGTTCCATGTTTCCTCCCTTGTGCCGCTCCCGGGGAGCGGCCGGTCCTGCTGTTATGCGTTTTCGTCCATCGTTACCCAGGCGTTGCCCTGCTGGTTCGACTGCAGGCAGGCCTGGACGAAGCGGACGCCTTCGGCGCCGTCGTGCACGGTCGGGAAATCGATCATACCGGGCTCGAACGTGCCGTCCTTCTTGGCGTGCAGGCACTCCATGAACGAGCGGTAGAGGTTGCCCATGGACTCGAGCCAGCCCTCGGTGTGACCGGCGGGCAGACGGCCGTACTTTGCGGCTGCCGGCTCGATGCCGCCGCCGCCGCGGTGACGCTCGACGATGGTGCCGTCGCGGTCGATCATCGTGACCTTCTCGCATTCCTCCTGCGCCCACAGGATCGAACCGTTCTCGCCGTAGATGCGCACGCGCAGGTCGTTGTCGTGGCCGATGGCGAACTGGCTGGTCCAGTAGCAGCCGGTCGCGCCGCCCTCGTACTCGACGAGGACCACATCGTTGTCATCGAGCACGCGGCCGGGGACGACGACGTCCATCTTGGCCAGCACGCGCTTGATCTTCAGGCCCGTCAGCATCGACACGGCGTTTTCCACATGCGTGCCGAGGTCGCCCAGGCAGTTGACGCCGCCGGACTGCTTCGGGTCGCAGCGCCATTCGCCCTGCTTGCCGCCCCACTCGCCCTCATAGGCGAGCCAGCCCTGCGGATACTCCGCCATGACCGTGCGGATCTTGCCGAGCTTGCCCTCGGCGATATAGCGGCGGATATGCTTGGCCGTCACATGGCCCATATAGGTGTAGGTCACGAGGAAGAGCAGGCCCTTCTCCTCGGCCAGTGTCTCGAGCTCCTTCGCCTGCTCCGCCGTCAGGCACAGCGGCTTGTCGCACGCGACATGGATCCCGGCCTCCAGGAAGGCCTTGCAGGCGGGATAATGCGTCACGTTCGGCGTGACGATGGTGACAAAGTCGATGCCGTCTTCGCGTCCGGCCTCCGCCTTTGCCATTTCATCGAACGTTGCGTAGCAGCGGTCCGGCGCAATGCCGAGCTGCACGCCGGTCTCGCGGCATTTTTCAGGCGTTCTGGAAAAGCAGCCCGCCACCAGCTCCGCCTGACCATCCAGATTGATCGCGCGCCGGTGCGCGTCGCCGATAAAGGAACCCGGCCCGCCGCCGACCATACCGTATCTGAGTTTTTTCATTGCTTCGCGCTCCTGACGTCATGAAATTCTTGTGTGTAAAAAAAACCCGTTTTTAACCGGTTTTTTCACAATTTTTTCGATTTACTAAATCTTTTATATATCTTTTCATCGTAAACTCACAACCAATATCTTGCGATTTCAGTCCGACAATCTTGCGCTCCTCTTCTTTTTGTATGAGCCTCCAATCCTCCCCTCTGCATTTTGTTGATTTTGTCCATTGATTTTTGCAAATTGGAAAAATACCCCCGCCGGGCACTGCCCGGCGGGGGTACATTTACAGGATCTGCAGGATATCGCCCTTGAGGTAGAGAGACTGCTCGGAGGACAGGCTGGCGGGGTGATCGCGGGACTGCATCAGCGGCTCGAGCAGGCGCGCGTCGCGGCCGGCATCCTGCGCGGCCTCGCGTAGCATCCGGAGAAACAGCTCCGGCGTCATGAACTGGCTGCACGAGCAGGAGACGAGGAAGCCGCCCGGGCGTACGAGCTTCATGCACTGCAGATTGAGCTCCTTATACCCGCGGTAGGCGCTTTCGAGCACCTTGCGGCTCTTGGCGAAGGCGGGCGGGTCGCAGATGACGAGCCCGTACTGCCGTCCTTCGGCGGCATACTGCCGGGCAAGGTCAAAGACGTTCGCGCAGGTCGTCGTGACGCGGTCGGCCACGCCGTTAAGTTCTGCATTTCGCCGCACGAGGGCCAGCGCCTCCTCCGACACATCCACTGCCTCGACCGACGCCGCACCGTAGAGCGCGGCATGAATGGAAAAGCCGCCGGTGCAGCAGCAAAGGTCGAGCACATCCTGCCCGGGCGCGTAGGGCTTCAGCCGCCCGCGGTTTTCCTGCTGGTCGAGGAAATGGCCGGTCTTCTGCCCGTTTTCGATGCAGACGAGCATCCGCGCGTCGTGCTCCCGGATGATGAGCTCCTCCGGGACCGTGCCGTAGACGCAGGCCTTGATCTGCGGCAGCCCCTCTTTTTCGCGCACGGGCAGATCGTCCCGCTCATAGATCCCGCGCGGGGCAAAGATCTCCGCGAGGATCTCCACCAGCGTTTCTTTCCACTGCTCGAGACCGAGGCAGGCGATCTGGAACGACAGGCAGTCGGCAAATTTGTCGACGGTCAGCCCCGGCAGCCCGTCCGACTCGCCGAAGACCACCCGGCACGAGTCGGAAAAGCCCAGCGTCTGCCGCGTCTGCCACGCCGCGCGGATGCGGCGGGCGAAAAAGTCACGGTCGATCGTCTCCTCCGCCCGACGCGTGAGCACGCGGACGGTCAGCTTCGACCGGGCGTTAAAGAACCCGCGGGCCACGAAGCGCTGGCGGCTGTCCAGCACGTCGACGACGCAGCCGTCGATGCAGATATCGTCCGCCCAGTCCAGCTCGTTGTCATAGATCAGCTTCTGCCCCTTCAGCACACCGGCTTCCTCGCCCCGGCGCAGGCAGACCTTCGGATAGTCCATAGCTCCTCCTATAGCTCGAGCGTATAGCGCTCGCAGGCATTGATGATGGTGGTGCCGCCGCGCTGCAGCACGCGGGGGATCGCATGGCCGTACTCCGTATGCACGTGGCCGTGGATCAGATAGCGCGGCTGATAGCGGTCGAGCAGCGGCAGGAAGGCCTCAAAGCCGCAGTGGGCAAAGTCCTCCGCGTCGCCGAAGCCGCGGGCCGGGGCGTGCGTAAGCACGATATCGACGCCGCCCGCGCGGCGGATCTTCCAGCCGAGCTTCCGGATGCGGGCTTCCATCTGCCGCTCGGTGTACTGGTTCCGCCCCCCGGAATACAGGGGGCTGCCGCCAAGACCCACGATCCGCAGGCCGCCCACCGTCACGAGCTTGTCTTCGATGCACTCGCAGCCCTCCGGCGGGCGCGATTCGTAGTTGTCGTCATGGTTTCCCCGGACATAGAGTAGAGGCGAACGGCCGAGCGTGGCGAGAAACGTCAGATATTCGGCCTTCAGATCTCCGCACGAGAGCATCAGGTCATACTCCCGCAGACAGCCGGGCTTGTAAAAATCCCAGAGATAGCGGCTCTCCTTGTCCGCAAGCAGAAGCAGCTTCACAGCAGCGGCCCCCTTTTCTTCGGCTGGAGCGCATCACGGTAGACGCCGAGCAGGCGCACCATCGGCTGCGCCATCGGCAGCAGCTCCTCATAATCCGGGATCTTGCCGGTGACATTGCTGCACAGCCAGTCCATACGCAGGATCTTTTCCGGCGAGAACCACTGCTCGCCGTCATTGCGCAGCGTGCCCGCCTGGTCGGTGATGCGGCGGTGGAAGGGGGTCAGCTCGCCGTGCGCCAGCGCCTCGCGCAGCACCCGCAGCAGCTCCCGCGGGCCGTCCGGCACGCTGGGGGCCAGCTGCACGTCGACCGCGCCGCTGGCAAAGCCCCACCAGTAATTGACCGCCCCGGCGGCACTCAGCTCGTCCCAGCCGCCGCGCAGGATGCTTCGCGCGAGGCGGATGTAGATCTCGCCCCAGTTGCGGATCGGCAGCGCCTCGCGCCGCGGCTTTCCGTCCTCTACGCGGCACAGGCCGCGCCAGCCGTTCTCCTGCCCCGGCCGCTTGAGGTCGTGGGCGCAGATCATACCGAGGCCCTCCGCCGCCAGCGCGGCGGCAGGCTCCTGCTCGCAGCACGACCAGCGCAGCAGGATCTGCGCGTCCGGCCGCGTCAGCTGCGCGCCGAGGGCAAAGGCGTTGATGGCCGCGGGCGTACCGAAGACCGGCGCGTCGGCGACGTAGCCGATGCGCGCGTCCTCTGCCAGCGTCCCGGCCAGCGCGCCGAGAAGGAACTTGGCCTCATAGATCCGGCTGTAGTACGTCCGGACGCCGGGATACGGCATATCGACCGAGCAGTTGAGAAAGCGCACGCCCGGATACTTGGGCGCGAGCTTGCGGCAGGCGAAGATCAGCGGCACCGTCGTGGTGAAGACGACCTGCGCGCCGTCGGCCGCGGCCTGTTCGAGCGCATCTTCGGGGCTTGGATAGTCCGTCACGAGATAGACCCGCGCGTCGACAGCCTCGCCGAGCGCCTGCACCAGCTGGCGCCGCCCGGCCTCATGCGCGGCGATCCAGGGGCTGGCCTCCGGCGCGCATTCGTAGACGAATGCCGCGCGCAGGCACCCGCGGAAGCCGGTCAGACGGCCAAGCAGGCTCTGCGGTTCCGGTGCAGCCTCGGTCTGCACGGCGATCTTGCCGCCCTGGGCGACAGCCTCCAGCTCCGGCCAGATGGCGCGGATGGACCGCTCCAGCTCCGCCTGCGTCAGCACGCGCAGATCGCCCAGCGTGTATGCGTGCAGCCAGGTCAGCAGCGCCTCCGCTGTCGTGACGGGCGGCGCGGACTGCGTCAGCTTGTCATAGGCGGTCTTGAAGGTATAAAAGGCCGTGAGGAACGCGCGGCGCTCGAGCTGCGACCAGACGTGCTCGGCGTCGAAGCCGAGCGCGGCCTGCAGCTTCGGATAGTCGCCCAGGCGGTTGAAATGCACCTGATACAGGCCGCAGCGCTCATAAAAATGCAGGAATTCATAGTAGACCCGCACAGCCGGGTCGTCGGAGTACAGCGGCAGCACGCGCGTGACGTACGCGCGGATGGTCGGTGCGCCGAAGCTCCGCAGGACGCTCACGCGCTTGTTGCCCTCCTGCACGTAAAACTGCCCCATATACTCAAAGCAGCGGATGGGGTCGACGATGCCGGTGTCGCCCAGATGCGCCTCGCAGAGTGAGATCCACTTGCTCGCAAACTCCGTCCCCAGGTCCAGCAGCGGCATGAAATTCGCCGCGAAGGCCGTCTGCCGCCCGGCGGTATTCATCCCGACGATCTGGGCGATCGGGATCTCCAGCTCGCCCAGATCCACGCGCCCGGCCACCACGCCGCCCTGCAGCAGCTCCTCGAGGACCTGCGGATAGGGGTCGCGCCCGCGGTGGACGCAGTCGCGGTAGCATTTCTGCCCGGCTTTGAGCGCCAGCTTGAACTGATGCAGCGCTTCTTGTCTGTTGATGCTCGCGGTCATGATCCGGTGTCTCCCTTCTCATTTTTATGTGCAAGAGCCGCCCGCGGTTCGGGCGGACGGCTCAGATATGATACTTATATTTCTTGTCTGCCCTCCAGGGCGCGCAGCAGCGTCACCTCGTCGGCATATTCCAGCTGGCTGCCCACGGGGATGCCATAGGCCAGCCGCGTCACCTTCACGTCCATCGGGCGCAGCAGACGCGACAGATACATAGCCGTGGCCTCGCCCTCGGTGTCCGGGTTCGTGGCCATGATGACCTCGCGCACGCCGCCCTGGGATACGCGGGAGATCAGCTCGCGGATGCGCAGATCGTCCGGGCCGACGTGGCTCAGGGGCGAAATGACGCCGTGCAGCACGTGGTAGACGCCGTGGTATTCCCGCGCACGCTCCATGGCGATGACGTCCTTCGGCTCGGCCACGACGCAGATGAGCGAATGATCCCGCTCCGGATCGGCGCAGACGCCGCAGAGCTCCTGATCGGTCAGATTCTGGCAGACCGGGCAGAGCCGGACGCTGTTTTTCGCGTCCACGATGGCCTGCGCGAAGCTGTCGGCGTCCTCCTTCGGCAGCGACAGCACATAAAACGCCAGCCGCTGTGCCGACTTCATGCCGATGCCGGGAAGCCGTGCAAACTGTTCGGTAAGCCGCTCGAGCGCGGCCGGAAACGCGCGCATCAGAACAGACCGCCGAGGTTCAGGCCGCCCGTGAGCTTGGCCATGTTGGCGGACTGGTCGGCCTCTGCCTTGCGCATGGCCTCATTGACGGCCGCGACGATCATATCCTGCAGCATTTCCACATCTTCCGGATCGACTGCTTCGGGATCGATGGTGATCGACTTGAGCTCGCGGTCGCCGCCGCATACGGCCTTGATGACGCCGCCGCCCGCCGTTGCCTCATATTCCTTCGCCTGCAGCTCCTCCTGCATTTTCATGAGGTTCTCCTGCATTTTCTGCGCCTGCTTCATCATCTGCATCTGGTTTCTGCCGCCCATCGGCATACCGCCGCGATATCCGCCTTTTGCCATGTCATGTTCTCCTTATCGTCGTAAAAATTATTTTATCGTAAAAATGTCGCTGTGCTGCT
>QWCY01006830.1_pt1 | contig 12970 bp, 15 predicted proteins | sample 1972631 | NCBI WGS metagenome assembly QWCY01 (sample SAMN09866696, study PRJNA288562) | Human gut metagenome isolate pre1_stool, whole genome shotgun sequencing... | isolation source: gut | host: Homo sapiens | place: USA: California
GAACATGCTCTGCATCTGCGACGAGCACAAGCCCGTCTGCGTCGCGGGCGTCATGGGCGGCGCGAACAGCGAGATCGTCGGCGACACGGCGATGGTGCTTTTTGAGTCCGCTAACTTCAACGGCGTTTCCGTGCGCCGCACGGCCAGCGCCCTCGGCATGCGCACCGACGCCTCCTCCCGCTATGAAAAGGGCCTCGACATGATGAACACCATCAAGGCTGTCGAGCGCGCCTGCGAGCTCGTGGAGATGCTCGGCTGCGGCGAGGTCGTCGACGGCGTGATGGACGTGGTCGCCAAGGAAAAGGCCCCCACGGTCGTCAAGCTCGAACCCGACAAGATCAACGCCCTGCTCGGCACGGAACTCAGCGAAGACCTGATGCGCGAAATTCTTGTCTCCCTCGGCTTTATCCTGAATGGCGACGACATCTACGTGCCGTCCTGGCGCGGCGACGTCGAGCATTACAGCGACATTGCCGAAGAGGTCGCGCGCTTCTACGGCTACAATAAGATTCCCTGCACGCTCATGCGCGGCGAGAGACCACGCGCGGCGGCTTTAGCGAGCAGCAGCGCTTCGACCGCGCCATCGGCGGCGCTGTGCGCGCGCTGGGCTACGATGAGATCATCACCTATTCCTTCATCAGCCCGACCTATTACGATAAGATCCGCATGCCGAAGGATTCCTCGCTGCGCAACTCCCTGAAGATTTTGAACCCGCTGGGCGAGGATACCTCCATCATGCGCACGACGATCCTGCCGAGCATGCTCGAGATCATTGCCCGCAACCACAGCTACCGCAACAAGTCCGCCCGCCTCTATGAGCTCGGCAAAATTTACCTGCCGCGCGAGGATGGCCTTGCTGACGAGCCGAAGTACCTCTCCCTCGGCGCTTACGGCGACGGCGTGGACTTCTTCTCCTTCAAGGGCGGCATCGAGACGCTGCTGCACGAGCTGCGCATCACGGATGTCAAGTACGTCGCCTGCACCGACAATGATTCTTATCACCCCGGCCGCTGCGCGAAAGTGTATGCGGGCGAGACATACCTCGGCGTGTTCGGCCAGATCCATCCGCTCGTCGCGGCGAACTACGGCATGGACACCGAGGTCTACACTGCAGAGCTGAGCTTCGATGCGATGTATGAAAAGCGCGGCGACATCCCTGTCTACCAGCCGCTTCCGAAGTTCCCCGCCGTCACGCGCGACATCGCCGTCGTGTGCGACGAGGCCGTCACGGTCGGCGCGCTCGAAGAGAGCATCCGCCGCGGCGCGAAGGGCCTTCTCAAGGATGTGTCGCTGTTCGATATTTACCGCGGCCCCGGCGTGGCCAGCGGCAAGAAGAGCGTGGCGTTCAACCTCGTTCTGCGCGCGGATGACCGCAGCCTGACCGGCGAAGAGGCAGATGAGGACGTCCAGTCCATCCTCGCAGCGCTCAAGGCCGACCACAACGCGGTGCTCCGCTGAGAATTCCTTAAGGAAACATTACGATTTGGTTACAGTTGACAGCGCTCTCTTTACTTTTTGAAATTGCGTTGCTATACTGTCTGCATGGAAAGGAGGGGCTCTCCCAATGGAAGAATTTACCCGAAAGTTTAATGTTGCGCAGGAAAAGGACGCTGAGATCCGTCATATTCTGACCACCGTTTATGCCGCGCTGGAGGATAAGGGCTATAATCCCATCAACCAGATCGTGGGCTACATCCTGTCGGAGGACCCCACCTATATCACGAACCATAACAACGCCCGCACGCTGATCCGCAAGCTGGATCGCGACGAGCTGCTGCAAACGCTTGTGCGCAGCTACCTCGGCAAGTAAGCGAAAAGCGTCAGAATAACGACCCTCGGAGACCGTGAACGCGGCCTCCGAGGGTTTGTTGCATTTTTTCGCCCCACTTTTATTGACAAGGGGGGCAAAAAATGCTATACTGCAAAAAGTTACAAAACGGTTACAAAGTTACAAATTGGTTACAAGGACAGGAGTGAGTCAGATGGCAGAAGCTACGGAAGGTCTCGTTTACCGCGGACACCCGCTGCGCCGTGTGGATAATCTCATCTACTACGGCTCGATGGCGGATAAATATATCGTGATGATGCAGGTGTTGGATACCACGCCGCTCAAGGATATCACGCTTGCCAAGCGCGTTTCCATTCAGTTGCAGATGACGGACGCAAGCCTCCGTTCGCGCGACCGTGTGGTCCGCTCGACGGAAAAAGGAAGCCTTGGCGAGGCGATGGAATTTGCCTCCATCTGGCTTGAGCGCGCGCTGAGCGGCAAGATGTAAATAGCCGCCGCGCAGACCCCTGATTTTATTCACGAAAGGATGACTCAGCTATGAGAAACCATTCACGATGCTTATCGTTCCTGCTTTCGGGCATTCTCTCCGTCAGCCTGCTCGCGCCGCTCTCTTCGGCGCAGGCCGCTTACGACGGTTCGATCCGCAACCTCGTTGACCGCGTGACGGTGCTGACGGAATCCGTTCAGACCGAGAGCGCGAACGAAGAAGAGCTCGCCAAGCTCGATGAAATGCAGGCAGAGCTTGAAGACAAGGCCGACGCCAAGGAAGACGTGAGCGAGACCGAGACCGTCTCCATGGTCGTTACGGGCGGCACGATCAACGTGCGCACGGGTCCCGGCACAAATTACGACAAGATCACGCAGGTGGTCAGCGGCAAGCAGGTCACCGTCGTCGGTGAATCGAACGGCTGGTATCAGGTCACGTTCGGCTCCACGACCGGCTGGTTGCTCGGTGAATATCTGCGCGATCCTGCCGACCTCGACGGCACAGTGGGCGCAAAGGTCGTCTCCATGGCGATGCCCTTCCTCGGCACGCGCTACCGCTCCGGCGGCGCGTCCCCCAACGGCTTTGACTGCTCGGGCTTCACGATGTATCTCTACGCGCAGCTCGGCTACTCCCTGCCGCACTCGGCGACCGCCCAGTATAAGAACTGCGGCTACGCCGTCGCCAAATCCGACTTGCAGCCCGGTGATCTGGTGTTCTTCTCGGATTCCTCACACGCCATCGGCCACGTCGGCATCTACATCGGCAACGGTCAGATCATCCACGCGCGCTACAGCGTCGGCAAGATCACGATCGACAGCCTGTCCGCGAGCTACTATGCTTCCCGCTACGTCGGCGCGAAGCGCATCGCGTAAAAGTACATAAAGAAAGCGGAACAGCTTAGGCTGTTCCGCTTTTTTACTTCATCAAAAAGCAGCGAAGCTGCTTCTTGATGAGAGAGCTTCAGGAAATGGTGCTCACCGCGCCATTTCCTGCAAAGTGTCACTGTGGACGCGCGTGTCGTCCTCCGCGACGGATCAAAATACTTTGCCGCCTGCGGGCGGCAAATGAAGTCGATTGACCGTTCGCCTTGCCTTGTGCAGATAGTGCGAGCTGTTACTCAACAGTTGTTTCGGTGTCGCTTTCCTCGGCCTTCTTCACCTCCGCGGCGCGGATGGCTTCTGCTTCGGCCTTGGCTTCGGCGAGGACTTTTTTCTCGCTCTTTGTTTTGAGCTGCTTTTCGTCGAACTGTGCCCACATGTCAGGGCGGCGGAGCATTGTGCGCTTGTAGCTCTCTTTTTTGCGCCATTTGGCCACGTTTTCGTGGTGGCCGGAGAGCAGCACGTCCGGCACGCGGCGGCCGTGCCATTCATCGGGGCGGGAATACTGCGGATACTCCAAAAGCCCTGCCCAGTGGGACTCCTCGGTGAAGCATTCCTCCTCGGGCAGCACGCCCGGGACCATGCGGCAGATGGCGTCCGTCACGGCCATGGCGGGAATTTCGCCGCCCGTGACGACGAAGTCGCCCATCGAGAGCTCTTCGTCCACGCACTCGTCGATAAAGCGCTGGTCGATGCCCTCGTAGTGGCCGCAGACTAAAATGAGGTGGTCATACTTATCCTTCAGCTCGCGCGCCACGCTCTGTGTGAACGTGCGCCCGCAGGGGGAGAGGTAGATCGTATGCCCGCGGCTGCCAGCCTCCTCGCACACATGCGCCCAGCAGCGGTACAGGGGGTCTGCCTGCATCACCGCGCCGCGTCCGCCGCCGTAGGGGTAGTCGTCGACCTGCATCTGCTTGTTCGTCGTGTAGTCGCGGATCTGGTGCGTCTTGATCGTGATGTAGCCGCGCTCCTGCGCGCGGCCGAGGATGCTGACGGTCATCATCGCGTCGACCGAAGCGGGGAAGAGTGTTAAAATATCAATCCTCATCGGTCTCTAACCCCTCGATCATGTGCACGCTGATCTCACGCGCTTCCTCGTCGATGTCCGTGATGAAGATATCCTTCACCGCGGGGATGAGATAGGTCTTCTCCTCGCCTTTGACCTTGTAGAGCTTGTGGGCGGGGTAGGAGAGCACGTCCACCACCGTGCCGATATACGTGTGGGGGAAGTAGTTATAGACGTTCATGCCGATGATCTCGGCGTCGAAGTGCTCACCTGGCTTGAGCTGGACATCGTTGCGGCGGATGGAGAGCACCTTGCGCTTGAGCGCGGCGGCAGCATCCATGTCGTCGACCTCGGGCAGTTTCATGAGCACCATGTCGCCCTGCACGCGCTTGCTCGTCGGGCGGAAGGGCGCACCGTCCATGTAGAATGTTTTGAACCCGCACAGAAGCTCTGGGCTCACGTCCCAGGGCTGTACCTTGACCTCGCCGCGCACGCCGTGCGTGTTTACGATCTGGCCGACTTCGATATATTCCGGGCGCGCGCTCGGCTGCGGCGCGCTCTTTTTGGAAAAGAGACCCATTGTCATGCTCCTTTGTTTTGTTCTATCCACCCAGTATAGCGGAATCGGCGGGGGATGGCAAGAATAAAAAACGTTCCCGAGAGCTTCTCGGGAACGTTTTTGCAGTTCAGTCTACGATGTCGACAGACACCTTTACGCCGGTGCGCTGAGCATAGGAACGGACGACCGTGCGGATCTCCTTGGCAATGCGGCCCTGACGGCCGATGACCTTGCCCATATCGTCAGGTGCGACGCGCAGCTCCAACGTAAGCTCGTCCGCGCCCTGCTTCTCCGTGACGGTGACGTCATCGGGATGCTCAACAAGGCTGCGGGCGATGTAGAGCAGCAAGTCTTTCATTTCTTGCACCCCGGGTCTTACAGCGCGTTGACTTTCTTCAGCAGCGCACGGACCGTGTCGGTGGGCTGAGCGCCGGTCTTGATCCACTCCTGAGCGCGCTCAGCGTCGATCTTGATCTCGGCGGGGGAGACGCAGGGATTGTAGGTGCCGATCTCTTCGATGAAGCGGCCGTCGCGGGGATAACGGGAATCAGCGACGACAACACGATAGAAAGGAGCCTTCTTGGCGCCCATTCTGCGCAGACGAATTTTAACCATGGTTACTACCTCCAAAAATAATGTAAATGATTTTGTATTATGATGAAATGCTTGTGCACTTATCAACGGAAATTACTTGAAGCGTTTCTTGCGCCCGAAACCGCGCATCCGGCCGCCGCCGAAGCCGCCCATGCCCTTTGGCATCTTGCCGCCGCGCGTGACCTGCTTGATCATGCTCTGCATCATCTCAAACTGCTTGAGCAGGCGATTGACGTCCACAACCTCGAGTCCGCAGCCGGCGGCGATGCGCTTTTTGCGGCTGGCGCCGAGCACCGCGGGATTCTCGCGCTCGTAGGGTGTCATCGAGAGGATGATCGCCTCGGTGTGCGCCATCATCTTGGGGTCAAGCTCGGCGTTTGCCATCTGCTTGCCGAGCTGGCCGGGCATCATGCCCGCGAGCTGTTCAAAGCTGCCCATGCTCTTGAGCTGGACGAGCTGGTCGTAATAGTCGGAGAGAGTGAAGCGGTTCTTTTTGAGCTTTTCTTCGAGCTTTTTCGCCTTTTCCTCGTCGATGCTCTGCTCGGCGCGCTCGATGAACGACAGCACGTCGCCCATGCCGAGGATGCGCTGCGCCATGCGGTCGGGGTGGAAGGGCTCGATCATGTCGAGCTTTTCGCCCGTGCCCATAAACTTGATGGGTTTGCCGGTCGCCGCGCGGATCGAGAGGGCTGCGCCGCCGCGGGCGTCGCCGTCGAGCTTCGTGAGCACGACGCCGTCGATGCCGAGTGCCTCATCAAAGGCGGTGGCGGCGTTCACGGCGTCCTGACCGGTCATCGCGTCGACGACGAGCAGGATCTCGGTCGGCTTGACGGCGGCCTTGATGCGCTTAAGCTCGTCCATCAGCGCTTCGTCGATGTGCAGGCGGCCTGCGGTATCGAGGAAGACCATGTCGTTGCCGTGGTCACCGGCGTACTTGACGGCCTCCTGCGCGATCTGAACGGGGTCGATCTGACCCATTTCGAAAACGGGAATATTCAATTGCTTGCCGACGACCTGTAACTGCGTGATGGCCGCGGGACGGTACACGTCGCACGCGGTGAGCAGCGGACGGTGGCCCTGCTTGCGGAAGTAGCCCGCGAGCTTGGCGACGTTCGTCGTCTTACCGGCGCCCTGTAAGCCGACCATCATGACGACCGTCGGCGGCTTGGAGGCGAAGGTCAGCTTCGCATTGGCACCGCCCATGAGCGCGGTGAGCTCTTCGCTGACGATCTTGATGACCTGCTGGGCAGGGGTCAGGCTGTCGAGCACCTCGGCGCCGACGGCGCGCTCAGAGACGGTCTTGACAAAGTCCTTGACGACCTTGTAGCTCACGTCTGCTTCGAGGAGCGCCAGACGCACCTCACGCATTGCGAGCTTGATGTCCTCTTCGCTCAGGCGGCCCTTGCCGCGCAGGTGTTTGAATGTGGCGTTGAGCTTTTCGCTCAGTCCTTCAAATGCCATGGATGTATTACTCCTTGAGTGCCGCCGCCTCGGCCTCGATCACGCCGGCAAGCTCTTCGAGCTGGCGGTCCTCATACCGGCGGAAGTTGAGCTGCTTGATCTGCTCGGCCGCGTCCGTGATCTTTTCCACGTGGGGCTGAAGCTGCATGAAGCGCTTGATGAGCCCCGTCTTGTCTTCGATCTCGGTCATGTAGTTCTCCGCGCGCACGATGACGTCGCGCACGCCCTGGCGGGAGATGCCGTAGTTCTCGGCAATTTCGGAGAGCGACAGGTCCTCGTTATAGTAGAGATCGTAGAATTCCTTCTGGCGGTCGGTGAGAAGCTCCCCATAAAAGTCGAAGAGCATCGTCATACGAAAGGTCTGGTTTTTCACGGGAAGTTCCTCCTTGTACAGATTCTTATGTAAAGTTTTATACCTTTACAACATGAATCAGTTTACATGATTTTATCAAAATTGTCAAGGAAAAATCGCAAGAAAAACGTCATGCGAGCAGAAAATTCTTCCGTTTTTGCGCCGGAAAGTGCGGTGTAAGCAGAAAAGAGTGGAATTGTTCACAGTTTCGTGGTATCCTAAGGACAAATTCTGAAAAATGACCACAGGAGGAATCCGTGATGGAACCGGTCAGACTAGAGATCGCACCCGAGGTGAACCTCGACTATGTGCGCTCGGATAAATTCAAAACGGGGACGCTGAGCGTGCAGCTCATCACGCCGATCAACGAAAAAACGGCGAGCTTTGGCGCGCTGCTGCCGAGCGTGCTGCGCCGCGGCACGATGTCGCACCCCGATATGCGCTCACTTTCCACCGCGCTCGACCTGCTCTATGGCTCGTCCATCGGCTGCACGGTACGCAAAAAGGGCGAGAACCAGTGCATCGGCTTTGCCGCGAGCTTCATCGACGAGGAATTTGTCCCGGGAGGAGAAAAGCTGCTCGAGCCGATGTGCGACCTTTTGGGCGAGCTGCTGCTCGACCCCGTGACGCGCAACGGCCGCTTCCTGAACGACTATGTCGAAAGCGAGAAGCAGAACCTCATCGACGCCATCCGCGGCATCATCAACGACAAGCGCGACTACGCAGACCTGCGCTTACTTCAGGAGATGTGCCGCGGCGAGCGCTACGGGGTGGACAAGTTCGGCTCCATCGCGCGCGTTGAGAAGATCACGAACCAGACGCTCTTCCGCTACTATCAGGAGTTACTCTCCACCGCGCACTTGGAGCTCTTCTACTGCGGCAGCGCCGAGCGCGAGCGCGTGGAGGAGGCCATCTCCCGCGCGTTTGCGCCGCTTCAGCGCGGGCGTGTCGTGCCGCCGGTCATCGCGGAGAAGAAAAACGCGCCGGAGACGCCGCGCGAGATCACCGAGCGCATGGACGTGACGCAGGGAAGGCTCTCGATGGGCTGGCGCGCGTCGACGAACGACGCGCCTGCGATGATGCTGGCAAATTTGATTTTCGGCGGGTACAGCAATTCCAAGCTCTTTTTGAACGTGCGTGAAAAGCTGTCCCTCTGCTATTATGCTTCTTCCGCCTATCACCGCTCCAAGGGCATCGTGACGGTCTCGTCCGGCATTGAGTGCAGGGATGTGGAGACCGCCAAGCGTGAAATTCTTGCCCAGCTTGCAAGCGTGCAGCGCGGCGAATTTGAGGAATGGGAGGTCGAGGGCGCGAGAGCGTGCCTGATCGCGTCGCTCGAATCGCGCGGCGACAGCGCGGGCCGCATGGAGGAAAATGCCCTCGGTCAGGCGGCCACGGGCATCCGCGAGACGGCGGATGAGCTCATCGCGGCGCTGCGCGCCGTGACGAACGAGCGCATCGCCGAGGCCGCGCAGAGCATGACGCTTGACACGGTGTATTTCCTGACAGGGGAGGACAGCAAGGATGAATGAGAAAAGCTACCCCCGCATCGGGGAAACGGTCCTGGAAAAGACGCTGCCGAACGGCTTGAAGATATTCATCGTCCCCAAGCCCCAGCACCGCAAAAAATACGCCTTTTTCGCCACGCGCTACGGTGGGATGGACATGCAGTTCATCCGAAACGGCGAAAAGTGCGACACGCCCGCGGGCATCGCGCACTATTTAGAGCACAAGATGTTCGATACGAAGGACGGCAACGCCCTACAGGTACTCTCGCAAAACGGCGCAGAGCCGAACGCCTTTACCTCCAACGCGATGACGGGCTATTACTTTGACTGCACCGAGCATTTTGAAGAAAACCTGCGCATTCTGCTCTCGTTTGTCTCCGTTCCGTACTTTACGGACGAAAGCGTGGAAAAGGAACGCGGCATCATCGGTCAGGAGATCCGCATGGTCGAGGATTCGCCCGACTGGCAGGTCTACGAAAGGCTCCTTGCCTGCCTGTACCGCTCGTCGCCCGCGCGCGTGCCCATCGCCGGCACGGTCGAGAGCATCGCGGGCATCACGGCGGAAACGCTGTACGACTGCCACCACGCGTTCTACTGTCCGTCCAATATGGCGCTGTGCGTTGTTGGCAACGTCGATCCCCACACGGTGATCGCGCTGGCCGAGGAGGTCTTGCCCCGCGAGCGCGGCGAGGAGATCGCACGCTGCTATGGCGAAGAAGAGGACGACGCTGCCGCGCAGAAGGAGACCGTCACGCAGATGGAGGTCGCGCTGCCGCAGTTTTTAGTCGGCTTTAAGTGCGAGACGAACGAGGGCGACCTCCTGCGCCAGTCGCTCATCGGCGAGATGGCGAGCGACGTGCTGCTCGGCGATTCGTCGCCGCTCTACCAGCGCCTTTACGACGAGGGACTCATCAATTCGAGCTTTGGCGGCGGCTTTGACCAGCTGCCGGGCGTCGCGGTGCTGTGCGCGGGCGGCGAGAGCGGGCAGCCGCAGCAGGTGAGCGACGCGATCTTGGAAGAGGCGCAGCGCCTCGCGCGCGAGGGCATCGACCCTGACTTTTTCGAGCAGATCCGCCGCGCGAGCTTCGGCGCGACGCTGCGCGCGCTCAACTCGTTTGAAAATATCGCCATCTCCATGGCGGACGGCTACTTCCGCGGCTTCGATGCGCTCCGGTTCCCCGAGGCGTACGCGAGCATCGAAAAAGCGGATGTCGAGCGCTTCCTGCGCGAAAACCTGACGGACAGCCGCCGCGCCATCTCCATCATCGAACCCAAGAAAGAAGGATAACGATCCCATGAGCTTTTCCGACGCGCCCATCAGCTTTCCCGGCCTTTTCGGCGACTGGCAGTTCACCGTGCCGTCCAAGGCATTGAACATCGGCAACGGCATCTACTGGTACGGCATCATCATTGCCGCGGGCATGCTGCTGGGACTCTATTTCTGCATGAAGCAGGCACCGAAATACGGCCTGAGCGAGGATAATATCATCGACACGGTGCTCTGGGTCATCCCGTTTTCCCTTGCCATCTACGGCGGCGTCATTGCGGGCTTTTTGACGGCGTATCTTTTCAGCCGCCGCCGCAAGATCTCCTTCTGGGCGCTGGCGGACTGCTGCGTGCAGGGACTTTTCATTGGGCAGGCTATTGGCCGCTGGGGCAACTTTATGAACCGGGAAGCCTTCGGCGCGGCGACGGAGCTCCCCTGGCGCATGCGGCTCTGGACGTCGGCCACGACGTATATGGATGTACACCCTACGTTTCTTTATGAGAGCCTGTGGAATGTGATCGGTCTGCTGCTGCTTTATTTTGTCGTGTCCCGCGCCCGCCGCTTCGACGGGGAGAACACCTGCTTTTACTTCATCTGGTATGGTCTCGGCCGTTTCTGGATCGAGGGGCTGCGCACCGACAGTCTGTATCTTTTCCACTGGACGCTGTTTGGTCAGCGCATCCGCGTGTCGCAGGCGTTGTCGCTCGTGATGGTGCTCGTGTGCGCAGGGATCCTCGTCTATCAGTTCAAGGTCAAAAAGGCCGACGGGTCGAATCTGTTTGTCAAGCGTGTGCAGCAGACAACGGAGGCGGAAGAAGCCGCCGCTGAGCCTACCGCGCCGGACGAGAAGAAGTAAGCTCTATGCACTATCACATCGACAAAACCGCCGCGCAGAGCGCGTATTTACAGCTCTATCACCAGCTGCGGCGCGACATCGTCAGCGGTGTTTACCCGCTGGGGACGAAGATGCCCAGCAAGCGCCTGATCGCAACAGAGACAGGCGTGAGTGTCATCACGGTCGAGCACGCGCTGGCGATCCTATGCGACGAGGGGTATTTGGAATCCCGCGAGCGCAGCGGCTTTTTCGTGAGCTTCGCCGCGGCAGACTGCTTCCCGGTCTCTGAGACGGAGACCGAGCGCCGCACGACCGTTTCTCACGGGACGGAGGATGAATTTCCGTTCCCGTCGCTCGCCAAGACGATGCGGCGTGTACTCAGCGAGTACGGCGAGAGTATTCTCGTCAAGTCGCCGAACAACGGCTGCGCCGAGCTGCGCGGCACCATTGCGGCGTATCTCTCCCGCTCGCGCGGCATCAGCGTCCAGCCGGGACAGATCGTGATCGGCTCGGGCGCGGAATACCTCTACGGACTCATCGTGCAGCTTTTGGGGCGCGAGCGCGTGTTTGCGCTCGAAGACCCGTCTTACGACAAGATCCGCAGGGTGTATCAGGCGCACGGCGTCACGTGCGAGATGCTGCGCCTCGGCAGCGACGGCATCCGCTCCGATGAGCTCATCCGCGCGAGCGCGACGGTGCTGCATGTCACGCCGTTCCACAGCTTCCCGAGCCAGGTGACCGCCAGCGCGGGCAAACGCCGCGAATATCTCCGCTGGGCGGAGGAGCGCGGCGGCTACATCGTCGAGGACGACTTCGATTCGGAATTCAGCGTGTCGAGCAAGAGCGAGGATACGCTCTTCGCCCTCGAGCCCGAGCGCTCGGTCATCTACATGAATACGTTTTCCAAGACCATCGCGCCGTCGATGCGCGTGGGCTACATGGTGCTGCCGCCCGCGCTCTCCGAGCAGTTTCGGCGCGAGGTGGGATTCTATTCCTGCACCGTGCCGGTCTTTGAGCAGTATGTGCTTGCCGAGCTCATCGGCAGCGGCGACTTCGAGCGCCACATCAACCGCATCCGCCGCAGACGGCGGAAAGAATGAAAAAGCGATGGCAAAGCCGCCGCTTTCAAAAAGTTTGAAAAATCGCTTGACGCGAAAAAATCTTTGTGCTATACTTCCATTTGCATTTGAACAAATGTGCTGGTGTAGCTCAGTCGGTAGAGCAGCTGATTCGTAATCAGCAGGTCATGTGTTCGAGTCACACCACCAGCTCCAAAAAGCATCGAAAACCTCGGTTTTCGGTGCTTTTTTGTTGCAAAAACGCTGAAAATGGTGTGGGTCAAAATGTGGGTCAACTGCCTGACCCACACCGTGACCCACACGCGGAATTAAACTGTACCCAAGAAAATGGACACGAGATTTTGACCCATGGCCCCGTTCGGCGGACACGCATTTGACCCATAGGGGCAGTCAGCGGCTTTGCCGCCTACTGCCAGCTCATGCCCCATGGGTACAACGAAATGCGCGGAAAGAACCAAAGAGCACCGGAGAGAAATTGCTTCCTTTCCGGTGCTCTGCTTGCCTGCGGGACTTATCGAATCTGCGCCATGAAGCTGCCCATTTTCTCCGCGGCCTTTTGCTGCATCTGTCGTGTGGCGTCGGCGTCGTAGTGACCGAGCATTGAAGACACTGTTTTTACATCTACGCCGTTTTGCAGTGCCAAGGTCGCGAATGTATGCCCTTACGGTATAATTACGACAAACCGGAAAAGCCCCGTATATCAAGGGTTGCAGGTTTATGGCAAGGTTTTTCATCCTTTTCCAAACCGAAAAATCGAGCCGCGAAGTAGTTATATCGTAGGGGGTGTTATAGTAACGACAAAAATAGAATACTGTTTGGGCAGGCTGTCAGCCCGTCCAAGAAATCAGGACATTTCCTCTGAAAAGAAGAAATGTCCTGATTTTGTACCCAAAATCAGATGCCGACAGGAGGAACACGATGACTGAAAAAATAGCGCAGAAAGAACCGGGCAAAAAGCCCGTGGCATCCAAAAAGCCGAAACCGCAGCAGGAAGTAGTCGTTCAGATTCCGCTCTCTGAGCTGCATCCGTTCCCGGATCACCCCTTTCAGGTGCGAGAGGATGCGTCCATGCAGGAAACCGCCGAAAGCGTCAAGGAATACGGCGTCCTCGTCCCCGCGCTGGCACGGCCACGGGAGGACGGCGGTTATGAGCTG
>QWCY01007303.1_pt1 | contig 12947 bp, 11 predicted proteins | sample 1972631 | NCBI WGS metagenome assembly QWCY01 (sample SAMN09866696, study PRJNA288562) | Human gut metagenome isolate pre1_stool, whole genome shotgun sequencing... | isolation source: gut | host: Homo sapiens | place: USA: California
TGTCAGCAAAAGCAGCAATAGGCTGGTCTGCTTCTTGCGGCCAAGCATCCCATGAAACGCCAGAATGATAGATGGACTTTCTTTGATTTTCATAAGGCACCCTCGCTGTATAAGCGAAAACACTTTGTCTCCAAAATTGTAATGCCACTCCATGTTTGGAGCTTTCCAACTTCAATATACCATAGATTTTTTTGAAATCAAGACCTTTGGCAAAAGTGGTATGTCACACCGCTTGATGCGACGCTTTTTACTGACCGCCTGTTTCAAAAAAGAAGTTGTCCTCACGATGGTGCTATCTTTATATTACGCTTTTGATCGTGGAGCAATGTATATGAACAACCGAGAAAACAGATTTTCCCGTTTCTGTCTGCATAGATAGGTCAATGATCCTACAAACACTTGACAGCAGGACAGGAAACGAGGTAAACTATTGCAAGTATAGGCTCATTCTGTCTTTCAGAATGAGATGATTCAATAGGGCACAAATGATTGCACTGGGATCCATTGAAACCCAGAGCTTTTGCTTATATTGCGGGACAGGGCGAAATTGGTGCTGTAACAGATCACTATTTTTCAGCAAATAAAACCCTTATTGCAAAAATATATTGTAGATCAAAAGCACTCCTCTTTCCCAGAATGACTTCACCAAAATCACAACGAAAGGTTAAAGGAAAAATGAACTATCCTGCCAAGTATTTTGTACTGGAACAGGGCGAGCTGCCGGAGGTATCCGGCGGCGGCTTGCTGGATGTTTTTGACCGCGTGACCGCTTATACGTTTCAGAACCAGTTTCTGGGCAGTATGCGCACTGCCGTGTGGAACTGCCTGCTGCAAAAAAGCCTGCAGCCGACGGTAGACTGGGCAAAAGACTTCTGGCAGATGTCCCTCCTGCGAAAAGCGACCTTTCTGTACGGCGGTGTCCGGTTAGGGCAGACCGTGGCCAACTACTGGAAGATGTAAGACGGCAGGGTGATATATGGAGAACATCAAGCTGTTGGTGGCGATGCACAAAGCGTACTGTCTGCCGGAAGATGCAGTTTATGCGCCCATTCAGGTGGGCGGTGTACATATTCCGGGCATGGAAAACGCGCTGAGAGACGACACCGGAGAGAATATCTCAAACAAAAACAGATCCTATTGTGAGCTGACTGCTCTTTACTGGGGCTGGAAAAACCTGCAGGCAGATTATCTGGGGTTGGTGCATTACCGGCGTTATTTTGCCCGCAGAATGCCCGGCGGCAGAAAGTTTGACCGCATCGCATCAGGAACCGAGATCCATGCTGCACTGGAAAAAGCCCCTGTGATCCTGCCGAAAAAGCGCAATTATTGGATCGAAACGACCTATACCCAGTACATTCACGCCCATCATAAGGAAGATCTGGATGCTGTACAGAGTATCCTTGCAGAAAAATACGCAGCCTACCTGCCGGCCTATGCAGCTGTCATGGGGCGCACCAGCGGGCATCGGTTCAATATGTTCGTCATGCGCAGGGACATTCTGGATGCATACTGCACATGGTTGTTCGATGTGCTGGCAGAAGCCGAAAAGCGTATCGATGCGGACCGTTATGATGCGTACAATGGCCGTGTTTACGGTTTTCTGGCCGAGCGGCTGCTGGACGTCTGGATGGAAACGAACCATATTGCGTATACGGAACTGCCCGTGGTGTTTTTGGAAAATCAGCACTGGCTCAAAAAGGGCACTGCATTTCTCAGCCGTAAAATTCGATATAGGAGACCGTAAAGAATGCTGGTTTATATTGCGGCCACGCTGATCTCCTGCCTGTTGGCAGTCTGGTGCGAAAAACGGAACACCGATGCTCTGAACGCTATTGACAGCAAACAGCGCTGGGGAGCACTTGTGCTCTGTTCCCTGCCGCTTATATTAGTAAGTGCGGCGCGGTGGGGCGTGGGCACAGATTTTCTTTATACCTATCTGCCGGAATTCCGGGCTCTGCAGTGGCTGCGGGCAGGCGGTGGCGATGCGCTGTGTCAGGAGCTGTTTGCGCCGATGCGCGAAGATCTTACCCGGTGGGGGCTGTATGAGAGTCCAGAGTCTGCTTTGCAGTTCTTTTTGGGTGTGCTGGACAATTGCGAGCCAGGGTATCGGGTCTTGATGGAAGCTGCTGTGGCATTGGGCGGAAACTTTCGTCTTGTAATCGCGGCAACATCTGTTATAATAGGTCTGTGCGTTTATTATGCCATATTCACCCAGTGTTCTGCTCCGGTTCTGGCTATCTACCTCTATGTAGCCAGCAGCAATTATTTCCTCAGCATGAACATCATCCGGCAGTACATTGCCATTGGCATCGGGCTGGTGGCCGTACAGTTCATCCGGGAGAAGCGGCTCTTCCCTTTTCTGGCCTGCGTGGCGGTGGCAATGCTGTTCCACACTACAGCGGTGGTACTGCTGCCGTGTTATTTTTTGTGCCGGGTCGAGCTGAACCCCCGCTATGCCCTGTTGCTGACAGCAGGCGTGCTGGCCTGTTCTGGTGTTTTGGGTACGGCTGCTGCCTGGCTGATGCCGCGGATCGGGCTGGGATATTATGCCCGTTATCTGGGTTCTGCATGGAGTGAAGACGGCTTTGAGACGATGTTCTTTGTCATAAACCTGTGCGTTCTGCTGTTCTGCGGGCATTACTGGAATGCAGCAAAGCAGCGCTGTCCCTATTACGTTATTTGGTACAACATGACCTTGTTAGGGACGTTTGCACTGGCACTGTCCGGGGTGCTGCCGTTGATGAAACGGTTGAATTACTACTATGCAGCCCCGCAGTTCCTGCTGCTTCCGGAAGCGCTGCAGACAGAAACAGACCCGCACCGCCGCCGCATCCTGACCGGGTTGGTGGCAGTTGCCTTTGCGGCAGAAACTCTGGTAGCTGTAGTGCTGCTGAACAAAAACGAAGTGTTGCCATATCGACTGTGGTGATCACTGCATAAAGGAGAGAAAGTCGTGATCAAATGCACGGAGAGGTCAGGTGTCTATCAGGCAGTCAAACGCCTTTTTGATATTCTGGCAAGTCTTGCGGCTCTGGCGGTGTTGTCCCCGCTCTTTCTGGTGATCGCCATTTTGATTTTATCAGAAGACGGCAGACCGGTTTTTTACAAACACACCCGGGTGGGCAAGGGTGGAAAAACATTTCAGATGTACAAGTTCCGCACAATGTATCAGGACCGGAGGATCGTTCTGACCCCGGAGCAGCAGGTGGAGCTGCAGCAGGAGTTCAAATTGGAAAACGATCCCCGTGTGACCCGGATCGGCAGCAAGCTGCGGATGTCCAGTCTGGATGAGCTGCCGCAGCTGCTGAATATCCTGAAAGGCGATATGAGCTTTGTGGGGCCGCGGCCCATTATGGAGCGGGAATTTGAATTTTATACTCCGGCGGAAACCGCAGCATTTCAGAGCGTCAAGCCCGGTCTGACCGGGTACTGGCAGGCGTATGCCCGCAACGATGCAACCTATCAGAGCGGGGAACGTCAGGCCATGGAGATGTACTACGTAAAGAATGTCTCCCCCTGGCTGGATATCCGTATCCTGTTCAAAACCGTAGGCGCAGTGCTGCGGAAGTCCGGTGTAAAGTAAGGCAGTAAGGCAACTTGTAAAAAGGAAGCAGCGTTTATGAAGAATGCACTGAAAAAAACGTTGTGTGGGATCGGATCGTGTGCGGTAGTGGCAGGTGGTCTGCTGTATTTTAGAGCTCATACAGAGCCATCGCCTTTGCCCGTCAGTGAACCTCCGGCTGCACAGAGTGCGGTCTCTGAGCCGGAAAGCAATTCGTCGACAGATACGGCAAAAGAAGACGTTGAGACCCTGATCCAAGACGGCGAGAACATGAGCAGCTCGGAAGTGGAAGAACTGCTTGAAAAGATCGCCGCACAGGAAGAAAACGCTGCCGGAAGTGAAGCATCTGCTGCAGCCAGTTCATCCCGTCCGGAGGGGGCTTCCAGTGCAGATACCAGCACGGCTGCGGTCTCCAGTTCTGTTGTATCGCAAAGCCAGAGCACATCCGCTGCTGCTTCTCAGCCACAGCAGGACAAATGCGACGCGCAGATCGAAGCGTTGGTAGCGCAGCTGTACCAGCAGCAGGAGCGCTATGAACGGGAGCTGCTGGAGATCATCCGGCAGGCACATCAGGAGTATGTAGCTTACCCAGAGGATCAGCGCAGCCTGATTTTGAAAGTACAGGTCGTTCTTGGAAAAACAAATGTTCTGACGGCGATGGAAAAGGACTGCGATGCCGAAGTGAATAATATATGCAGCCAGATGACGGCTATTCTCAAGGCAAATGGTCGGGATACTGCCATCGTGCGGGAAGTAAAAAAGACATACACCGATAAAAAAGCAGAACTCAAGCAGGAACTTATCCGTCAGACTTACAGCGGCGGCGATGGCAGCGGTTCGGCCGGGCATTGGCTGTATGATCGGCTGGAATGATAATTTGTATCTACAGCAGTTTGCTTTTTTAGTGCCTAAGCAGCACCCGCAAACTGCATATCGCAAGCATGATGTTTTATAGGCACTTTTTTTGAAAATCGCGATAACAAACAACAATCACGAGGTGGAATTATGAAATACCCCTGCAATTACGATCTTCTCCGCGAAGAAGAAATGGTCTATATCGCTGGTGGTTCAGCGCTGGATGCATTCAACTACCTGTTTGGTGACTGGTTCCGCGATATGCTGCTTTCCGATATCCGCAATGCAACGTGGGGCAGTATGCAGCAACTGAATGTACAGCCTGTGGTGGACACCGGCAAAAAGATCGCCAGTTGGGCTTGGCCGGCACAGCTGGCCTATGGGTACGGTTTCTACCGTCTGGCGCTGACCGTAAAGAGCTTTCTGACCCAGTAAAATGAAAAACGAAGCCGTCAGAGTATCATGTGATATCTATCACACGGTACTCTGGCGGCTTCTTATTTTATAGCAATTCAACTTTTTAATGCAACAGCAGCAGCGTTGCATTGCATATCGCAGATATGCTGTTTGACGCCTGCCTTTTTCGCGGTAAAACGCTGATACGCAGGCAGCGGCAGCAGCACACGGCCTGCCAGCGGCTGCACCTGTACCGACACCTGCTTGCAGGGAGCACACTCGCCGTCCACGGTGGCAATGATCGGCCCGCGGCCATCTGCTGCCCGCAGGCTGACCGATTTTGCGCGGCGATAGATAAAGTAAGGCTTTGCGGCCTCGGTGAGCTGGCCGTTTTGAAAGTGCTGACCGTTTTTGTACAGCATCAGCAGCTTTGCAATGACCCGGCGGCTGACCTTGCGCACGATGAACACATCAAGCCAGCCGTCATCCGGCTGTGCCTCCGGCCCTGCCATAAAACCGCCGCCGTAGGCGCGGCCATTGCACACCGCGCACATCAGGCAGTCCACGGTCAGCACCTCGCCGTCAATGACGTACTCCACCCTGCGGCCGATATGCCCGCACAACTGTTGTACGATGGACAGTGCATAAGCTGCTTCGCCGCCGCACAGCGGGATGCGCCGGAACTTGGGGATGCCGTAGGCCACCTGTGCGTCCAGACCGGCGGCGCAGATGGTGGCAGAAAGCCCCAGACTGGTGCGCATCAGGTCGATGGGCACTGCCCCGCCTGCCAGCTGGGCGTCCAGATCCAGAAACTCCTCCTTTGTACCGTAGGTGCGCAGAAAGTCGTTGCCGCTGCCATAGGGCAGGCAGCCCACGGCGGTCTTATCAAAGCCGTGGGCACCGGTGAGTGCCTCGTTGAAGGTGCCGTCACCGCCGGCGGTAAAAATGCGCAGCTCCACCCCGGCCTTCTGGGCGGCAGCGGCGGCAGCGCGGGACAGCTCCCGGGCGTGGCCTGCGTGGGTGGTAACACGAATGGTGTAGTCCTCCGGGGCAAGCCCGGCACCGGCAGCAGCCGCCGCGATCTGCTGCGGCAGGGTGCGGGTACAATCAGCCTTTCCGGCTGTGGGGTTCAGAAGAAACAGCGTGTGCATCGGGGATCCTCCCTGTTGTAGCTCTATTTCCTCTATAATAGTCGAAAACCGCGCCGGTTGCAAGCAAAAATGCTATTTTGCTATTTTCTTATAGGGTTACGGTCTCATCCTCCCGCAAAACAATGCTACCATCGGCGGCACAGTCTGCTGTCCAGTGCTGTCCCACACAGGCAGTCCCAGCAGCAATGCGGTTTGCCAGTGCCTGCTCCACTGCCCTGTCCACCTGACGGCGCAGCTCCCGCGCGCCGTAGGCCGATCGAGCCCGGGCAGCCAGTGCCGCTCCTACCTGCGGGGTGTGGCGCAGCCGGTAGCCGCTGCGGGCGGCGCGCTGCTCCAGCTGGCAGAGCATTTTTTCTGCAATGGCACAGAGGTTTTCCTCCCCCAGCGGACGGAACACGATTACTTCATCCAGCCGCCCGAGCAGCTCTGGGCGGAACCACTTTTTTGCTTCCTCCACAGCCTGCGCGGACTGCTTTTCAAACACGGCTTCTGCCCCGGCGGCAAAACCCAGCGGCGCGTTCTGCCCTGCCAGAAACCGTGCGCCCAAGTTGGAAGTAAGCAGCACGATGGTGTTGCGGAAATCCGCCTTGCGCCCCATGGCATCGGTCAGCTGACCGTCCTCCAAAATTTGCAACAGGATATTCTGGATATCAGGGTGTGCCTTTTCGATCTCGTCAAACAGCACCACGCTGTACGGGCGGCGGCGCACAGCCTCGGTCAGCTGCCCGCCCTCGTCATGGCCGAGGTAGCCCGGCGGCGCACCCAGCAGCCGGGCGGCGGTGTGCTGCTCCTGATACTCCGACATATCGAACTTGAGCAGCGCTTTCTCGCTGCCGAACCAGCTGACTGCCAGCGCCCGTGCCAGTGCGGTCTTTCCCACGCCGGTAGGGCCTAAAAACAGCATGGCACCAATGGGACGCCCCGGCTCGCCCAGACCGGTGCGGCTGCGCCGGATGGCTCCCGCCACGGCTGCCACTGCCCGCTGCTGACCGACGATCTCCGCGTTCAGGCGGCTTTCCAGCTTGTCCAGCCGCTCCCGCTCCTGCTCGCCCACCCGCTGGGCGGGCACGCCGCTGGCTGCTGCCACTACCCGGGCGATATCCTCCGGGCTGAGCACCGGCTGGGTGCGCTGCTCCTTTTCGGCAAGGATGCGCGCCGCTGCACAGGCTTCGTCCACAAGGTCGATAGCCTTATCCGGCAGGCAGCGCCCGGGCAGGTACCGCACCGAAAGCTCCACCGCCGCCTGCAAGGTCTGGGGCGGCAGGCGCACATTGTGGTACCGCTCGTAGCGGGGCGCAAGACCGTTGAGGATCTCCACTGCCTGTGCGGGGGTAGGTTCCTCCACCTGCACCCTGCCAAAGCGGCGTTCCAGCGCGGCGTCCTTCTGGATGTGGGTGCGGAATTCCTGATTGGTAGTTGCGCCGATGAGCTGCAATTCGCCCCGGGCAAGCACCGGTTTCAGGATGCTGGCGGCGTCGATCGCGCCCTCGGCGGCACCGGCACCCACGATGGTGTGGAACTCGTCGATAAACAGGATGGCAGTGCCATCCCGCACCAGCTCTTCCAACAGGTTTTTCAGCCGCTCCTCAAAATCGCCCCGGTACTTGGTGCCCGCCACCAGACTTGCCATATCCAGCGCCAGCAGCCGCCGCCCCTGCAGCGCTCTGGGCACCTGTCCGGCAGCAATGCGCAGCGCCAGACCCTCGGCCAGCGCCGTTTTGCCCACACCCGGCTCGCCGATCAGGCAGGGGTCGTTTTTCTGGCGGCGGCACAGGATCTCCACCATGCGGTCAAGCTCGGCTTCCCGGCAGAACACCGGGTCCAGCTCCCCTTCGGCGGCGCGGCGGGTCAGGTCGCGGCAATATTTATCGCTGGCACGGCTGCCCCGGGGGATGCTGGCCGACACCCGTGGCTGGGCGGGCAGCACGAACTGTCCGCTCAGCTGGCGGCACTCCCGCACCGCCTCGGTGAGCGGAAGCCCCATCTCCGCCAGCAGCAGCCCGGCGGCGCAGCCGTCATCTTCCAGCATGGCGCAAAGCAGGTGCTCCGGCTCTGCCCGGCTGACATGGGCGTTCTGCGCCCCGATGAGCGCATAGTCCATGGTGCGGCGCAGATCCGGTGCCATAGCCCGCCTGTCCAGCCGCTGTGCCGGGCCGCTGCGCCGCTGCGCCAGCTGGCGGCGCACCTCCGGCTCGGTGATGTTTTTCCGGGTGAGGAACTGCGCCGCAGCGCCCTGCTGCTGTAACATTGCCAGCAAAAGGTGGCCGGTATCCGCCTGTTCACAACCCAGATCACCCGCCAGCTGCACCGCCTGCTGTAACAGCCGCGCCGCCGGGCGCGAAAAGCCCCGGTAGCCGCCCATGCCCAGATTTTTCCAAATGCCCATGTGTCTGCTCCTTGCTGCATATAAAATCGTCTGCACTGGAAGTATAGCCCCAAAGGCGCAGAAAAAATCAGTCGTTTATGTCGGGCGGCAGAAAAGTGATGGCTATAGCAGTTTGCATTTTTAATGCACAAGCAACATCCGCAAACAGCATATCGCAAATATGCTGTTTTGATAGGCACTATTATTGAAAATTGCGATAAAAGAACAACGCCGGAAAGTCCGCAGACCTTCCGGCGTTGCATTGCTATGGGAGGGACAGTTTACAGCAGCCCTCTATATTTTTTCAGAATGAACCGCCACCGCCGCCATGGGTCGAGCCGCTGGAGGAGGTGTGGGTGGAACTGCCGCCGGAATCGCCGGAGCTGGTCTCCTTTGGCCGCTCGGTGCGGTGCACGTCCCGGTACAGGAACAGATCCCGCTGGTTGGTCAGCTTCATGCTGCCCTGCCGCACATAATCGGTTGCGTCCCGCTGCGGTGCCACGCTCTTGAGCTGGCCCTTCATCACGCCGGTCACGATCAGCGCCGTCACCAGACCAATGACCAGCGCCACGCCCAGATACACGATCGAGAACGGCTCCTTGGGCATATTGTCTACGTCATAGGGGTGACCTTCGCGGGCGGCGGTGACATACGAATCCGTCCACTGGATAAAGGTGCGGAAGGCGGCGGCGTAATCGCCGTCTGCCATATCGGGGGTCATCTGCTCGCCAAGGTACTGGATGCCGGCATCCGTGAACTGACAGTAGTCATAGAGGTCATCGGCGTATTCCTCCATGCTGGTGTAGCCCTCACTTTCCAGCGAGTCGATGGTGGCAATGGTCACATCAAAGCTCTGGCGGACGCTCAGCTCCTCCAGTGAAGCTTCCAGTTCGCTGTCCTCGTCCTCGGTCAGGACTTCTGCGCTGTCGTTCAGGCGGTAGTATAGGTCAGCAAAACCATTTTCGGCAGCAAAAGCCGGTACGGCCAGCGCCAGCAAGAGCACCAGTGCTGCCAGCGCAGCACAGAGGGAGCGCAACGGGGTAACAGTCTTTTTCATCTTCCGTTCCCTCCTTTACAGAATCCCTGCCAGCCACAGCAGCCACATGACCGCATAGGACGCGGCGCCAACGGCTGCCGTAAGCCCCAGCGTCCACTTGCGGGCAGCGGCCTTATCCACCGGCAAATTGCCTACAAACTTACCGGTCTGGCCGTTCATGGCAAAGATGTAATTCTCGCCGCGCCAGCTGGTGCTCAGCACCCAGACTGGGAACAGGGCATACTTTGCCTTGCCGCCGTGCAGCTGGATGCTACTGTTATCCACCTTGACCGAGTCGTAACCGGTGACCGTCTGGGTAAAGGCATCCTCGGTGGACTGGCGGATACGCTCGTTGGCGCGCTCGATGCTCTTTTTGGCGTCCACATCGTACTTATCTGCCACATAGCCTGCCAGATACGCAGTGTTGAAGGCCACTGCATCCTGCATGGCAAAGGGCTCGATGGATTCCATCAGGTCATCTGCCATCTTGGAGGAGCCGTCCACCGGTACTGCGTCAAAGCCCAGCACGCCGTCCCGGCGCACGGAGTAGTAGCTGGTCTCGGTATAGTCGTAGTCATCGTCCGACCAGCAGCGGGTGCGGGTGGCGGTAAAGCGCAGCTGGGCATCGGCATCGCTGTCGTACAGCCAGAAGGGCACATACACGCCCTTGATCTCGTCGATATGGTTCTGGCTGCGGAACACCTTGGGCAGCAGGGTCTTGCCCTTGAGGTGCTCCTGCAGCTTTTCCTTAGCTGCCTTTTTGTCCAGCTTGAAGGGGATGATGAGGTCGGGGCGCAGGTCTCCGGCAAACTGTCCGGTCAGCACGATGGGGTTGCCGCAGAAGGGGCAGGCCGAAGCCGCCATGGTGTCATCGCCTACGATCTCGCCGCCGCAGCTCTTGCAGGCGTAGGTGTGCAGACCGGCAGTCTCGCCCTCTGCCCAGCCGCCGCCGGGGGTAGTCCAGTTCATCCTGCTGGGCTTCGCATCCTTCAGATCCTCATCGTAACCCTTCAGTGCGTCCACCTCAAACTCGGTGTCGCAGTAGGGGCATTTCAGCTTCTGGGTGGTGCTGTCAAATTTGATCGCACCATCGCAGCAGGGGCACTTATATTCCAGCATTCCTGCCATAGTGTTTCCTCCTATAGTCTGCGGGGCAAGGAGTCCTTCCCTGCCCCGCAGCGTGATCGGTCATTGTACGCAGATTCAGCTGCGGTCGTTCTCGTCGAAAGGATCGCCGCACTCCGGGCAGAACTTGGGCGGGTGTGCGGGGTCAGCCGGTTCCCAGCCGCACTTGTCGCACTTATATTTAGGCGTACCGGCGGGCTTGGGTTTGCCGCACTCGGAGCAGAACTTGCCCTTGTTCACCGCGCCGCAGCTGCAAGTCCAGCCTTCTGCCGCCGCCGGGCGGGGCTTGCCGCACTCCGGGCAGAATTTGCCGGTGACGGTAGCACCGCAGCTGCAAGTCCAGCTGTCGGCAGCGGGCTTCGGCTCCGGCTTTTTGCTGCCGCATTCCGGGCAGAACTTGCCGGTAACGGTAGCGCCACAGCTGCACTGCCAGCTGCCAGCTGCAGAAGGCTGCTGCTGGGGCGCTGCGGGCTGCTGACCCATGGCAAACAGATTCTGGGCGTTCATGCCGTTTGCACCGGCTGCCATACCCATGCCCATAAAGCCGGTCATGGCACCGGCGGTGTTCCCTGCAGCAGTCTTCATGGCATCGATCTGACCGCCCACCAGACGGGCTGCGGCGGTGGTGGGGTCGGTGGTCATGGCGTTCTCTTCCCACTCGGTGATCTTCTTCTGCTGTTCCTCCGGGATGGACAGGGAGTTGATGTTGAAGGAGAACACTTCAATGCCGCGCTTCTTGCGCCAGATATTGGACAGCTGCTCGTTGAGGGCGTCCGAGATCTCCAGCGTGTGAGCGGGGATCTCGTAATACTGCACCTTGTTGGCAGAAAGGGTGGCCAGCGCCGGCTGCAAAGCGTTCATCAGTTCGCTCTTCAGGCGGGGAGCCAGCTCCGAGGCATCGTACTGGTTGGAGACATTGCTGCACACATTGGTGTAGAACAGCAGCGGGTCGCAGATGCGGTAGGTAAAGCTGCCGTTGCAACGGATATTCACCGAGAGCTTATAGCCCCGCTCCTCGCTGACCACCACGCGGAACGGGATGGGCGTCGCGGTGCCGTACAGAATCTCGCCCAGTTCCTTGGTGTTGATGTAGTACACCCGCTGGTCCTTGCCGGTGTCACCACCGTAGGTAAAGCGCTTGGCTACGGTCTGGAAGGTAGCAGCCAGACTATCGCCAAAGTTGCCGGTGAACACGCTGGGCTCGGTGGAAGAATCGAAGGTATACTCGCCCGGCTCGGCGCACACCTCCACCACACGGCCCTGCTCCACGATCAGCATACACTGTCCGTCTGCCACGGCAATGCCGCTGCCGTTGGTGATGATGTTATCATCGCCGTGGTTGGAGCTGCGGCGGGAGGTGCGCTTCTGGCCCTTGACCATCAGCACATCCTTATCCAGAGAATCGCAATAGAAAAATTCCTTCCACTGGTCTGCAAGAGTTCCGCCCAGTGCGCCCATACCTGCTTTGATCAAACCCATAGTAATTTCCTCCTGTACGTTTTATTGTTTTGCTTTCTTCTTTTTTATCATGCAGAACGATTTCGTTTGTAAAAAGGTTCTGCCTGCTCAGGGGTAAGGGTCAGATAATTGATATTATAATCATACTGCAATGCGGCGCTGAACGCAAGGCATTTCTAACCGTTGCTACCTTCCATTCCGGCTTTCTTTACAAAAAAAGAACACCGGTGCGTTCATAGACACTCCGGTGTTCCGAAATAATATTTTGCCTGTCCCGCGCCGCAAAAGGCTCAGAACTTCCGCCATGTATCCGGCATAAACAGCACCAGCATGGGGAAGATTTCCAGACGGCCGGCCAGCATATCGAAGATCAGCACCAGCTTTGCGGGGTCTGCAAAGCAGCCGAAGTTCTGCATGGGGCCTACCTTGACAAGACCCGGGCCGATGTTATTCAGGGTAGCGGCTACAGCGGTAAAATTCGTCACCATATCAAAGCCGTTCAGGCTGATGAGGAAAAAAGAGCCCGCAAAAATAAAGATATACGCCGCCACAAACACATTGGTGGTGCGGATGGTCTCGTGGTTCAGCAGCTTGCCGTCCATGCGGGCGGGCGCTACTACCTGCGGGTGCAGGGCGGTCTTAAGCTCCTTGGCCAGGGTCTTGGCCAGAATGAGGAGGCGGCTCACCTTCATGCCACCGCCGGTACTGCCGGCGCAGGCACCAATGAACATGAGCATGACCAAGATCTCCTTGGAGAGGGTCGGCCACAGGTCAAAGTCGCAGCTGGAAAAGCCGGTGGTGGTGATGATGGAACCTACCTGAAACGCGGCCTGCCGCAGCGCCACGCCGAAGCTGTTGTACATACTATAAATATTGGCGGTGATGATGCCCACTGCCACCGCGATGACCACAAAGTAGCCCCGCACCTCCTCGCTGGCAGCAGCGCGGCGGAACTTGCGCATGAGCAGCAGGAAGTAGGCGTTGAAGTTGACGCCGAAC
>QWCY01009317.1_pt1 | contig 12938 bp, 9 predicted proteins | sample 1972631 | NCBI WGS metagenome assembly QWCY01 (sample SAMN09866696, study PRJNA288562) | Human gut metagenome isolate pre1_stool, whole genome shotgun sequencing... | isolation source: gut | host: Homo sapiens | place: USA: California
GCTGCAGAGCATTTCGTGGGGGTTGCGTGACACGGGCCGAGTGTCCACCGCAAACTCATATCCCGGCAGCGCGGCGTGCAGCCGTGCCATCAGGATGGGGTAGATGGGGTCCCGCTGCAGCAGCACAGGCGGAAGACGCAGGGTCAGTGTGCGCCGCCGGGCAAAGCCCTTCAGTGCGGTGCGGGCGTTCAGCATGCTGCGGTAGATCTCTGCCGCACGGGGCGCAAAAGCCCGGCCGGCCTCGGTCAGGGCCACCTGGGTGGTGCTGCGGGTGAACAGGGCAAGATCCAGCTCTTTTTCCAGATTGCGGATCTGGTAGCTCAGGGCGGGCTGGGTGCAGTACAGCTCCCGGGCGGCGGCGGTAAAATTCAGCGTCCGGCTCAGGGTGAGAAAACACAGCAGCTGGCGGTCGTTCATCCGAAAAAAGCTCCTTTCTGTGCAGGGGAAGATCCGTCTGCTCTCAGTATAGCATGGCGGGAGACGGTTATAAACACTTTTTATTGGTGTGGTAAAATTTTTTTGTTTCCCTTTTACTTCGTTATATTTTATACTAAGTGCGGCACGGGAAAAACTCCCGCAGAGACGAAGAGAAATTGATGAGAAGAAAGAGGAAATCCAAATGGAAAAGATCTCCCGCAAAGGCTTTTTGAAGGTCGCCGCCGCTGCCGCCATGAGCGGTGTCACCGCCGGTGCACTGGCTGCCTGCAACTCCGCAGCTTCTTCCAGCACCGCCGCTACCGGCGATGCCATCTACACCGCCGGTACCTACACCGGCACGGCCACCGGCATCGGTGAGGTGAAGGTGACCATGACCTTCAGCGAGACCGCCATCACCGAGGTGGTCATCGATGCTTCCAACGAGACCGAGAGCATCGGCGGCGTGGCCGCACCCACCCTGCAGGAGGCCATCATGGCCGCACAGGGTACCGAGATCGACAACATCTCCGGCGCTACCGTCACCACCAATGCCGTCAAGAAGGCGGCTGCCAGCTGCATCGAGCAGGCCATGGGCGTCAAGGCAGACGGCGCAGACAGCTCCGCTGCCGCTTCGGAGAACGACTGGCTGGGCACCGAGCCGGAGATCGACGAGAGCAAGGTCACCAAGACGGTGGACGTGGATGTGGCCGTGGTGGGCTGCGGCGTTGCCGGTGTGGCAGCCGTGCGCAGCATCGCCGAGGACGGCGGCAAGGTGGCAGCCTTTGAAAAGGCTGACGGTCCCCAGTGCCGCAGCGGCGAGTATGCCGTCATCAACGGCAATGTGCAGGCCAAGTGGGGCCGCAACACCTGGACTCGTGAGCAGATCGACGAGATCGTGGACTCTCACATGGTGGAAAGCACCTACCGCTGCAAGCGCTCCATTATGAGCAAGTGGGCCCACAACATCGGCGATGCCTTTGACTGGTGGGTGGAGGCAAACCCGGAGCTGTACTACGCCGAGACCACCCGCAGCGCCATCCCTGACGAGAATGCAAACAACTTCCTGATCCCCATTTTCTACCCGCTGCCCGAGAACTACGACTGGAAGCAGGAGCGCTTCCCCTGCTACCCCACCTCCGTGGAGTTCCTGCCTAACCAGTCCGTCACCGTCAATGCCAACATGCAGAAGGCCGTTGACACCGGCAACGTGGACACCTTCTACGGCTGCTTTGTGGAAAAGCTCATCATGGAGGACGGCCGCTGCGTGGGCCTGTATGCCCGCGATGCTGCCACCGGCGAGTACATCAAGTGCAACGCCGCCAAGGGCGTCATCCTGTCCACCGGCGATTACTCCCAGAACACCAAGATGCTGCAGCATTTCTGCCCCGAAGTCATTGAGAACAACATCCAGTGCCTGTTCACCAACGTGGACGTGGAGGGCAGCTTCACCAATCAGGGCGACGGCATCCAGCTGGGCATGTGGGCAGGCGCTCAGGTGCAGCAGAGCCACGCACCCATGATCCACCATATGGGCGGCGGTGCCGACCTGTCCGGTGTGGGCGTCATGGGCAACGCAGGCTTTTTGAATCTGGATCTGAACGGCAAGCGCTTCATGAACGAGGACCTGCCCGGCCAGCAGCTGGAAAACCAGATCGAGCTGCAGAAGAACCGCGAGAGCTGGCAGATCTTCGACTCCCAGCCCACGGCGGTGCCTGCTACTACGAGGACTACGCCAGCGAGGCAGAGGGCCCCAAGAACAACACCACTTACCGCAACTACAAGAGCCCCTATCAGCTGGAGGCAGCCGTGGCCGATGGCCGCGCTGTCAAGGCTGACACGCTGGAAGAGCTGGTGGCAAAGATCTACCCCGATGACACCGCTGCCCAGCAGACCGCTCTGGAGTCCATCCAGCGCTACAACCAGCTGGCCAAGGACGGCTACGACGAGGACTTCCACAAGCCCGCATCCCGCATGTGGGCGCTGGAGAACGGCCCCTTCTACGCCGACAAGTTCACTACCGCGCTGCTGCTGGTCTGCATCGGCGGTCTGGAGAGCGACGAGAACTGCCACACCTTCGATGCCGACCGCAACGTGATCCCCGGCCTGTATGTGGCAGGCAACGTGCAGGGCAACCGCTTTGCCACCGAGTACCCCATCGGCCTGAAGGGCGTCAGCCACTCCATGGCCATGTACTACGGCTACATCGCCGGCAAGAACTGCGTGGCCGGTGTCTGATACCCTGCTGACAGAACACTGAAATAAGCGTTTCCCTGCCCGGAGCAGTATTCTCTTCCTGCTCCGGGCTTTTTTGTGCCCCAATGTGACCAGGTTACGGAAAAACCCTGGTATTTGGGGTATACTGATGCCATAAGAACAATCACGAACGAACCCTTTCAGGAGGTAGAAATATGGCAGTTGTTACGATCACGAAGGAAAATTTTGAGCAGGAGGTACTGCAGAGCGCAAAGCCTGTCCTGCTGGACTTCTGGGCCAGCTGGTGCGGCCCCTGCCGCATGCTCAGTCCCGTTGTGGACGAGGTGGCCGAGGAGCGCACCGATGTGAAGGTGGGCAAGGTGAACGTGGACGAGCAGCCGGAGCTGGCCGGGGAGTTCGGCGTGATGAGCATCCCCACCCTGCTGGTGTTTGAGCAGGGCAAGCTGGTGCGTCAGGCCGTGGGTGCCCGCCCGAAGGCCAGTGTGCTGGAGCTGCTTGGGTAAAAACAAAAAAGAAAGGAGCCGCCGCTCCGGGGAAACTTCTCCCGGAGCAGCGGCTCCTTTGCATTTTAGTTGTTCTCAGTACGCTTGCGATGGTTGCGCAGGTGCATATAGATCGTATTGCGGGAAATGCCCAGCTGCTCGGCCACAAAAACCACCGAGTCCTTCAGCCGGAACATTCCCTTCTGATCCAGTTCCTCTACGATCGCTTTGTTTTTGTTGGAAGGCAGAATGGAATCGTCTGCCATGACCCGTGCACGTACAGGTTCCAGCGCCGAAACGATCAGCTCCTTCGCATCGGCGGCAAAATTCTCCCGCGCGGCCATGGCCTGCACGGTGCCGGGCGTCAGCCCATCCAGAATGTCGCACAGAGAGGTGTTCAGATACAGATTGATGCAGATCAGGCCGATGATCCGGTCATGTTCGCCGCGCACGGCGATGGTAGTGGATTTGAGCGGTTCCCCTTTTTTGTTCCGGCTGAAATACACCGTAGAGGCCTTGCCGCCCGCAGAGAGCTCGTCCAGCATATCCAGAGCAAGATCGGTGATGGGGGCACCGATCCTGCGGCCGGTGTGCTCGCCGTTGATGATGCCGATCACAGAGTGATCGTAATCTTCCAGCGAGTGCAGCACGATCTCATAGCTGCTGCCAAGATAAGCTGCCAGCCCTTGCAGAGTGGGGATATACGATTTGAGGATCTTCTGATCTGCCCGTGTCAGTTTCACGGGGCCAATTCCCTTTGCCATTGTTCTCTCCTGTCCTTGCCTGATTTCTTACTACCCTTCATTTTAGCACGACACAGGGGAAATTGAAAAGGGGAAAGCGCGAATTTATTTGCGGGGGTAGGCCAAAAGCGCGTCCCGAATGCGCTCCAGTGCATCGATCACCTTCTGGTCGTCCTTGTAGACGCCCAGCACGATGCGCAGGTGTCCGGCACCGCCGGGGCCATAGTTGACACCATCGTTCAGCGAGACGCGTGCATGGGTCACCAGATACTGTGCGATCTCGGTGGAATTGCCCAGTTCCGAAACATCGATCCAGCCAAGGAAGCCGGACTCCGGCAGCGCCATGTGGACACCGGGCACGCAGTTCAGGATCTCGTAAGCCTTCCGGCGGCGCACCTCATAGGCGCGGGCAAACACCTGCATGAACTCCGGATGCTCCAGTGCAGCCAGTGCAGCCTTCTGGCCGGAGGTGGAGGTGGCACCGATCACGCCTACGGCGTTGGCGTACATGGAATCCATGATCTGGTCTGAGCAGACGATGTAGCCCACACGCATCCCGCTCAGTCCCATGCCTTTGGAAAAGCTGAAAACGGTCACTGTGCGCTCAAACATGCCCGGAAGAGCCGCTGGGGTCAGGCATTCAGCACCAAAGGTGTAGTCCTCAAAAGCCTGATCCACAACAAGGATCAGGTCGTGCTCCTGCACAAAATCGGCCAGCGCCTGCAGCGAGGCACGGTTGTAAATGGTGGTGGTGGGGTTGTTGGGGTGGGTCAGCAGCACCATGCGGGTGCGGGCAGTATATTTGGCTTCCAGCTGTGCGCGGCTCAGCTGATAACCGTCCGCAGCATCCAGTTCCACGGCGACCGGCACGCCGCCCATGATCTTTACGTCCAGAAAGTTGTTGGGGTAGCTGGGCGAGGGAATCAACACTTCATCGCCCTGACCCACAAAAGGCAGGATCGCAAAGTACAGGCCGGAGTCCGAACCGGGCGTGATCAGGATGTTGCGCTCCGGATCCACAGTCAGACCGTTCTGCTGCTTCAGCTTTTTGGCCAGTGCGGCTTTCAGTGCCGGGTCGCCGATCGGCGCGGTGTAGTGCGGTGCGCTCTCGGCGCGCACTGCGTCCAGCCAGGCAGCTGCTACCGGTTCCGGCAGCGAACGATCCGGCATAAAGGGATCCGCCCAGCCCATCAGGGCAACACCCTGCTTTTCCAGATCCTGATATGCACTGCCCACATCGGCTTTTTCCACGGCCTGAAACAGGCCGCCGTTTGCATCGCGGAACGCGGGGATCATCTTTTCTTTTATCGTTTGCATAGCCTTCTCCTATAACCGACAAAACGGGAGCAAACACCGTTACTCCCGTTTTGTTCTGCGTTTTATTCAGCCTATCACAGAAACCGGAAAATTTCCAGTGCGATCAGGCCTTTTTCTTTTCGTCAGGGTTCCAGAACAGCACGGTCAGCACGGCAGCCACGATAAAGGCGATGACAAAACCGGCCATGACCAGTGCACAGTTCAGGAAGGGGTTTTCGCCGCCGGTGAACATGCCGAAGCTCAGGAAAGACGGGCCGCCCATTGCAAAAGATTTCAGGTGAAGGGCTGCGGCAAAGCCGCCGCCAACTGCGCCGCCGATGCCGGCAAACAGGAACGGCTTGCCAAGGGGGACCGTGACGCCGTAGACGACCGGCTCCGTGATACCGGTGCAGGCGGCAATGCAGGCAGAAAGGGCGTTGGCCTTCTGATTCTTATCATGGCTCTTGATCCACACGCCGAAGGCGGCACCGGCCTGGCCGATGTTGGCAGCGCCGGAAGTGGGAGATACGTAGTTGAAGCCCTGTGCGGTCAGCATTTGGGTCAGCACGGGAACCATACCGTGATGGATGCCCAGCAGAACCATGGAGGAGTAGATGCCGCCGTAGACGATGCCGGAGAACACACCGCCGTTCTCAAACAGCCAGTTGACGCCGATGGCCAGCTCTTCACCCAGCCAGTAGGTCAGCGGGCCGACGGTGATCAGGGTGACGGGGGTGGCGATCAGGATAGTCAGTGCGGGCACCAGAATGATCTTCAGCGCACCGGGGATGATCTTGTCCAGGAAGCGCTCGATATAGGATGCCACCAGAACGGCAAATACCACCGGCAGCACAGAGGAGGAATAGTTGATCACGCGGAAGGGAATGCCGAGGAAGCTGTAGCTGGACACGCCGTCGGCAATTAGACCGGACCAGGTGGAGGACATCATGCCTGCACAGATGGTCATGGCAACGAACATGTTCATCTTAAATACCTTGGCTGCACTGGCTGCCAGCAGGAAGGGCAGGAAGGTGAAGATGGCCATGGAAATGGCAATGATGGTTTTGAACGTGGGAGCAGAGGAGTCAAAACCCAGCGCCATGAAGATGCAGATGAGTGCGGACAGGAAGCCGCAGCCGGCCAGAGCGGGAACGATGGGGTTGAAGATAGCGGCGACCGTCTCAAAGAAGCGGGTCAGCAGCTTGCCCTTCTTGTTCTTCAGCTCATCCTTCAGATCCAGGTTCTCATCGATGGGGGCTTCCTCGTCCACACCGGCCTGCGCAATAAAGTCCTTGTAAACATTGTTTACTTCGGCACCGATGATGATCTGGGTCTGTGTGCCGTTGTTCACAACGCCCAGCACACCGGGGATCGCCTTCAGAGCGGCTTCATCGATCTTGCTCTTGTCGCGGGTGGTCACACGCAGACGAGTCGCGCAGTGAGTGGCCTGTGCAAGGTTCTCTTTGCCGCCAAGAGCCTGTATCAGAGCCGGGATGGATACCTTTGTTGCCATATTGTTGCCTCCTTATGATTTTGCATTATTCCAAAAAGGCTTTGTGCCTTTTTTGCTTTAATGAGAAGCAATGACTTCAACTTCAACCAGTGCGCCCTTGGGCAGAGACTTCACTGCCACGCAGGAACGAGCCGGCTTTCCGGTAAAGTAGCGGGCGTAGATCTCGTTAAACGCAGCAAAGTCAGCCATGTCTGCCAGGAAACAGGTGGTTTTGACTACGTCCTCAAAGGTGCAGCCTGCAGCCTGCAGCACAGCGCCGATGTTCTTCATCACCTGCTCTGCCTGTGCGGCGATCTGCGGCTCGGCCAGTGCGCCGGTAGCAGGATCGATGGGCATGGTGCCGGACAGAAACAGCAGGCCGCCAGCCTGAATTGCCTGAGAGTAAGGGCCGATAGCAGCCGGAGCTGCCGGGGTGGAAATGATCTGATTCATCGCAATGCCTCCATGTGTATGAATGAAATTTATTTCATTGACATCAGGATAGCATTGCAATAGGGAAATGTCAAGAGAAAATTGAAAAATAATGAACAAATTTTTGCTTTGACAAAAAAATTAGATAAATCGATGAAATATATTGCATTTCATTCGCGCACGTGCTAGAATAAAAATGATGAGCCTGATGGAGACAGGCCGGATTTAGTCAAATTTATTTTACTAAAAAGGAGCTTTGATATGGAACAGTGTCGTAAGAGCTTTCCCGAAGGATTTCTCTGGGGCGGTGCAACGGCGGCCAATCAGGTAGAAGGTGCCTGGGATGCGGACGGCAAAGGCCCGAGCCTGGCCGATGCAATGGTAGCCGGCACCCATCAGCTGCCGCGCCGCATTACGCTTGAGATCGACGAGAGCCGGAACTATTATCCCAGCCACAGCGGCACCGATTTCTATCACCATTATAAAGAGGACATTGCGCTGTTTGCAGAAATGGGCTTCAAGGTGTATCGGATGTCCATCAACTGGCCGCGCATTTTCCCAAAAGGAACCGAGACGGAGCCCAACGAAGCGGGTCTGCAGTTTTACGATAAGGTATTTGCAGAGCTGAAAAAATACGGCATTGAGCCGCTGGTCACCCTGTATCACAATGAGATGCCGCTGAACATGGTCACTGCGATGGGCGGCTGGGTGGATCGCCGCAGCATCGACTGCTATCTGCGCTTTGCGGAGGTGCTGTTCCGCCGCTATAAAGATGTGGTAAAATACTGGATCCCCTTCAACGAGATCAACGACCTGACCACGGCAGTGGGCAACTGGAACCACGGCGGCATCCTGAACCACGGTACAGAAGATTTCAGCCATCAGGTGGACGACCCGGATAAGCGCTACGCAGCCCTGCACAACCAGTTCGTTGCCAGCGCAAAGGCTGTGCTGCTGGGTCGGCAGATCAACCCGGAGTTCCGCTTTGGCACCATGATCTGCCACATCACAGTTTATCCGCTCACCTGCCGCCCGGAGGATGTTCTGCTGACCCAGCAGGAGGATCAGCTGCGCAACTGCATGTCCGGCGACGTGCAGTGCAAGGGCGTGTACCCTTATTATGCAAAGCGGTACTTTGAGCGTAATCACATCCACTTTGATGTGGAGCCGGGCGACGAAGAGCTGCTGCGCCGCGGCACAGTGGATTTCTATTCGTTTAGCTATTACATGACCAACTGCGTGACCGCACAGAAGGACGCAGCGCAGGTATCCGGCAACATCATGGGCGGCGCAAAGAACCCCTACCTCAAGGCGACCGAATGGAACTGGCAGATCGACCCGGTGGGTCTGCGCTACACGTTGAACCATGTCTACGACCGTTACGGCCTGCCCATCATGATCACCGAAAACGGCATGGGCGCCCGCGATACCCTGCAGGATGGCCGGGTGCATGACGATTATCGCATCCAGTACCTGCGGGAACACATCGAGCAGATGCGCCTTGCCATCGACGACGGTGTGGAGCTGATTGGCTACACACCCTGGAGCGCAATGGATCTGGTGAGTGTTTCGACCGGCGAAGTGGAGAAGCGCTATGGCTTTATCTATGTGGATAAGGACAATGCGGGCAGCGGTACGCTGGAGCGCATCCGGAAGGACAGCTTCTACTGGTATAAAAATGTGATCGCGACCAACGGCAGTGAATTGTAACACGGCCGGAGGCCTTCCCTGACCATCTCTCCCCATCTGGCAGCAAAAGCCGGAGCGGTGTAATGCCGCTCCGGCTTTTGCTGTCTGGCGGGCACCGGCGGCTTTGTATGCGGCGGGAAGACAAAATGGAACTGCGGCAAAGCCGCCCTCTGTACAAACGCACAGAAAAATCGTATCATTGAGTTGAAAACACCGTCACTTTCCTACTTTACAACTTTACCGAGATAAAGTAAAATAAACTCAAGTAAGAAATGGGGGAACCGACAATGGAATTCAGCATTGCAAACCTGCAGCCCAAGGAGCGCGCCTCCTTTGCGCTGCGCGCCTTGTACGAAGCGGCGGGCTGCCGCAAGTATCATATGGGCCGGTTTGAGGAGTACGGCCTGTATCAGGAGAACCGCAGCTTTTTGTCGTCCGAGCAGGTCATCACCTTTACCGATCTGGATGGCCGTCTGCTGGCCCTCAAGCCGGACGTGACCCTCTCCATTGCCAAGACGGCGCAGCCCGCCCCCGGCGAGACCCTGTGCTACTACTATCACGAGAACGTCTACCGCCCTTCCTCCGAGAGCCACACCTTTAAAGAGATCAGCCAGATGGGCCTTGAGATGCTGGGTGCGGTGGGCGAAGCACAGGTGCAGCAGGCGGTGTGTCTGGCGGCGCGGTCGCTGGATGCGCTGGGGGCCGATTGGGTGCTGGAAGTGAGCCACATGGGCTACCTGTTCGGCCTGTTCGACGCGCTGGGCGTGCCGGATGCCGCCCGCGCAAAGCTGCTGGAAAAGCTGCGGGAGAAAAACGCCCACGAGCTGCGGGCTGCAGCCGGAGCAGCCGGTCTTGCCGATGCCGCCGATACCCTGTGCAGCGTGCTGGATCTTTCCGGTGCCTATTCCGAAACGATGGAAAAGGCTGCAGCCCTGTGCAAAAACGATGCCATGCGCGCAGCGGTGGCCGAGCTGGAAGCGCTGGCTGTGCCGCTGGAAAAGGCGGGCGGCGTGATCCGGCTGGACATGACGCTGGCCGGTGAGATGGCGGCCGCTACGACCTGCTGATGCAGAAGTTCACCCCCGGTGCCGGTGCCATCGGTTTTGCGGTCTATCTGGACGAGCTGGACCGCCTGAGCGCCCCGCTGCCGCCGGTGCAGAAGAACAGCACCGACAGGGTGATGCTGAACGTGGCTCTGCCCAAGGGCCGTCTGGGCGATAAGGTGTATAACCTGCTGGCGGGCATCGGCTACGGCTGCCCGGAGGACTACAACACCACCCGCAAGCTGGTGGTGGAAAACCCGGAGGCCGGCATCCGCTACTTCCTCGTCAAACCCAGCGATGTTGCCATCTATGTGGAGCACGGTGCCGCCGATGTGGGCATCGTGGGAAAGGACATCCTCACAGAGGCTTCTGCCGATGTGTACGAGCTGCTGGACACCGGCCTTGGCAAATGCCGCATGTGCGTTGCAGCCCCGGCCGATTACAAGGACGACCCCAGCCGCCCGGTGCGGGTGGCCACCAAATTCGTCAACATTGCAAAGAGCTACTACGCATCCATGGGGCGGGACATCGATATCATCAAGCTGAACGGCTCCATTGAGCTGGCCCCCATTCTGGGCCTTTCGGACGTCATCGTGGATATCGTGGAGACCGGCACCACCCTGCGGGAGAACGGCCTGAAGGTGGTCACCGAGTTCATGCCCATCTCGGCCCGGTTCATTGCCAACAAGGCCAGCTACCAGTTCAAGCACGCCGAAATGGACACCATGCTGGAAAAGCTGCGGGCGGAACTGCAGAACAAGGAGGAAGCAAAATGATCAAGCTGTATAACTTTGACGAGCTGAAGCCCGAAGAGATCCTGAACCGCGACATCCGCGCGGAAAAGAACGTAGAGGATGTGGTGGACGGCATCATTGCCGATGTGCGCGCCCGGGGCGACGATGCCCTGAAGGATTATGCGCTGAAATTTGACGGCGCGAAGATCGATGCCCTGCAGGTGACGCAGGAGGAGATCGACGAAGCCTTTGCGGGCATGGACCCCTACTTCCTCGAAACGCTGCGCGAAGCCGCCGCCAACATCGAGAGCTTCCACCGCCAGCAGGTGCACAAGAATTTTGTGGTGAACGACAAGCCCGGCATCGTGCTGGGCCAGAAATATACCCCCATTGAAAAGGCCGGTGTCTATGTGCCCGGCGGCACGGCGGCCTATCCCTCCACCGTGCTCATGGACGTGATCCCGGCAAAGGTGGCAGGCGTGTCCGAAATCGTCATGACCACCCCCGCCGGAAAGGACGGCAGGGTGAACCCGGTCATCCTTGCCGCCGCTGCCACCGCAGGCGTGACCAAGATCTTCAAGACCGGCGGCGCACAGGCTGTGGCGGCTCTCGCCTACGGCACCCAGAGCATCCCTGCGGTGGATAAGATCGTTGGCCCCGGCAACATCTACGTTGCCACCGCCAAGCGCAAGGTGTTCGGCAAGGTGGGCATCGATATGATCGCAGGCCCCAGCGAAATTCTGGTGCTGGCCGACGGCGGCTGCAACCCTGCATGGGTGGCGGCGGACCTGCTGAGTCAGGCCGAGCACGACAAACTGGCAAGCCCGGTCCTCGTCACCGACAGCCCGGAGCTGGCCAAGGCCGTGCAGGCGGAGCTGGAGGTGCAGATCCCTCAGCTGCCCCGTGCCGCCATCGCCCGCGCCAGCGTGGACGACAACGGCAAGATCATCCTCTGCACCGACCTGCACAAGGCCATTGAAGCCTGCAACATTATTGCACCGGAACATCTGGAAGTGTGCGTGGAGGACCCCTTCGGCGTGCTGAACGAGATCAAAAACGCAGGCAGCATCTTCCTTGGCCGCAACGTGCCGGAAGCGCTGGGCGATTACTTTGCAGGCCCCAACCACACCCTGCCCACCAGCGGCACCGCCCGCTTCTCCAGCCCCTTGGGCGTAGACGACTTTGTAAAAAAGTCCAGCTTCCTCTACTACACCCGGGAAGCGCTGGGCGAAGTAGCCCCCCGCATCGCCGATTTTGCCGAGCGCGAGGGCCTGCACGCCCACGCCCGCAGCGTGACCATCCGGTATGAGAAGTGACCCTCTCAGGCGCTTGCGCGCCAGATTCCCCTTTTTGTCACCCGCGGTGACATCTTCCCCCGGCCGGGGGAAATCTTTCCTCGAAGGGGAGCTTTGAGAGTGGAAACCGTAAGATGCAAAAAAGCTCCCCCTTCGGGGGAGCTGGCAAAGCCGTAAGGCTTTGACTGAGAGGGTTTTTATATGAGTCGTTTTCTTTCTCCCACGCTGGCCGCTGTCACTCCCTACACCCCGGGTGAGCAGCCGCAGGATCAGCAGTACATCAAACTGAACACCAACGAAAGCCCCTATCTGCCCTCCCCGGCGGTGATCGCCGCCGTGAGCGAGCACGAGGTGGAAAAGCTGCGCCTTTACTCCGACCCCGCCTGTGCCGACCTGCTCAAGGCGGCCGCAGCCCACTTCGGCCTGCAGCCGGAGCAGATCATGCCCGGCAATGGCAGCGACGAGAACCTCTTCTTTGCGCTGCGTGCCTTCTGCGACGCAGACCACCCGCTGGCCTATGCCGACATCACCTACGGCTGCTACGGCGTGTGGTGCGGACTGATGCACATTCCCAGTCACATCATCCCGCTGAAAGAGGATTTCACCCTTGACCCGAAGGATTACTACGGCCTGAACCAGACCATCGTCCTTGCAAACCCCAACGCCCCCACCGGCATTGCACTGCCCCGAGCGGAAATTGAGGGCATCTTAAAGGCAAACCCGAACAATGTGGTCATCGTGGACGAGGCCTATGTGGACTTTGGCGGCGAGAGCTGCGTGCCCCTCATCGACCAGTACGAGAACCTGCTGGTGGTGCAGACCTTTTCCAAGTCCCGGCAGCTGGCCGGTGCGCGTCTGGGTCTTGCCATGGGCAATGCAAAGCTCATTGCCGACCTGAACCGGGTCAAGTTCAGCCTGAACCCCTACAACATCAACCGCCTGACCCTGAAGGCCGGGCAGGCCGCGCTGGAAGACACCGCTTATTTTGACAGGACCCGCGCCGCCATCGTGGACACCCGCGCATGGACAAAACAACAGCTGGAACAGCGCGGATTTGCCGTGCTGGACAGCCGCTCCAACTTCCTGTTTGCAAGTACCGAC
>QWCY01007901.1_pt1 | contig 12925 bp, 13 predicted proteins | sample 1972631 | NCBI WGS metagenome assembly QWCY01 (sample SAMN09866696, study PRJNA288562) | Human gut metagenome isolate pre1_stool, whole genome shotgun sequencing... | isolation source: gut | host: Homo sapiens | place: USA: California
GTGTCGGTGGGTTGGCCGGTGACGCCGGAAAACGTGCTGGTGGCCGCCCACAGCTACGATGCGGATAACCGGCCCCTCAGTACCTATTCGTATCAGGATATTCGCTTTTTGAAGATTTTCGGCGTCTGGCACCCATAAATGGGTTGACATTTCCCGGGAAATCCGATACAATGAAGCCCGTTACAGCGATGATGCGGAGAAGTAAGCGGATCGGTTCTGCCAAGAGAGCCCCTGTATGGTGGAAAGGGGAGAGGACAGCCGCCGAACTACACCGTGGAGCTGGCACCCAAACGGCCCTTTGGCTTAGTAGGCGTGCTCCGGGTGCGCCCGTTACCGCGCTGCCGTGTGATGGCACGGCGTGAGGCCGCGTTCCGCGAGGAGGCGGCGAACCAGAGGTGGTACCGCGTATTTACGCCCTCTGTCCGAAAGGACAGGGGGCTTTATTTTATCTCTGTCCGAATCAAACATGGAAAAGGAGAACAACAATATGGGTATTTACGAAGAACTGCAGGCCCGGGGCCTGATCGCGCAGGTGACCAACGAGCCGGAGATCCGGGAAATGGTCAACACCGGCAAGGCAACCTTCTACATCGGCTTTGACCCCACGGCGGACAGCCTGCACGTGGGTCACTTCATGGCCCTGTGCCTGATGAAGCGCCTGCAGATGGCGGGCAACCGCCCCGTCGTGCTGGTGGGCGGCGGCACCGGCTACATCGGCGACCCCTCCGGCCGCACCGATATGCGGAACATGATGACCCCGGAGACCATCCAGCACAACTGCGACTGCTTCAAGCGCCAGATGGAGCGTTTCATCGACTTCGGCGAGGACAAGGCCATCATGGTCAACAACGCCGACTGGCTGCTGAAGCTGAACTATATCGATCTGCTGCGGGATGTGGGTGCCTGCTTCAGCGTCAACAATATGCTCCGGGCCGAGTGCTACAAGCAGCGCATGGAAAAGGGCCTCAGCTTCCTGGAGTTCAACTACATGATCATGCAGAGCTATGACTTCTACTACCTCTTCCAGCACTACGGCTGCAATATGCAGTTCGGCGGTGATGACCAGTGGAGCAACATGCTGGGCGGCACGGAGCTGATCCGCCGCAAGCTGGGCAAGGACGCCCACGCCATGACCATCACCCTGCTGCTCAACAGCGAGGGCAAGAAGATGGGCAAGACCGCCAGCGGCGCCGTGTGGCTGGACCCCAACAAGACCACTCCCTTCGACTTCTACCAGTATTGGCGGAACGTGGGCGATGCCGACGTGCTCAAGTGCATCCGCATGCTGACCTTCCTGCCCCTGGAGCAGATCGACGCTATGGACGCCTGGGAGGGCAGCCAGCTCAATCAGGCCAAGGAGATCCTGGCCTACGAGCTGACCAAGCTGGTCCACGGCGAGGAGGAGGCCGACAAGGCTCAGGAGGCCGCCCGTGCCCTCTTCGGCGGCAGCGGCAGCAGCGAAAATATGCCCGCTACCCAGCTGCCGGAGGCCCGGTTTACCGATGGTAAGATCGGTGCCATCGAGCTGCTGGTAGCCTGCGGCCTGTGCGCCTCTAACGGCGAGGCCCGCCGGCTGATTCAGCAGGGCGGCGTGGCTGTCAATGATCAGAAGGTGGCGTCCATCGATGTGACCTTCGATCAGGCGCAGCTCGCCGGAGACGGCGTGGTCATCAAGAAGGGCAAGAAGGTCTTCCACAGAGCCTATACCGCCTGATGCTGACGAAAAAGCTGTAAATTCTTTTAAAAGTGCCGCTGTTCGCAAGAACAGCGGCACTGAGGCTGTCGATAAAGAGATAAATTTCCGCAACGGTAAGGAAGGGTGTGCGCGGGAAACCCAAGAAGGGTGTCCTGCGCCATTGAAATCAATATTTTCAGTGCTTTGTAAAAGCTCTGAAAATGGCCTCAGCGGGGAGAAAATTTTTCGACACGCTGAGTGCCGCTGTTCGCAAGAACAGCGGCACTTTTCCCGGGAAAAGGAACTCAGGAGGTCTGCTCCGGCAGCAGATCCCACGATGAAAGGGCCAGCTTCAGCCGCTCCACGCTGGCATCGGTGGGGGGGCAGAGAGGGAGCCGCAGTTCCCCGGCCTCCAGACCCATGAGATTCAGGGCGGTTTTTACCGGAATGGGATTCACCTCGCAGAACAGCGCGTCACACAGGGGCTTCAGCTTTAATTGCAGTCTGCCCGCCGCGGAGAAGTCATTGGCAAGGCAGAGGGCCGTCAGCCGGTGCATTTCTGCGGGGAGGACGTTGGCCACCACGGAAATGACCCCGGAACCGCCCAGCATACAGATGGCGGCGGTCTCATCGTCATTGCCGGACCAGATGGAGAAATCGGCAGGGCAGAGGTTCCGGGTTTTTTGGATCTGGCTGAAATTCCCGCTGGCCTCCTTGACACCTGCGATGTTGGGGTGTTGGGCCAGCTCCGCATAGGTCTCCGGCTGGATGTTGACCCCGGTGCGGGAGGGGACGTTGTAGAGGATGATGGGAGTGCCCACGGAATCCGCAATGACCTTGTAGTGCCGCAGCAGACCTTGCTGGGTTGCCTTGTTGTAGTAGGGGGTGACGATCAGCAGACCGTCCACGCCGAGGCGCTCCGCAGCCAGGGCGTTTTCCCGGGCTACCTGAGTATCGTTGGCGCCGGTACCGGCGATCACCGGCACGCGCCCCGCCACCCGGTCCACGCAATAGGCGATGGTCTCCGTGCGCTCCTTCTGGGTCATGGTGGCCGCCTCTCCGGTGGTGCCGCAGACGATGATGGCGTCGGTGCCGCCGTCGATCTGCCGGTCGATGAGCCGCCCAAAGGCAGGAAAATTCACCGCCCCGGCGTGAAACGGCGTCACAATGGCCACACCAGAACCTGTAAAGAGAATCTCCTTCACAATAAAATACCTCCCTTTTCAACATAAAAAAGCGGATGCCTGCTTTGGCATCCGCTTTTGTGCAATTAAGTTGTTTACCTTTACACCTGCTGAATATAGCCATTTGCGCACAGCAATTCTGCCAACAGAACAGCACCTCCGGCGGCCCCACGAAGGGTATTGTGGCTCAGCCCGACAAATTTGTAGTCATACTGGGTATCCTCCCGCAGACGGCCCAGGGACACCGCCATGCCCCGCTCCAGCATCCGGTCCAGACGGGTCTGGGGGCGGTCCGGTTCCTCAAAATAGTGGAGAAATTGCTTGGGGGCAGAGGGTAACTGCAATTCCTGCGCTGGGCCCCGGAATGCGGCCCAATCCGTCTTGATCTGCTCCATGGAGGGCTTGCAGCCGTCCTTGAATTTCATGAACACGGCGGCCATGTGGCCGTCCTGACAGGCTACCCGGAAGCACTGGGCGGTGATGGCGGGCCCCTCCGCCTTGACGATCCTGCCGTTTTCCACCCGGCCCCACAGCTTCAGCGGCTCCTGCTCGCTCTTTTCCTCCTCACCGCCGATGTAGGGGATGCAGTTATCCACCATTTCCGGCCAGCGCCGGAAGGTTTTACCCGCGCCGGAGATGGCCTGATAGGTACACACCAGCGCGCGTTCCAGACCGTATTTCATCAGAGGGTGGAGGGCGGGGACATAGCTCTGGAGGGAGCAGTTACTCTTGACGGCGATGAACCCCCGTTTGGTTCCCAAGCGCTTCCGCTGGGCCTCGATGACCGCCAGATGCTCGGCGTTAATCTCCGGCACCACCATGGGCACATCCTCTGTCCAGCGGTGGGCGGAGTTGTTAGAAACGATGGGACATTCCAGCTTGGCGTAGGTTTCCTCCAGCGCCCGGATGGCGTCCTTTGGCATATCCACGGCGCAGAAACAGAAATCCACCATACCGGCCAGCTTCTCCGCGTCCGCCTCAGCGTCCAGCACCGTCAGGGACTTTGCGGCTTCGGGGCAGGGAATATCCAGAGCCCAGCGGTCACAGACGGCCTCCCAGTAGGACTTTCCCGCGCTTCTGGCGCTGGCAGCGATGGCGGTGAGCTGGAACCAGGGATGGTTTTCCAACAGGGTCACAAACCGCTGGCCCACCATACCCGTACCGCCGATGATGCCGACCTGATACCGTTTCATAGCAGATTCCTCCTTCGGGTCCCGGGGAAATCGTCGATACCGGTTGAATCCGGGGCCAATGTGTATTATAATAATTAAGATATGTACGTCCATGAGATGTGTTTTTGTACAGTGGACATTTGTCTATATAATAGCAGACAGATCCTCTATCGTCAAGGTATTCGCCATTGGGAGGTTTTATGAAAAAACGTGTGTTGTCCTTTCTGTTTATCATCACTTTGTTCAGTCTGACTGCCGTTTCGGCGTCCGCAGTGGTCAATGACACCCTAAAGGTGGGCATCCGCTGGGGCGACACGGCTCTGGAAGCCGCCAATCTGGAAAATGCCGTGGGGTCCGGATACGAATTCGGCTACTATGACGAGGACCGGGAGTTCGTCTATCTGGACGAGACCGACGAGACCACCATCACCATGCAGGCTTCCGGCTCCGGAAACGGCGTGACGGTGACGGAGACCCGCAGTGGGGAGGTCTTGTTCCAATTCCGGGACAACGGCTACTGTCTCGGCATCCGCCCCATGGGACGGCACACGGAGACAAGGGCTATAAGTATCCCGGCGGCTTTGAGTACCGTCCCAATGCCGACGGCGCCCTGACGGTTATCAACGTGGTGGATATTGAAGACTATGTAAAGGGCGTTGTGCCCTACGAGATGGACAAGGACTGGCCGCTGGCGGCTCTGGAAGCCCAGGCGGTCTGCGCCCGGACCTATGCCGTAAAGACCCGGCATCCCTCTTTGGGCTTTGACGTCTGCGCCGGCACTGACTGTCAGGTGTACTACGGCCGCAACCGGGCAACCGATATGACAGACGCGGCGGTGGACAACACGGCGGGCGAGATGATCTATTACGGCGGCAAGCCCGCGGATACGGTGGTCTACTGCGCGTCAAACGGCGGGGCCACGGAGGACGCCGCCAATGTCTGGAGCAGCATTCCCTATCTGGTGGGGAAGAAGGACCCCTATGAGGCCAAGACCAACATTCCCAATTACAACTGGTCCGTGACCTACACCGCCGACGAGCTGACGTGGATCTTAGAGCAGAAGGGGTACAGCATCGGCACTGTGAAAAACGTCTATGTGGCGGAGTTCACGCCGATGGGCAACGTCAGCAAGGTGACCTTTGAGGGCAGCCGGGACAGCGTGACGGTAAAAGGGGAGACCTGCCGCACGATCTTCTATTCCAGCACCTATAATAAATCCGTCAAGAGCCAGCGGTTCACCATCAACGGAGCCGGCGCAGTCTCCGGCGGCATTTATATCAACGACAGCAATACGGTGATCCGCTCTTTAGAGGGGGTCAGCGTCCTCAGCGGCGGCGGAAAGATCGTCAGACTGGACGGCAGCGCATCTGTGCTGTCTGCCTCCGGAACATCTACGGTAGGCGAAGGCCAAACGCCTGCGTTTTCCAAGGACGGCACCTTTACCATCACCGGCAGCGGCAGCGGCCACAATCTCGGCATGAGCCAGTACGGTGCCAAGGCCATGGCGGAGCTGGGGTATACCTATGACGAAATTCTGGAATTCTACTATACAGATATTACCATCAAGTGAGGTTGAACATGAAAACAAGCGATTTTAACTACCAGCTCCCGGAGGAACTGATCGCCCAGACGCCGCTGGAGCGGCGGGACGGTTCCCGGCTCATGACTCTGGACCGGAACACCGGCGCCTGGGAGCATCACCATTTCTACGAGCTGCCGGATTTCCTGAACCCCGGTGACTGCCTGATCCTGAACGATTCCCGGGTGCTGCCCGCCCGTCTGCTGGGCCAGCGTCTGCCGGGAGGCGGCGCCTGTGAGGTGCTGCTGCTCATCGACCGGGGAGAAAAGACGTGGGAATGTCTGGTGCGCCCGGGACGGCATATGCGGGAGGGAGCCAAACTCTCCTTCGGCAACGGCGAGCTGACGGCAGAGGTCACAAAGGTCCTGCCGGACGGCAACCGTCTGGTGCGCTTTGATTACGAGGGAATCTTTCTGGAGGTTTTGGAGCACCTGGGTAAAATGCCCCTGCCGCCCTACATCAAGGAGGAACTTCAGGATCAGGAGCGGTATCAGACGGTGTACTCTAAGGTGCTGGGCAGCGCGGCGGCCCCCACGGCGGGACTGCACTTCACTCCGGAGCTGCTGGAGCAGATCAAGGCCAAGGGCGTGAGCATCGGCTATGTGACGCTCCATGTGGGTCTTGGCACCTTCCGCCCCGTGAAGGAGGACGAGATCACCGACCACGAGATGCACAGTGAATACTGCGTGATCTCGCAGGAGACGGCGGACCTCATCAACCGTACCAAAGCCAACGGCGGGCGCTGCATCTGCGTGGGCACCACCTCCTGCCGGACGCTGGAATCCTGGGCGGCGGAGGACGGCCACATGGAGGCCAAGGCCGGCTGGACCAACATCTATATCTACCCCGGCTACCGCTTCAAGGTGATGGACGGCCTTGTGACCAATTTCCATCTGCCGGAGAGCACCCTCATCATGCTGGTGTCCGCCTTTGCCGGACGGGAGCATGTTCTGGCCGCTTATGAGGAAGCCGTCCGGGAAAAATACCGCTTTTTCAGCTTCGGCGATGCCATGTTCCTGCGCTGATCGCTGATTTTTGCAAAATTTCCAAATGATTTTCCCGGTTTATACGGCTTTTCTTCGATTATCTATTGAAATCACAGAAAAAATTGAGTATAATACTAGTGCTCATTTTTCAAAACAGGAGGATCATTCCAATGATCAATATTACGAAGGACACCATCATCGGTGATATTCTGGACGTCGCACCTCAGACTGCGCCCATTTTCCTGTCCATCGGCATGCATTGCCTGGGCTGCCCCTCTTCCCGCGGCGAGACCGTGGAGGAGGCCTGCATGGTACACGGCATCGACGTGGACAAGCTGCTGGCTCTGGTGAACGAGGAAGCTAACAAGGCTCAGTAATTGCGCCACATGACAGGACGCATACGGGAATACCGTATGCGTCCTGAACCATGCCCGGAACGAACGGAAAGCGTTCATCGACGGGAAGGAAAGGTGTGTGCGGAAAACCCAGGAGGGGTTTTCTGCACGATTTCAATCAAACGGTTTTTCACATGAAAAACCAACCCCGCAGGAACGAAGTTCTTGCGGGGACGCATACGGGATACCGTATGCGTCCTGAACCGTGTCCGGAATGAACGGACAAACCACCGGAAAGGGGAGAGACCATGCGGGCGCTGGAATTGCCGCCCCGACTGCGGCTGATTGCCGGGTGGGTGCCTGAGGGCGCGTATCTGGCCGATGTTGGTACCGATCACGGCTATCTCCCTACATGGCTGCGGCTTCAGGGAAAGATCCGGGGAGCAGTGGCCAGCGATCTGCGGCCCGGCCCGTTGGAACGGGCCAAGGTGACCGGATCGCTCTACGGTACGGACAACATTGAATACCGACTCTGCAATGGCCTTGTCGGGATCCGCCCCTCTGAGGTGGACACCGTTACCATTGCGGGGATGGGAGGGGAGACGATCCTCTCAATCCTGAAGGCCGCACCGTGGACGGCGGATGGGCAGCACACGCTGCTGCTGCAGCCCCAGTCCCATGAGGAAATGGTGCGGCAATATCTGGCGGAAAACGGTTTTGCCATCACGCGGGAAGCACTGGTCCGCGACCGGGGAACCCTGTACACTGTGATGGAGGCCAAGGCGGGGAAAATGGAACTGTCCCTCAGTCAGGTCTGGGGCGGCGTAAGGCTGGCCCACGATCCGCTGGCGGATCGATACATCGTTGAAAAAATCGTCCGCACGCAGATGGCACTGGCGGGAGCGAAGCGCTCCACCCGGCTGCAAGCGCGGACGGAGGAACTGCGGGAGATTTTGACCGCGTTATTACGGGCAAGAGAGGAGTGGCGCCATGCCAACCGTCGCACAAATTGAACAGGCGTTATTCCAGCTGGCCCCCAAGGATCTTGCGTTCGATTGGGACAACGTGGGGCATCTGGAAGGTAGCCCCGATCAGGAGGTCCAGCGGGTGCTGGTAGCGCTGGACGTGACGGAGAATGTGGTCTCCGAAGCGGAAAAACTGGGCTGCCAGCTCATCGTGTCCCACCATCCGCTGATGAACGTCCGCTGGCATCAGGCGGAGATGCAGACCCTGCGGCCCGACCGCTATCTGGGCCGTCTGCTGCGGAGATTGGTGAAAGCGGATATTTCTGTGATCTCCATGCACACAAATCTGGATATTGCCCCCGGCGGCGTCAATGACGCACTGGCCGAGGCGCTGCGGATCGAGGACCCTGGGCCTATGCCGGGGGATGCGACCGGTCTCTGCCGTGTGGGACGGCTGCGAAACCCTGTAAAGCTATCTGACTTTGCGGGTGAGGTATGCAAGGCGTTACACGCCAACGGCGTACGCTATGCCGGGGGCCGACCGGTAGAATATATAGCGGTGGGCGGCGGCGCCTGCGGCGACGAGATCGACGCGGTGATCGCGGCAGGCTGCGACACCTTTGTCACGTCGGATCTGACGTATCACCAGTTTTTAGACGCCGCTCCCAAGGGCATCAACCTCATCGACGCGGGGCATTTTCCCACGGAGGACCCGGTCTGCGCGAAAATCGTCGCCTATCTGGAGAAGGAATTTCCCCAGCTTATAATCATAAAATCGACTTCTCACAAGGAAGTCATCCAATATTTTGTTGAAGGAGAATAACTACTATGTCCGGACATTCTAAATGGCATAACATTCAAAAGACCAAGGGCGCTGCTGACGCCAAGCGTTCCGCCGCATTCACCAAGATCGCCAAGGAGATCATTGTTGCCGTCAAGGAAGGCGGCGGCTCTGGCGACCCTGCCAACAACTCCCGCCTGGCTACCGTGATTGCCAAGGCCAAGGCCGTCAACATGCCCAATGACAACATCAAGCGCACCATCGACAAGGCGCTGGGTGCCGGAAACACCGAGAACTTTGAGGCTGTCACCTATGAGGGCTACGGTCCCGGCGGTGTGGCCGTCATCGTGGACGCTCTGACCGACAACCGTCAGCGTACCGCTCCCGAGGTTCGTCACGCCTTTGATAAGTGCAACGGCAATCTGGGCGCGCAGGGCTGCGTGTCCTGGAGCTTTGACCGGAAGGGTGTGATCGTCATTGACAATGAGGATCAGGAGCTGGACGAGGATACCGTGATGATGGACGCTCTGGAGGCCGGCGCTGCCGACTTCGAAGCTGACGGCATGGTGATGGAAGTCCGCTGCGAGCCCGATGACTTCAACACTGTGGTCAAGGCGCTGGAGGACAAGGGCTACACCTTCCTCTCCGCCGACATCGCCATGGTGCCCCAGAACTACATCTCCCTCACCGATGAGGGCGACCTGAAGAATATGCAGAAGCTCATTGATATGCTGGAGGACAATGACGATGTCCAGAACGTCTGGCATAACTGGGAGAACGAATAACGGAATCTTTCTGTGACCGGACGGGCGTTTCCTTTCTGCCCGATAGAGGAACAGGGGAGGGGGAATGTCCCTCCGATGACCTCTGGAAAGATGTTGCATAAATTAAAAAACGGTTGACATAAAGCGGTGGTGTTCCATTCGGAACACCACCGCTTTTCTATTTCGGCAAATCTTTATGTAACAAGGGATAGCGTTGTTACTAATGCAACGCTTTTCGGGAGTTCACATAATTCCGGTATGAAAAAATCTACTTCTTCCCCAAGACCTCCCGCCGCACATAGTCGAAGGCGGCGTCCTCTCCCTGATCCCGGAGGACGATCAGGATGGTCTCCAGCAGTTCCGAGGTGGCCGGATGCATGAGCAGCCGCTTCTTTTTGCCATACTGGAAAAACTGGTAGGGGTCTCCCGGCTGAAAGTCCTGACCCCGGTAGACCTTGCTGGCAGCCAACCGGTCGCAGAACATCTCCGCTACATATTTTTTCGGCATCTCCACGCCGGAAATGCCGCTGCCGTCCATGCTGTAGTCCGTCCAGTATTCAAAATGGTGGCGGTTGCGGCCCTTGTGGTGCATCCACGAGGCGCTGTATCCCTTGTCCCGGCGCTGGGCGTCATTGGGGCTGCGGTCTCCCTGAAAATATTTGACGCCGGCCCAGAACTCCACCGGAGAGAACTTGGACAGATCGTGGGTCAAGCCCTGCCAGTATAGCCCCAGACGGAAACAGTGCTGCCGCACCAGCCGCCGATGGCACTGGACCGTTTTCAGATGCCGCCAGAAATCCACACGCTTCACCTCATGAACAGAATAGAAATACTATATCATATTCCAACAGAAAAAACGAGGACCTGTATGAAATTTTTCCCGCTGTTCAAACTATGGGCGAGGTGGTTTGATGGACGGAGGATTTTTTCTGTGTCCCGATGCGTGGGAATTTCTGCTGCCCGCGGGGGTTCGCCATCTGCGGAACGCCATGGCAGTCTGCCGAAAGCGGTGGGATCTGCTGACGCTGACGCCGATGGGCTGTGCGCTGCTGCCGGAGCCTGCGGCGGTGACAGCGGGGATCCTGCTGCTGCCGGGGGACTGCCCCAGAAGCGATCTCCGGGCGGGAACAGTGGTGACCTACGGCCTGTCCCCACGGGACAGCATCACCCTGTCCAGCCTGCGGGAGCCGGTGCTGTGCGTCCAGCGGACGCTGCCGCTGCTGTGCGGCGGCGTATTGGAGCCACAGGAATTTCCCCTGCCGGGGGTAGAGGGGGCGGAGCGGCTGCTGCCCGGTGTGGGGACCCGGCTGCTGTGGACCGGCTCGCCCTATCCTCTGTGAGAAGCGGGGCGTTTACCGGGAGCTTTTGGCGGCGGCCTGTAAGATCCGCACGAAAACCGCCATGACTGCAAGCTGCGTCAGTGTGAACAGGAGGGCGAGGCCGCGGGCCTCGTAATAGCAAAAGCTGTCCCAATTTAGGAGTACCTCCGCCAGTGCGGTCAAGGGGAGAGTGAGCCAGATGTATTTGCGGGCGATCAAGCGGAACAGGAGCGGGAGCAGGAAGGTCAGCGCGAAGGGGATCGGCTGGAGCAGGTATTGCCCGAACAGCTTTGCCAGCGCGGTCACAGTGGATAGGGTCATGGTTATCACACCTCTGTCAGTACCGATTTTCGTCGATTCTATCCTATATAATAAAGGATACCAGATTTCTCCGGTTGCTTCAAGATGATTGAAAATCCGGGGATGGGCCGCCGCCCCTTCAAAATCCGGGACGGGACATGGGGAAAAACCTTGACAACAGTCGGAAAAACGGTATAATGACTTCTGTATTCAATCTTTAAAAACGCTTGGATGAAGTCAGCTTTCCGAAACCGGATCAGCGAGAGGGAGATTTGGTGCAAGTCCCTTACCTACGCCGGGAAGCAGCCGCTTCGGAGCGGCCCGCGGTGAGCGGGACGGGTCACGCCGTTACCGGTGGCTAAGATGCCCTCAAGGATGGGGGATAATTAGGGTGGTACCGTGAAGCAATGCTTCGCCCCTATGTCCGGGGCGGAGCATTTTATTTTTCGGTAAGAAAGCCGCTGCGGAACACCGCCGACGGCTCCGTTCCGGCCGGAAACCCGGTTTACAGTCAAAAATCAAGAAATTTACATAAAAATGGAGGAAATGATTATGTCTCAACCCAAGAACTACGGTCTCAATGAGCTGCGGGAAATGTTCCTGCACTTCTTTGAGACCAAAGACCATCTGCGTCTGCCCAGCTTTTCCCTGATCCCTCAGAATGACGCGTCTCTGCTGCTGATCAACTCCGGTATGGCGCCCATGAAGCCCTTCTTCACCGGCGAGCAGGAGCCGCCCCGCCACCGGGTCACCACCTGCCAGAAGTGCATCCGTACCGGCGATATCGAGAACATCGGCCACACCGCCCGCCACGGCACCTATTTTGAGATGCTGGGCAACTTCTCCTTCGGCGATTACTTCAAGAACGAGGCGATCCACTGGGCGTGGGAATTCCTGACCAGCCCCGAGTGGGTGGGCCTGGATCCCAACCGTCTGTATCCCTCCGTGTTCGCCGGCAACGAGACCACCCCCGCCGACGATGAGGCCTTCCGCATCTGGCATGAGGAGATCGGTATTCCCGAGGACCGGATCTTCAAATTCGGCAAGGCGGACAACTTCTGGGAGCACGGCTCCGGCCCCTGCGGCCCCTGCTCCGAGATCTACTATGACCGGGGCGAGAAGTACGGCTGCGGCAAGCCCGGCTGCACCGTTGGCTGCGACTGCGACCGGTACATGGAGGTCTGGAACGTGGTGTTCTCCCAGTTCGACAACGATGGCCACGACCACTACACCGAGCTGAAGCAGAAGAATATCGACACCGGCATGGGTCTGGAGCGTCTGGCCGTGGTGTGCCAGGACGTGGACTCCCTGTTCGATGTGGATACCGTTATGAACATCACCAACAAGGTCACGGAGATCACCGGCGCCAGCTACGGCCAGAGCCAGGAGAAGGACGTGTCCCTCCGTGTCATCACCGACCATATCCGTTCTGCCAGCTTCATGATCTGCGACGGCGTGCTGCCCAGCAACGAGGGCCGCGGCTATGTGCTGCGCCGCCTGCTGCGCCGGGCTGCCCGCCACGGCAAGCTGCTGGGCGTGAACCGTCCCTTCCTCTATGAGGTGGTGGACACCGTTGTTCACGAAAACGAGGGCCACTATCCCGAACTGCGGGAGCGGCAGGCCTATATCACCAAGGTCATCCGGGTGGAGGAGGAGAACTTCGCCAAGACCATCGACGGCGGCATGAAGATCTTCGATCAGCTGCTGGCTGAGCACAAGGAAAAGGGGGAGACCACCTTCTCCGGCGCCGACGCCTTCAAGCTGTACGATACCTACGGCTTCCCCATCGACCTGACCATCGAAATGGTGGAGGACGCCGGCATGACGCTGGACCGCTCCGCCTTCGATCAGGAGATGCAGGAGCA
>QWCY01005028.1_pt1 | contig 12923 bp, 9 predicted proteins | sample 1972631 | NCBI WGS metagenome assembly QWCY01 (sample SAMN09866696, study PRJNA288562) | Human gut metagenome isolate pre1_stool, whole genome shotgun sequencing... | isolation source: gut | host: Homo sapiens | place: USA: California
TGCGTTTATGCAACCATCCCTTGCCACGCTCGTATCCGCTGTATCCCAATACAATCTGGGTATGAGGGGTAAAGTTACGTGCCATCAGTCGTAACCACTGGTTACTTGCGGGTTGGCAGTTGGCTTCGGTGAATACCAGCCAATCATATTTACTCGCTTTGATACCTAATGTTAATGCTAGCTTTTTACGACTGATATACCGGGCACTTTCCGGAGTGAAACTATGATATAGGTGTTGGTATTTCTCTTCAAAGGCAGAGAGTACTTCTTCGCTTTCATCCGTAGAACCGTCATTGATGACAATCACTTCAAATTGTGGGTAGTCTTGTTCAAGAATAGCAGGCAGAAACTGGCGCAAATTAGCCGATTCATTGCGTGCACAGATAATGACCGATAGAGGAGGAAGCTCTTTGGTAAAGTGCAGTTCGTTTTTTTTATCTGCGATATTCCGTGTATGTATCCGGTTATAGATGCCCAGATAATAGAATAACTGAATCACGAGAAGAACTCCGGCTGCTGATAGTAGAATCAGTTCGAAAGTATTGAATGTAAATGCTTCCATTGATTTTTATGTCGTTTTGGTCTTGCAAAAGTACGCAATTTTTCGGGAGATTCCCAGCTTTACCGTTCGGTTATTTTCGTCCATCCAGATATTCTCGTTTGAACATATCAACAAAGAGGAAAAATAAGGATAAAAGTAAAGGACCGAAGATGACTCCCATGAACCCAAATAGAGAGAGGCCAATGACTACTCCGAAAATAGTAATGAGCGGATGAATGTCTGCCATTCGTTTTTGCAGGATAAAACGTATCAGATTGTCAAGCTGCGAAACAACAATGCCTCCGTAGGCTGCCAGTCCGATGGCATTGAACCAATCACCTGTAACTGCCATATATACAGCTACAGGAAACCATACCAGAGCCGTACCTACCATTGGGATAACTGTGGCAAAACAGGTTAAAAAGCCAAGTAACAGGGCATCGGGAGCTCCGAAAATAAAATAACCAATCATAGCCACCCCTCCTTGTATGATTGCAAGAAGTGGAATTCCAATGGCATTGGAGCGTACAATCATATTGATTTCATGTATCACATGTTTCGTATTTGTGGCATTGAATGGAAGAATATCGTTGATGTAGGCTTCCATTTTGCTGCCACCTATCAACATGAAATATAATACGAATACCAGTACGAACAGATTGATGGCAAAACTGCTTATACCTCCCATTACAGCTTGCCCGATGCGGGGAAGAGCCGAAACAATAAACGACACAGTATCACTGCCCAATACATCATAACCTGTTTTGGCCTTGATAATACCTGCCATTTCTTCTATGGGAGCAATGATAGATTGTGGGTCCAGATTGAAATTTTGTAGTTTACTGACCACGAGCCACACGGTAAGTGAAATAGGGACCAGAAAACATAAAATAGCTTCGGCAGTGATCAGCAGAGCTGAAATACTTCGTTTTATCTTTCGTATTTCAGTGAGGTACATCATCTGTTTTCTAACAAGAATATAGATAGTCAATGCCCCCAGCAGACCACCCAGAAAAGGAGTGATTTGTTTGAACAGGATAATTCCTAATCCAATAATAATAATGATAAGTGAAAATTTCCAGTATTGCTCTTTTGTACTCATATTTTTATGTTTTATCATAAATATAAACGCAAAATGGGCTATAAAGGTTTGGAATTATGGTAGTTCTATGACGAATATTGTTTTTCCCGGCTGGCTTATACGTATGGAGAGGTGTCCTTGATGTTGCCGGATGATTTGTTTGCAGAGGCTCAGACCAATCCCAGTCCCCTCAGATTTGGTGGTAAAAAAGGGGATGAACACTTTTTCCTGTAATTCTTCAGGGATACCGGGACCGTTATCTGCTATTTCTATAAGTATATGTTCTGTTTGTGACACACGAAGACTAATAACTCCATCCGTTCTTCCTTCCAGAGCCTGCATAGCGTTTTTCAATAGATTGAGAAAGACTTGTGATAATTGGTTTTCATCCCCGTTTATTTCGATAGAAAGCGGGTGACACTGTATTGAGAACGTAATTTGATTTTCTCTGAAATCTGTTTCCAGTAAGATTTCGAGCTTTCGTAGTAACTCGTTTAATAAAAAAGGTTTCTTTTCGGGTTTGGGTATATAAGAAAGGTGGCGGAATGACTCGGTGAATTCCATAAGCCGTTCACTTTGTTCCTGAATGATGCTGAGTCCTTGTTTTGCCTTCTCATTCATATCCGAATACAAAGAAAGAGTTTGTGATAAAGAGATTACAGGAGCAATTGTATTCATTATTTCGTGAGTGAGTACGTGGGTGAGTTTACTCCATGATTCACTTTCTTTGTCACTTAATTCATCTTGTATATCTTTGATGGATAGTAAAGTGAAGACATCTCCTTGTAGTGTCATTTGGTTACGCGAAATACTAAGATGATTGTAAATTTCTTTATTGGTCAATAACATTTCTACCTGTTGGCTATTGGATAATTGATTACATTTCAATAAATGAAGTGCAGCGCTGTTTGCAATCACTATTTTGCCGGAACGATCCCATGCCAATACTCCACTGGGAACTTCCTGCAACAGAGAATGATAAAAATGTTCCTGTTTTTGATATTCTGCTTTTGTTTGTAGTAGTAAACTGTTGATTCGGTTTAACGAACGATTTAGTAGCTTTTGTTCTTTACTGACATTCTCTTCGGGAAATAAGAGCATGTTTTCCTTATCTTGTACTGCATCAAAGAAGAGTCTTATCTTTCGGTTAAATGTATTCAATCTATGGGTTAGTGCGCCTATCAGGAAGAAAGAACAAAGAATGAGCAAGCTTCCTATAATGATCCCTGTTTTTGACAGAATCATCCATATACCTGCCCCCGAAATGGCGAGAATAAGTAGAATATATGCGAGTATGACAACATAGATATGCCTGCTGAATATCATGACATTTAAATTTTAAACCGTTTTAGCTTGTTATATAAGGTCTGCCTGCTTATTCCCAATTGTTCGGCAGCTGCTGTGAGGTTACCGTTATTCTGTTGGATAGTTGTTTCAATAGCCTGGCGTTCCACTTCTTCCAGGTTGGGGACAATGGGGGTAGATTGAGGCTTCCAGGTTTGCTTTATAAAGATATCCTTAGGGCGTATGACATTGCCATCGCAAAGAATAACTGCTTTTTCGATGGCATGTTGCAACTCCCGTATGTTTCCGGGCCAATGATAGGTACATAGCTTCTCAATGGTTTGTTCGTGCATTTGTATATTGGGGCGTTGATATTTAGTGGCAAATTTGCGTAGAAAAGTATCAATAAACAGGAGTATATCGTCTCCGCGTTCACGTAACGGAGGTATTTCAAGATGTATTGTATTGATACGATAAAATAAATCTTCCCGGAATGTTCCCTCTTTGACCATTTCCGGAATATTTTTATTGGTAGCTGAGATGAGGCGAATGTCAATTGGGATAATCTTGTTACTTCCTACACGCATCAGATTACGATTTTGTAAAACGGTCAATAGTTTGGCTTGAAGAGAGAGAGGGAGATTACCTATTTCATCCATAAAGAGCGAACTTCCGTTGGCTGCTTCAAATTTACCCGGGCGACTTTCGTAGGCATCGGTAAAGGCTCCTCGTTCGTGCCCAAAAAGTTCACTCTCAAAAAGGGATTCACTGATGGCTCCCATATCCACACTGAGCATGGTTTTTGAATGACGCGGAGATAGTTGGTGTATTTCGCGTGCCAACATTTCTTTTCCGGTTCCGTTTTCACCGGTTATTAGAATATCAGCATCTGTCAGAGCTACTTTTCTTACAATTTTAATCAGCTGTATCATAGCAGGTGAGCGCCCAATCAACATATTCTGGTTGTTCCTTTTCTCCTTCCCGGTAGTTCCTATGGGTTGTTTCCGGTGGTTGAACGCTTCTTTAATTTTCTGTATCAGGGTTTGGTTATCCCAGGGTTTTAAAAGAAAATCAGTAGCTCCGTTTTTTAAGGCTTTCACAGCTAATTCCACATCACCATAGGCAGTGAGCATTACTACAGGCAACGATGGGGCTATTTCGTGAATGTGTTTCAGCCAGTACAACCCTTCATTGCCATTATTGATGCCTGCTGAGAAATTCATATCAAGAATAACGACATCTACTTTGGAGGAAGAGAGCAAGGCAGTGATTTGATTGGGATTGGTAGCTGTTTTGATTTGTCTGAATTCATTCTCGAGCAGAAGTTCGAGTGAAGTCAGTACACCTTTATTATCATCTACGATGAGAATGGTTCCTGTTTCCATGAGCTGTTTTTATCGGTCTCTGAGTTTTGGGTAAAGGTATTTGTTTTTGACTCTCTTTGCAAATGACTGTCCAATATTTAGACGTTTTTGGAGGAAAAATTTGTAAAAGAAGGCAATTTCCATGCTTTTAAAGCTGATAAAAGTTACAGTGTCCAGTTTTTGGACGTTGTAATGTTGAAATATTGGACAGCTAATTTATGGCGTTATAGGTATATTCTTTATTATCAGGATATTGAGTTTTGTGGCACATTGTTTGCCTTTATAATATATAGCAAACTCACTGTAAGGTCATACAGTGTGCTGTTTATATGATTCCTCACAATAAAACTCGGTGGAACTCTGTGGTGAATATAGATTTATTTAAATATACTATTATACTATATATATTATGGGAAAAAGATTATTTCTGATTTGTTTTCTGTTTTCAACACTATCGTTGCAAGCTCAGGTAGAACTGACACTTGATGATTGTATTCGTTTGGGATGGAAACAAAATCCGGAAATAAAGAATAGTGCTTTACGAATAAAAGGAGCACGTGCCGATTATGTAGCTTCTATTGGTGCTTTTTTACCACGTGGGGTGATAGATGTTACTACCGGAAGACGTTACGGTCGTTCTATTGATCCGGGTACAAATGGCTATACCACTGAATCTTTTGATGAAGGGAGCATCGGTTTGGATATGACTCTCTCTTTGTTTGAAGGTTTCTCACGTATCAACCGGGTACGTTTCGAGAAGATGAATTACGAACGTACTGAATGGGAACTGAAGAATAGACAGAATGAACTGGCTTATCAGATAACGGATACTTATTATAAACTATTATTGGAGAGGAAATTACAATATTTAGCCTATGAACAAAGTATTTTGGGCGAACGCTATCTCAGGCAAACAGAAACATTTGTTGAATTGGGATTAAAGTCTGAATCTGATTTACAAGAGGTAAAAGCCCGGTGCGAAGGGGATATCTATCGGTATGAAACGCGTAAGAATAGTGCACGATTAATTCTGCTTCATCTGAAACAATTGATAAATGTTTCTGCTTGTGACACGTTGATTATAAAGGATACGGTGAATGCAGAAATACTTCCTGTATTATCGGTTTCTTCTCCACAATATATTTACGACCGGTCAGTTGAGATGTTACCTTCCATAAAAGTGATAGATTTGCAACAACGTGCTGCCCGTAAAGAGTATGCTATGGCAGGCGGGCAATTCTCACCTTCCCTTTATGCCCGTTTTACAATAGGATCAGACTATTATAACGGTTTCTCTTCGCACCAGTTGAAAAATAATATCGGCAAATATATTGGCATCGGCATATCCTTTCCTCTTTTGAGCGGCTTAGAGCGGCTTACACGTCTGAGAAAACAGAAATTGAGTATTTATCAGTTGCAAAACAATGCGGAGCTTGAAAAGCAACGGCTTTATACCGAAGTGGAGCAGACGGTATTGTCTATTCATGCCGGACATAATGAGCATCGGCAAGCATTGTCACAGCTTCGTGCTGAAGAACAAGTGTTGAAAGAATCTGAACGAAAATGGGAGGAAGGACTTATTTCAGTGTTTCAGCTGATGGAATCGCGTAACCGTTTTATTTCTGCCAAAGCAGAATTGATGCGGGTACGATTACAAATGGAGATGTTATCGAGATTGGAACAGTATTATCGAAATGGAACTTTTATAGCAGAATAGACAAAATGGATACACTTATTGAACGAAAACCGGGAATGAAACGCAAGTATCTTTCGCTTATTGCCGGAGGGTTTGTACTGGTTGTTTTGATACTTTTTTTTATTTTCAGAGATACAGCTCCTTCTATGACTGTAGAGAAAGACCGCTTGGCCATTGCTACAGTGAAAAAGGCAGAGTTCAACGATTATATTCGTGTTATTGGTCAGGTGATGCCTAACCGGATTATTTATATGGATGCCATTGAGGGTGGGCGTGTAGAGGAGCGTCTGAAGGAGGAAGGAGCTATGGTGAAAGCAGGTGATGTAATTCTACGGCTTAGCAATCCGCTACTCAATATTGGTATTATGCAGAGTGAAGCCGACCTTGCTTATCAGGAAAATGAATTGCGTAATACACGTATCAGTATGGAGCAGGAGCGATTGCGTCTGAAACAGGAACGTATTGGGGTAAATAAAGAATTGACTACCAGGCAGAGGCGTTACGAGCAGTATGAACGCCTGATGAAGGAACAACTTATAGCCCGTGAGGATTTTCTTCAGGCCCGCGAAGAGTATACGGCAGCAAAAGAACAACTTGCTGTGATTGATGAGCGTATCCGTCAGGACAATATTTTCAGGGAAAGTCAGATCACCAGTCTGGATGAGAATATCCGGAATATGAAACGTAGCCTTTCTTTGGTACGTGAGCGTATAGAGAACTTGAAAGTGAAAGCACCTATTGATGGACAAGTGGGTAATCTCGATGCGCAAATTGGTCAGTCTATTGCTGCGGGAGAGCATATCGGACAGATTATCACTTCCGATCTGAAAGTACAGGCGCAAATTGATGAACATTATGTGGAGCGTGTTATACCGGGATTACCTGCCGACTTTACACGTGACGGAGGCAATTATAAACTGGAAGTAATTAAACCTTATCCAGAGGTGAAGGACGGGCAATTTCGTACAGATTTATATTTTACTTCTGGCCGGCCTGAGAATATTCGCGCCGGACAGACTTATCATATCAATTTACAGTTAGGAGACCCTTCTCAGGCTATTCTTGTACCTCGTGGAGGTTTTTTTCAGATTACTGGTGGCCGATGGATGTATGTTGTTGATGAAAGTGGTAAATTTGCCACGAGACGTTCTGTGAGAATCGGACGACAGAATCCGCAGTATTACGAGGTAACAGAAGGATTGTCTCCAGGTGAAAAAGTGATTATATCCGGTTATGAATTATTTGGAGACAATGAGAAACTGATACTGAAATAGTAGTTAAGTAGTAAGTAGTAAGTAGTCAAGTAGTAAGTAGTTAAGTAGGATACTATGACTACTTGATTAATAAGATGAAACAACTTAGTAACCATACTATCTACTACTTACTACTTAACTACTTGACTACTTGACTACTTACTACTTTATTTATTTTTTTATTATGATTAAGACAGAAAAATTATCTATGCTTTTCACCACAGAAGAGGTGCAGACAAAAGCATTAAATGAAGTTACCTTGCAAGTGGAACGCGGAGAATTTGTAGCTATCATGGGGCCATCGGGCTGTGGAAAGTCTACCTTGCTGAATATCCTTGGTACACTTGATTCACCTACTTCCGGTTCTTATCTTTTTGAAGGAAAACAGGTCGATAAAATGACTGAAAGCCAGCTTACTGCACTTCGTAAAGGTAATCTGGGATTTATCTTCCAGAGTTTTAACCTGATTGATGAGTTGACGGTTTATGAGAATATAGAGCTTCCATTGGTTTACATGGGGATGAAATTGGCTCAAAGGAGAGAAAAGGTGAAACAGGTATTAGAGCAGGTAAATCTTTTGCATCGTGCCAATCATTTTCCACAACAACTTTCGGGTGGACAACAACAACGGGTAGCTATTGCCCGTGCTGTTGTGACAGATTGTAAACTACTATTAGCTGATGAACCGACAGGAAATCTTGATTCGGCAAATGGGGTGGAAGTTATGGATTTGTTAAGTAAGCTCAATCAGGCAGGGACGACCATTATTATTGTTACTCATTCAGAGCGTGATGCCACCTATGCTCACCGGGTTATCCATTTGCTTGACGGAAAAATAGTGGCTGAGAATATCAACCGCCCGATGACAGAAAAGTCTGAATCTAAATATCAGGTATTATGATTGGAAATTATTGGAATAGCGCCTTGCGTAATCTGATGAAGCGGAAGATATTCAGTTTTATCAATATTTTCGGTTTGGCTGTTGGTATGGCTTCAGCTTTACTTATTCTTACGTATGTGACCTTTGAGTTTAGTTTTGATAAAATGCACTCCAACTATGACCGCATTTTTCGCGTAGAGAGTACATTTCATGAGGGCGATGTACAGACGGACTATTGGGCAAGCAGTTCCTTTGGTTATGCTTCAGCTATGAAAGAAAATTTGGCAGGAATTGAAGATTATACCCGAATTGGTTCATTACTTCAACCCGAGCAGATTGTGAAGTATGGTGAACTTACCCTTCGTGAAAATCAGATAGCTTATGCAGATCCGGGTTTCTTTCGTCTTTTTAATTTTGAACTACTGAAAGGAGATAGAGTAACCTGCCTTGCGATGCCACGGCAGGTAGTAATTACCGAACGGATTGCGCAGAAGTATTTTAAAGATGAAGAGCCTATCGGGAAGATACTTATCTTTACCGGAAGTGGGGGTGGGTTACCTTGTGAAGTAACGGGAGTAATGGCAGAGATGCCTTCCAATTCTCATATCCGTTATAATTTTCTGATTTCGTATAAATCTTTGCCTCAATATATGCAGGAATACTGGTACAAGCATGAAGTATATACATACGTATTGCTTGACAATCCTCAGCGGAAAGCAGAAATAGAGAAAGAGTTTCCCGTAATGGCTGAGAAGTACAAGACTGAAGAAGCCTTGAAAAATAAAACCTGGGGGATATCTCTGGTACCATTGGCAGATATTCATTTACAACCACAAGTTGGTTATGAAGCGGAAACGAAAGGGAATCGTTCAGCTATGATTGCCTTGATCTTTGCTGCTGTTGCTATTTTGGCTATTGCCTGGATCAACTATATCAATCTGGCAGTAGCCCGTTCTATGGAGCGTGCCAAAGAAGTGGGGGTACGCAGAGTGGTTGGAGCGTTTCGTAAACAACTTGTGTCACAGTTTCTGTTTGAAGCACTGTTGATGAATCTTATTGCTTTTGTATTGGCTGTGGGACTGATAGAGGTTGTACTTCCGTACTTTAACCAACTGGTGGGGCGTACAGTGACATTCTCTGTATGGTTGGCAGGATACTGGTGGATATTATTAGTTGCTGTATTTATTGCAGGTATCTTTCTTTCTGGTTATTATCCGGCACTGGCTCTGCTCAATCGTAAACCGATTACTTTGTTGAAGGGGAAATTTCTCCATAGTAAGTCCGGAGAGCGTACCCGTAAAGTATTGGTAGTGATACAGTATACCGCTTCTATGATTTTGCTTTGTGGAACGCTGATTGTCTTTGCGCAGCTCAGTTTTATGCGTAATCAGTCGTTAGGAGTGAAGACTGGGCAGATGTTAGTGGTAAAATTTCCCGGTCATACCGAAGGTATGAATACTAAACTGGAAGCGATGAAAAAGGCAATATCACGATTGCCATTGGTTCATAAAGTTACATTTTCGGGGGCTGTTCCGGGTGAAGAAGTGGCTACTTTTCTTTCCAATCGGCGGACGGATGATGCGTTGAAACAAAACCGTTTGTATGAAATGCTGGCATGTGATCCTGATTATGTAGATGCTTACGGATTAACAGTAGTAGCCGGGCGTGGTTTTTCAGAAGAGTATGGCGACGATGTTGACAAGTTGGTTATCAACGAGACAGCTGTACGTAACCTTGGTTTCACTTCCAATGATGAGGCTATCGGTCAGCAGGTGACTGTAGAATGTACAGATGCCCCTATGCAGATTATCGGGGTGGTAAAGGACTATCATCAACAGGCATTAAGTAAAAATTATACGCCTATTATGTTGATCCATAAGGATAAGATCGATTGGTTACCTCAGCGTTATATTTCTGTTGTGATGAAATCAGGTGATCCCAGAGAACTGGTATCTCAGGTAGAGGAGATATGGCATCGTTATTTTGAAGATTCCAGTTATGACTATTTCTTTCTTGACCAGTTTTTTGATCATCAGTACCGGCAGGATGAAGCCTTTGGGGTAATGATTGGCTCGTTTACCGGACTGGCTATTTTTATATCTTGTCTTGGCCTGTGGGTGTTAGTTATGTTTTCCTGTACTACACGTACTAAGGAAATGGGTATCCGTAAAGTTTTGGGCGCTTCTCGTTTTAACCTCTTCTTTCAGTTAGGTAAGGGCTTTTTCCTGTTGATATTGATAGCGGTCCTGATTGCTCTTCCGATAGCATGGTTTAGTATGGATACTTGGCTGAGTCATTATGCTTTTCGTACAGAGCTGAAAGGTTGGTTCTTTATATTGCCGGTAGTACTGATGTTACTGATTTCTTTTGTCACGGTAGCTTGTCAGACGATGAATATCATTCTGAGTAAGCCGGCGCGGTCTTTACGATATGAATAGATATTAACCATCTTTCATTTGCAGATATGGGGAAGATATCAACCCATATCTGCTTTTACCCAATCTTCTATCATTGTGGGAAGCGGACCATAAGGTTGTATACTTTCTGTCCGTAAAGGTTTCATTGTGCCAAAATCTACTTTGTAGTTTTTACCTTCAGGTGTTACATAATAGACATTATCATTTTCTCTTTCATTAAAGGGAATATAAAACATACTTTCTTCTTCCTCTTTAGAAACAGGATACCAACCGGTGACAAACGGTTTGCTTTCTATGTTCGGTGGATAAGTCATATAGTTGAAAAGGTAGCAATAGATATCGAAATCAATATCGTAAGGAAAGCTTAGTACATGCGCTTTGTTAGTGAATTTTTGAATCTTGATAATAGCTCTGTCCTTTTCTTCATTGTACATGGAGCAGAAATCTTTTACTAATATTTCAATTTCGTTGCTATTTACCTTTTCCACTAATATTACTTTGTTATTGGATACTCTATTCTGTGTGTGCATACAGCTTCTTCGTGCTCTTTCTGTTTGTCTTTTTTGCTTCCTTAGCTTCATTTTGTATAAGTCCCAGTACAGAAAGAGGATAAATGCAGCTATTGATGCAAGATAGGCTATGGCTGCATGAGAATATTGTGTTTCTGCAAACAGAAGCATACAGAGTGCCATTCCTAATGAGCCAACGGGTAATCCGATGTTATCATTCTTTTCTGAGTTACGATACAGTTCTTTGAAGTGGGGACGATAAATCCATAAAAAGCTTATGAGTGCACTGATCCCAAACAAGATGAGAGTTCCATATGGTTTCGATAAACTTAAAGGAATCTTCATCTCACTCATCCTGAACAGAGTTACCAGAATGATCCAACTGCCTGTCATAAACGTATTGACACGTATGAATGGCAGTACATATTGTTTTAATGTACTTTGTTTTTCCATGTATACTGCTTGGTTTGTCTTGTGGGTAAAGTTAAATATTTTTGTTTTTATATCCAATTGATAAAAGAAAAACATTTATATCTGTGGGTTTTTATATTTCTTTATCGGCATTGGATACTTGATAATCAGTGTATTGATTGACTCGGAACTGCTACATTGTAATCAGAGCTGAAGTTTCTCAAGAATCAGATTAATTCGCATTTCCTGTTTAATATGCTCAATAATGACAATGTACTGATACGGAAAAATCCTGCTGAGACTTCAAAAGTTTTGTCTAAGTTAGAGGATTCTTTGAAAAAGTGATATGTTCAGACGATATTGGATAATAAATAACTAAATTAGAACATATAAACAGGTAAAGTATCGTAATTTTGTCGGAATAAAAATAGTATACTATGAAGAGTAAGTTTTTGATAAGTTCGTTACTGTTGTCTTCGATAGGAGGTAGTAGTACAGTTGCCGGTACTGTTTCGGATAAGGAACATCCCAATATTATTTTAATATTATGTGATGATATGGGGTTCTCCGATCTCGCCTGTTATGGGGGAGAAGTACATACCCCTAATATTGATTTTCTGGCAGAGAACGGAGTACGTTTCAGTCAGTTTAAAAATACGGGAAGAAGTTGTCCGAGCCGGGCTGCTTTGCTTACCGGTCATTATCAGCATGAAGCCGGTATGGGGTGGATGACTGCTGTAGACGAACATCGCCCTGGTTATCGGGGACAGATAGCAGCGGATATCCCTACGATTGCGGAGGTATTCCGGGACAATGGTTATGCCACTTATATGAGTGGTAAATGGCATGTGACAGTGGATGGAGCTTTCGATCAACCTAATGGAAGTTATCCGGTACAACGGGGATTTGAGAAGTATTACGGTTGTCTGAGTGGCGGTGGTAGTTACTATACTCCTACACCGGTTTATTCCGGTTTGACAAGAATTAATCAGTTCCCCGATGATTATTATTATACGACAGCTATCTCAGACTCTGCTGTAAGTTTTGTAAAAAAGCACCCGGACGATGTACCTATGTTTATGTATGTGGCGCATTATGCACCGCATCTACCGTTACATGCTCCAAAGGAGCGGGTTGAGGCTTGTAGGGAACGTTATAAAGTGGGATACGATGTGTTACGGCAGCAGCGTTTTGAACGTCAGAAAGAGTTAGGGTTAGTTGATAAATCAATGGAACTTCCGGTCTATCAAAGGGAATTCAAAGGTAAACGTCCGGCATGGACCGAGCTATCTCTCCGGCAGCAAGAACAATGGATTACTGATATGGCTACTTATGCTGCTATGATTGAGATAATGGATGACGGTATAGGCAGGCTTATCGAAGCAGTAAAGGACAAGATCAGAGAATCTAAGGTATATCAGGATAACAACGTTGATGAAAAGATCAACAAAGTAAAGACAACAATCAAGGACAAAATGCCAAAGATC
>QWCY01005032.1_pt1 | contig 12914 bp, 8 predicted proteins | sample 1972631 | NCBI WGS metagenome assembly QWCY01 (sample SAMN09866696, study PRJNA288562) | Human gut metagenome isolate pre1_stool, whole genome shotgun sequencing... | isolation source: gut | host: Homo sapiens | place: USA: California
AAAAGCTTTGTTTTAACACAGAGTTAAAGCTTGTTCTTTGGATGTGAATAAGAAGTTCTTTAAATGCAAAAGACTTGTTATTTGCGCACAAGAACCTGAACGAACCTGCAAAAAGCGTTAACAATGTTAATTGAAAAAAGGTACAAAGATGAAGATACCGGTTCAGACGGCGTAAACTCACTTCCGAAACTTAAGTTATCTTATTCAGCCTGTGTCTGTTTTTTCTTATAAAAGCAAACAAAAAGGACAATTATCAACTTGGAGATAAAGAATTTACCACCAAATTTAATTTAAATAGGCTATAAATAGTAATATGGAAAAAGTGAAAATCGGAGAAAACTCCAGAAAAGTATGACGAATACTTATACATGCAAGAAAAGTCTCTGTGAAAGAACTTTGCAGCTTGACCTGCCTGAATATAGACGATGTAATGCTTGCTGTCGGATGGTTGGCAAAAGAGAACAGTTCTTTTTATCGAAAAGAAAGCAGATTCTTTTTATGTCAGCGACGGTTCTGAGTATTACTTCTGCTTCGGATAGGACATGCAGATGAAAGAACGAGGGTGTGTCGAAACTCGTATTCACCACAGATTGCTCTGTGGTGAGTCATGACACACTCTCGCCGTTCTTTATTCTCCTTTTGCCTTCATCAGTTTCCCGGCTTTGAGGTCAATGTAGTAAAGCATTCCCCGGGCTATCTCCATGCGCCCGATCTCCTTACCCGGAAACTCGGCCAGCACTCCGAGCAGGTCTCCTGTCTCCGGATCATAACGCTGTATTTTCCCACTCTTCTGTACCGACATCAGTAATTCGCCTCCGTAGGCAAGCAGTCCGAGCGGTTGAATATCATCGTACTTAAACACGGCATCGGAAGTGATATGTGTCTCTTCACCGAACACGATCTCCATTTTCGACGGAGTGAACACTTGCACACTCTTGTTGTACCAGTCGGTCAGATACATACGCCCGTCATACTCTGCCATACCATGGATACGGGCCTGATAGTCATATCCGACTCCTTCGGGCACTTTCACCTTTCCGATCCAGGGAACCCGGAACGCAGGTTCGGTAACGGCTTCATAAATCCAATAGCCGCGAATGGTATTTTTATCACGCACCATCAGTCTCTCGCCACACTCACGAAGTCCGTAGCAATGGGTCATGCTATAAATATCGTCTCCCCACTTTCCGTCTGAACGCCCGATGGCATTGACAAACTGAAGGGTGCGACGGTCAAAAATATTAATACGGGAGTTGTACATACCCACAAAGATATAACGGTCAGAAACAGCCATGTCGCCTATCTCGGCATTAAAGGTCTCTTTGACACCTTTCCGTACCCATGAATCGATACGTCCGATCAGTTCGCCTGTCGTCAGGTTCAGCAATAGCACGGAACGGTCGGCGGCATTGGTATTGGCAACAAACAAAGTGTCCCCCTTGACCCGTACGGACCGGGGAGTGAAATTGGCCGGAAGCACTCCGGGAACAACCACTTCGCCGGCATCTGTAAAGGTGGTGTAAACCGGCTCTTGGGGAGAAGTACTGCCCTTATCCGAAGGTTCTTCGTCCTTGGAACAGGATATACACAGGGCAGATATCAATAATAACAGATATAAAAATTTCAAATTCATGCTTGATTGTTTTCTCACCACAGACGACACAGAAAGTTTTCTTCTCTTAAACCGTCATCCGGATATAGAGGAGTGTACAAACCTGCATAATCTGCAGCGAATCGTAATTATTCATTTTTTTAGTCCAGCTCGGATATTTCAACAAACATAACTTTCCCCTGTATCAGCCGGGGAGCATTGGCATTGCGCCCTGCAAGATAGAATGTATCATTATGGAAAAAGAGGCGTCCGGGAGTTCCCAGCCCCACTCCTCCGGCAAAGGATGAATAAGAGCCGAGCTCTTTCCCGGTACGGAGGTCTACTCTCACGATGCGGTTATTTGCGCAGACAACATACATTTCGTTCTGAAAGAATCCCATACTGAGCGGTTTGTTCGGCATGCGGTAAGAGCGCAAAAAGCGTACCGGCTCTCCCTTGACCGCCACGGTGGCGGGATCGATCACCAGGATGCGTGAGGTTTCGTAGTCGGACACATAGATCAAGCCTTCATGCCGCGCAACGGACTCAAGATTAAAACCGTTATTAGAAGACGTACTGTCCGTATTCTGAGCAAAGACAGGAACCTTAAAACGATTTTCAGGCGTACAATCTGAAATCTGCACCACTTTAATCTTCTGTTTGTCACGGATGAACAATTTATCACCAGCCACTTCGGCCGCTTCGCATTGCAACAGAGAACTCGACTGCCATCCGGTACGCCCGATGGTGGTCACATACGAATAATCGTTCCGTCGGAACAGGTCGATCCGGGACGAACGGTTCACCACAAAGATGTAATCGCTGCTGACCGCCACATCCATCACCTGATTGTCGAACTTCTCGTTTTTCCCGTTGTAGGTCCAGCCGGTCAGCGAATAAAGCAACTCCCCGGTCGAAGCGCGTACCACCCACACACCGTCAGAACCTTTGGCACGGTTGGCAATGAAAAGAGTATCGCCCGAACGCCGCATTCCCACCGGATTGTAATTTTGGGTCCCCACTCCGACAAAGGCGGCATCCAGCTCTTTATCGAAAGTCAATGTAAGGATGGAGTCAGTCGTGAAACTGAATCCGGGGGCACTATTTTTATCGCATGCGGCAAAGGTGAGCAGCAGGACTGCCAGTACCGTCAGTATGTTATGTCTCTTCATCATAGCTCTATGTCGGGATTGTCGGCATCATTGATGCCGGGATTATAATCATTGTAACTCTTAAAGGGATTGATGATATAAGGCAGCATACGGTGCTTCATCATGTAGCGATACACTTTCGGTACTATTTCATCGGGCACCGACCCGTAACACAGGCTGCTAGAATGACCATAGCCCAGACAGTGCCCTAGCTCGTGAATCCAGACATGAAGCACCCAGTTGCAATCGATTGCCACCCGGTTCTGGTAGAAGAATCCGGCCAGATATTCTTCACGCAATCCCAAAGCATTTCCTCCACCGAGCCCGGCGATACCGGAACCGGTAACCACTCCGAACACAAGACTTTGTTTATTGAGAATTGAATTCAGTAGCCCTTCACGGTCGATCTCCTTTCCTGCATCATTGTGAATGCTACCTTTGTAGTTCATCAATGAATCACGAAAAATTTCGGAACTGAACATGACAGCCATATTCACCGCCGATGTGGCATAGTAGCGGGCTGCATTTGCTGTCATGACTCCCCAGTTTCCACTGCCGTACTTTCCCATCTGGATACGGGTTTTCATCTTGATGGTCTTCAACATATCGAATACGGAGTCGTTGCACGAAAGCAGCAATTCATACTGGTCGGGCGACAGTAGTGCCAGATTATTCACACGGACAGGCTTTCCACTCTTCGAAGCATAGACGACCTCTCCCATTTTCAATGGAGAATCAAGTTTGATGTTATAAAAACCGGGGACTTCCTCAAATTGCATCAATTGGATGGTGTCACGCAAATGGGGCATCGTCAGCCAAAGGGAGACTTCCTTGAAATCGTGCGCCATGCCGTTGAACAGCCGGAGCTTTCCATCGGCCATCGAAACATTAAAGGGGTTATTCACATAGAAGGCACGATCGGCGGAAACAATCTCGTCCACGCTTTCGCCATCTTCAAACATCTGTTCTCCCTGATCGAGAAACTCTTGTGCCGTCATCTTCGTCAAAGCAGGCGGAGTGCCAAAAGCATCGAGAATATCGGCTGTATCATCATCCTGACAGGCACACAGCGAGAATGCCAGAAGCGAGATACACAGAATTTGCTTTCTGTTCATAGTGTAGGGTTTATTCATTTTGAGGGCGCAAAGATAATATAAAAAATATTTTTCCCACAAAAAGATTCTTCCTGATAATCGGAGCGAAACATCGCTAATCGCATACCCGATTACCACACAGGCTTTTGGGCAGAAACGGTTTATAATAAAAAAACGGCCGATCTGCCAAATCCATAAATGATTCTTTGTAAATTTGCACATAGTTATTAGATAAACATTATGAAGAAACTCTTTTTATGGGCACTGTCAGCTTTGTTAACCCTTCCGGCAGCGGCTCAAGACTTCGTCCCCGAAGCCTCGTTTTACGGCGAAAACTACTGGACACCCGACACACTGGGTAACCATCGCGCCATTGTTTCCGTGAACACTCCCGCCTCCGTAGCGGAAGCTTATATCCCCTGGCGCAGACGTGACGCCAATCCCGAACAAAAAGGGATTATTGTGATCAATGCATCTACCGGCAAAGCGGTAGACAATGTACTTCCGGTGGAAATCAACCGTGAATACGGACGCATCCGATTTGACGCAAGCGGAAATGCCGGAGATTATTATGTGTACTACCTCCCCTACCACACCTCGGGAGGGCCCTATCCGAAAGTAAACTATCCTCAGCAACCGGATAAGGCGGATCCGCAATGGAAAGCAACCTGTAAAGCCACTCCGGCCGGAAAGGCGGTACAAGCCAAGCTGGTACGTTTCGAATCGCTGGGCAGTTTCAACAGCTTCTATCCGATGGAAATCATCGCCACAGCACAGGAGAAGCAGGCATTGATCGATGCTAACAGCAACAAGCCTTTCCTGCTGTTGCCCGAAGACCGTAAATATCCCATCCGCATGTTCGATGATCTGTCATACCGCCAGGTGACGCAAGGAGCCACAGGCGAGTTTTTCGGTGAAGCGGATCTGAACGAATACTATGTGCTGCAACTGGGACTGTGGGCATTCAAGAATCCGGTGAACGGAGTCAAAGTAACCTTTACCGACCTGAAAGGAAAGAACGAAAGTATACCTGCATCGGCTCTTATGTGTTTCAACACGGAAGGAACCGACTGGCTGGGACGCCCGATACATCCGGAGGTAAACGTCGGTAAAGGCCGTGTACAACCTTTATGGATCGGCATCCAGATGCCGGAACATGCCGGCAGAGGGATCTACCGGGGCACGGTCACCGTGAGCGACCTGAGCGGTGCTTCACAGGAAGTGAACATAGCCATTAACCTGTCGGACAACGTACTGGTAGACAAAGGAGACGGAGACTTGTGGCGTTTGTCACGTTTGCGCTGGCTGAATTCACAGTATGCAGTCAATAACCGGCCGGTGAAGCCATTCATTCCGATAAAGGTGGCAGACCGTACAATCAGCGTGCTGGGACGCAGCGTCACTGCCGGCGAACTGGGACTGCCGGCTTCCATCCGGAGTTACTTCACCGAAGAGATGACTTCCATAGGCAAAGAACCCAAAGACATTCTGTCACAACCGATGGAATTTGTCATTCGCCAGAATGGAAAGCCACTGCCCGTCACCATCACTTCACCGCTAAAGTTCGGCAAGAAGGAAGACGGAACGGTAAGCTGGACCGCTACCGGAAAAGCAGGGGCACTGGACTTAACAGTACTTGCAAGTATGGAATTCGATGGTTTCATGAATTATCAGATCAAAGTAAAGGCTGCCGAAAATACATCGGTAGACGATATAGCCCTGTTAACTTCCATGCCGGCAACAACGGCCAAATATCGTTTGGGAATGGGTTATGAAGGCTCATTGCGCCCGAAAAGCGACCAATGGAAATGGAATGTGGAACGGAATCAGGAAGGTTTCTGGTTTGGCGATGTAAACGCCGGCATGCAATGCCTGTTCCGTGCAGAGAACTATCGCCGTCCGCTAAACACAAACTTCTACAAAATGCAACCGTTGAACATGCCTCCATCCTGGTTTAACGACGGTAAAGGCGGCATCAGCTATAAAGAGAAAGGAAACCAGGTAGACATCAAGACATACAGTGGCAGCCGTACCCTCCAAAAGGGCGAAGAGCTGAACTTCGACTTCTTGGTACTGGTAACTCCCTTCAAGCCCATCGACACGATGAAGCAATGGACCGACCGCTACTACCACGGATACCAGCCTGCCGAGAAACTGAAAGAGGGCGACGCACACGCCTACCAGGCTGTAGACGTTGTGGGAGAAACAGGAGCAAACGTTATCAACCTGCATCACGGCAATGCGGTGAATCCGCATATCAACTATCCTTTCTTCCGCCCTGCCTTCATGAAGCAGTACGTAGACGAATCGCATGCCAAAGGATATAAAGTGAAAATATACTATACGGTACGCGAACTGACGAACCATGCACCGGAGCTGTTTGCCCTGAAGAGCCTTGGACACGAAATCTTCTCACCGGGCAAGGGAGGAGGCTATGCCTGGCTACAGGAACATCTGGACGGCGACTACATCGGAGCTTGGTTTGTAGATGCTTACAAGGATGCGGCAATCGTGAACACCGGCATTTCACGCTGGCACAACTTCTATGTGGAAGGACTGAACTGGCTGACAAAAAATGTCGGCATCGACGGAGTCTATATCGATGACTTGGCTTTCGATCGTAACACGATGAAACGCATCCGCCGGGTACTGGAAAGTAACCGTCCCGATCCGCGCATCGATGTCCATTCAGCCAATCAGTTCAATCCGGCCGACGGTTACATCAACAGCATATTCCTTTACATGGAACACATGCCTTACCTGGACCGCCTTTGGTTTGGAGAATACTTTAAATACGAAAAGTCACCGGAATACTGGCTGACAGACGTATCGGGTATCCCCTTCGGCATGATGAGCGAAATGTTGCAGGATGGCGGCAATCCTTACCGGGGCATGCTGTACGGGATGACCGCACGCGAACCGATGGAATCCGTCCCCTCACAACTCTGGAAGGTGTGGGATGCATTCGGCATAAAAGACAGCCGCATGATGGGCTATTGGGTATCCTACAATCCAGTGAAGACAGGACGCAATGACATTCTGGCAACCTCGTTTGTGAAAGATGGCAAAGTAATGATTGCCATTGCCAGTTGGGCAAAAAAAGACAGTGATATAAAACTGCAGATAGATTGGGAGAAACTGGGCATTGACGCTGATAAAGCCAGGCTGACGGCTCCTGACATCAAAGGTTTCCAGGAAGGATTCAGCCTGTCGCCAAAAGATAAAATAAAAGTTCCCAAAGACAAAGGATTCATCTTTATTCTGGAATAAAAGTAGATACATGGATGGGGGCGTGCCGAAAATGCTGACCAGGCGGGAAAGTATATCCCGGCACACCTCCATTTTTAAACTGACTCAGTCTAATTTTCGAAGCTAATATATAAAAAAACAGACATATTAGAAGAATCCACAAGATTGACAAAATTCACTTGCAGCCAATGCTACGGCCTCAGGTTCAATTGTAAAAAACAAAATTTTCCGGTATCGGATTTTCTTTCTTTTCCTCGTCATCCTCACGCTGAGAAGCAGTTAACAGTAATACTCCATAGTCCGTGTCATTATCAGTCTATTGTTGTTGATATTATATAAAAAATGTTTTTGATTCTGAGCATAAGTCCACACTGCAAGTCCTGCTCTTTATCATACTTAGATAGATGCCTTAGTAATTCTCAATAATAACATTCCCGAATATATCTTTTTTAATAATTTGCTTTTTCCCATGATTATCTTCGATTATTTTATTACCGAATATATCTGTCTTAATGGTCTTTTTATAACCTTTATTATTTTCAATGACAGTATTTCCAAAGATATCTTTTTTGATGCTTTTCCTATTACCGCGATTGTCCTCAATGACAGTATCTCCAAAGATGTCTTTCTTAATGGTTTTCCTATTACCGCAATTGTTCTCAATGACAGTATCTCCAAAGATGTCTTTCTTGATAGTTTTCCTATTACCGTGATTGTCCTCAATGACAGTATCTCCAAAGATGTCTTTCTTGATAGTTTTCCTATTACCATGATTGTCCTCAATGACAGTATCTCCAAAGATATCTTTCTTAATGGTTTTCCTATTATCGTGATTGTCCTCAATGACAGTATCTCCAAAGATGTCTTTCTTGATGGTTTTCTTTCCTTGATTAGTTACCGAATGTCCATGATTATTTCCGATAGAATTTGCACCATAACTCCCTGTTATCCGAGGGATCAGAATAAACTGAACTGTAAATAGAATAAATAAAATCTTTTTCATGATGTTTTTTTTAGGTTTGCAACAAAAGTAAAGCAGGAAAATCATACCTGATCTGTGAATTCTATAATTACTTATAGGGAAAAACCTAAATTTATATGGATTTAAACGGTAAGAACTTATAAAGTACCCCAATTCGCACATCAAAAATCAAGCATCTATACCACTAAAATCAGTACATATCGGGACATCCACTCCAGAGTGAATACTAAAATAATCTGCAAGTAACGTTTGGCAATAAGAAAACAATCAGCACATGCAAATAGCATAAGCATAAATAGAGTTTTTTTTTCTTGGAAAAGCTGAAATAAGAACTGGTACCTATATAGATAAAGTGGATGGTAAAAAGATATTATTTTTTCAGCTCTGCATAAACGATATAACGTGTAGAGTCTTCTTCATCAGGTAACAAGACCGCATTGGTATTATCCGTCACCCATTATAGCACACGGATAAGCATTCGGATATTCTTTTTGCTCAGAAAACAAATCGTTATACAGTCGAAATATCTTTTGTTTATCCTTCTTATCTTCATAAGTAGGTTGTGAATAGAGTAAGCAGAGGTAATTGTAAAGTGAATTGTAGCTATGACTCATGCATAATAAAATAATCCCTCAAAATTTAGGGACGATCCCGAATTCAGATATGATCCTTTACTCCCTTTTCTTTAAGAGGTTCCTGGCGTTTTTTTTAAAATTTCCCTAATATCATTGATTATCAAGGAAATTAGCAAATACAGTTCTTACATTCGACTAAATTAGTCTTGATTTAAATTATATATCTATTTCTTTAATGCGTTCCAACTGCCTATTTAGAAAGTAGTCAGAATACTTAGTGTAATCCCCCGTTTCATAAAATCGAATCAACCCTTTCCTGTAATTCAAAATATCAGCATCTTTTGCTGAATATACAGGAATAATATCAGCATTCATCATGACAACACTTTCTATCATGCGAGAAGTTCTTTTATTCCCATCTATAAAAGGTTGCAGCCGTGCAATATTACAATGTAAGAAAACTGCCTTTTCCAATGGATTAGTATAAACGTCTTGCTCATATAATATCTCTCCCAATTTACTTTTTATTTCTTGCAAATCTTTTGGAGGAGCATAATCAGTACCGCTGATCCTAACTGCACGTGTCCTTAAAAAGCCTGATTCCTCATTAGAAACCAAACCTGTGGAAATAGATTGATGAAGTCTGAAAAGAGTACGTTCATCTATAATCTCCTTATTTTTCTCTTGATGAATATATTCCAGTTCGGAAATGAATGTATTATATAGATTTTTCAGCATTTTAGCATCTTCATATTTTTTTTCGGAAGTGATGCCGTCCTTAAGCAATGCTTCTGTTTCAACATAGGTATAGGTATTACCCTCTATTTTCCCCGAATAATAGCACCATACAACAGCCAAGTCTTTTATCTCGCTTGAGTAAAGTTCCGACAGTTTAGCCAAAGGGCTTTCAAGAATGAATGTTGCTTTTTGGCATTGTTCCTTATTGAAGATATGTTTCATATATCCTATCTATTGCTTAAAAGAGAGATTTTATTTCTCGATTTCATTATTATGCAAAACTACTAAAAAGTACTTAGATACAGCACACTTCCATTATAAAAGTTCTATTCTTAACACCCACCTCTAAGTTTTTGGCACACGCCACATCCTTGTCTATATAATCAGTAAAAATCTTTCCCCATCTTAACGCATAATAACACACGGCCTTTATATCCGGGAATTGCTTGAACAGAATTCCAGCCCTCCGTTTTTGGCTGTCCGTCCACTTGCCCGGTGCCTTGAACAGCAGATACCGGCTTCTAGCCAACAATTGCCTAAGAGTATCCCCGTTGCTAAAGACCTCCGGCTCATAGCTTTCTCTCTTTGCCCTGGCCTCTTTTCCAATCGTGACTATAGGTCTGACCTGTTTCAGGATCTTCCCAACGACGACGTTTGATACGAAGGTATACTGTCTTGCCGCGAATGGGGAAGTCTTGTACTTCTATTTCCGGAAAGAAGCCTTTGGAATGAAGATGTAAATGGGAGTATTTTTCAGGAATCGAAGACTTTTCCTCAAGGAAGAGGATGAAGCAAGTTACTCAGGAGACATGATTGACTAAATCAAAGTAAGCGAGTATGCCTGAAGGGAGGAACATAGTCAAGATTTTTACGGTGAGCCCCTTCTAATCCTAAAAAGAAAAAACTCTTGTAACATATACTGAAATTCAGTTAGTTACAAGAGTTTTTTTTTAAGAGGTTCCTGGCGGATTCGAACCGCCGTACACGGTTTTGCAGACCGCTGACTAAGCCACTCATCCAAGGAACCTTGTTTCTCGTTTGCGGTTGCAAAGGTAGTACAAATTTTGAAACTACCAAACTATCTGCAACAATTTTTCTTTGTATTCTTTTTCTTGGACGAGCACTCCTTCTGCTTCTTTTCCATCATATCCTTTAATTCACAGCCACTTGCACAACTCGCACAAGGGTTATCATTTTCCTTCACACGACGAAAAAAAAGATAAATACCATAAAGAATACGGGCTACGCACAATACAATCAGTAGCCCGACTACCCATTCCTGCCAATTCATAAAAACATTCCTCCTATCTGATAGACGACAAATGAAACAAGCCATGCCAACGCCGTGGTATATCCTGCCGTGAAGATAGCCCACTTCCAACTACCGGATTCCTGCTTGATGGCTACCAACGTGGCAATGCACGGGAAGTAGATTAACACAAACAGCATATAGCTAAATGCCGCAAGCGGTGTAATCGGAATTCGTTCGGCCAAACTGACTACATCGGCATCGGCATCATTTGTATAGAGTACGCCAAGTGTACTTACCACCAATTCTTTGGCACCGACACCGGAGAGCAAACCGATACTCAGCTTCCAGTCGAAGCCCAACGGTTTGAGCACAGGCTCCACTGCCTGACCGATTTGACCAATATAAGAATTTTCCTGCTGTTCTGCCTGGGTAGGGTAAGCATCGTGATCGGGATAATACCCCAAGAACCAGATAATGATAGAAGCAATCATGATGATTCCTCCCATCTTTTTGAGGTATTGCGCACCTTTCTCCCATGTATGGCGGAAGATGGATTTCATGGTCGGCATGCGATAAGGAGGGAGCTCCATCACAAACGGAGTATCATCCCCTTTGACCAGAAAACGACTGAACAGACGCGCCATGATAACTGCCAATGCAATGCCGATAGCATAAATAGCCAATAGGACCAAGCTACCATTCTTTGGGAAAAAAGCACCGACCAATAACAAATAGATAGGCAAACGGGCACTACATGACATCAATGGATTAACAAGCATGGTAATCAAACGGCTCTTTCGGTTTTCAATAGTACGCGAAGCCATAATAGCAGGTACATTACAACCGAAACCCATAATCAAAGGAATGAACGACTTGCCATGCAACCCCATCTTGTGCATGATCTTATCCATAATAAAAGCTGCACGAGCCATATAGCCCGAATCCTCCATCAAAGAAATACAAAAATATAATATCAGGATATTAGGCAAAAAGACGATAACTCCTCCTACTCCACCAATAATACCATCAATCATCAGATCCTTCAGCGGACCTTCAGACATATTATCCCTGATCAGATTCCCCAGTGCCTCAACGAGCCATTCGATACCCATCATCGGATATTCACCGATCACAAAGGTACCTTCGAACATCAGATACATAAAAAGAAAGAAGATGGGATATCCCCAAATGCGATGGGTTACAATAGAGTCGAGCACCTTGGTTGTCTGTTCCTGCTCCAGGTGGTTATCGGTAAAAGTCTCTTTCAGAGCACCACTGATAAAACCATATTTGGCATCAGTCAAAGCCGACTCACTATCTTCATTCATCGTCTCCTGAATGCGACGGGCTGCTTTATCCCGCTTCTTTTCTACTTCCACAGCATTGGGCAGAGTATGAATAAAACGTTCTATTTCCGGATCATTCTCCAATAACTTGATAGCAAGATAACGAGTAGAATACTTGTGACGGATAAACTCGTTCTTCGAAATCTCCTCTTTCACTGCATCAATGGCTTTCTCCAAATCGGGTCCATGATTGATATGAATATGGCGGAACACTTTACCCACCGGTTCTTTGCCATGGGTATAATCAGCCGGATGTTCACCATGGTCTTTAAAATTGGGTAAGGACTGGTGCCAATCCATAATTTCCTTTGCCACCTCCGGATGTATATGCCCTTTTTTATCAATAAAGTCGGCACCTTCATAAAGGTTGATGACTACATGAAAAAGACGGTCCACACCGATATTCCTTTTACAGACAGTAGGCACCATCGGAACTCCGAACAACTTTCCTAACAGGAGATAGTCAAGCGTATTACCACTGGCTTCCAGTTCATCATACATGTTAAGAGCCACTACCATACGTACATTCATATCAATAAGCTGGGTAGTGAGATAGAGGTTACGCTCCAGATTTGAAGAATCAACCACATTGATAATCACATCAGGTGTCTCGTCGATAATATGACGGCGCACATAAATTTCTTCGGGAGTATAGGCAGACAAAGAATAAGTACCCGGCAAATCAACTATTTTGAAGTGATAACCCTGGAAATCAAAATACCCTTCTTTAGCATCTACCGTCACACCACTATAATTACCCACATGTTCGTGAGCACCTGAAGCCAGATTGAAGAGAGACGTTTTACCGCAATTCGGGTTACCGACCAACGCCACATTAATCGTGCGTCGCTTTCCAAGAGCAACCCGTTTCAAGTCTTCCTCCTTCACATCGATATCTTCAGTAAGCCCCTGATGATAAGCAGCCTCCTGTGTTTG
>QWCY01005040.1_pt1 | contig 12898 bp, 5 predicted proteins | sample 1972631 | NCBI WGS metagenome assembly QWCY01 (sample SAMN09866696, study PRJNA288562) | Human gut metagenome isolate pre1_stool, whole genome shotgun sequencing... | isolation source: gut | host: Homo sapiens | place: USA: California
TGCCTTTTTATTTTGTTGTTACGCCGGTTTGCGGTACTCTGATTTTATAAATCTGACTGCCGCGAATATTGTCGAACTCCATCAGGAGACGTGGCTGATTTACAAATCTGTTAAAACAGGTATTGATGTGCGCCTTCCTTTATATTTATTATTTGAAGGTAAAGGACTGCGGGTGTTGGAGAACTACAAAGACGATTTAAACGGATTCTTCAAGCTGAAAGATAACTCTAATGTGAATAAAGACTTGAATGCATTAGCCAAGCTGGCAGAAATAGACAAACGGATATCATTCCATACAGCCCGACATACAAACGCCACCTTATTGATATATAGTGGTGCAAATATAACGACTGTACAAAAGCTGCTGGGACACAAAAGTGTGAAGACAACTCAGGTATATGCAAATATCATGGACATGACTATTGTGCATGACCTTGAGAAAGCAGCCTATTCAAAATTAGCTAATAGACCAAAAAGCTAGGCAGTGATTGTCTGGAAATGTCCTGTTTTTAAGATTGGTTTCAACAGAGTTGATTCAAAATCTAACAATATGGCAGAAATAATGCATAAATCAATGTAAGAATATGCAATTTACAAATGATTTGTCGCATATAAATGACTGTAATATACATAAAAAGTGCAATGTCAGGACTCTTTCCTTTTAAAGGAACGATCCGTTCCTTTAAAAGGAACAGATCGTTACTCACCGAGGAACATCTAATTGCTTTAAAAGGAAGAGCCAAAAGTAGTTTTAATTTCTAATTCTGTTCTAACTGATAGACTTTCCTGTCACAGGGAAATATATCATATCGAAACTAAATATTTCTTTTATATTCAAAGGTGCAAGCTGATATAAGTAATCATATAGCACAAGGAAACAAAAAACGGACAGATGTATTTCATCCGTAGATCTGCTGTTTTAAAATCCTGCCGATTTTTGTCATTCTCCCAAGCAGGTTCTGCATATTTTGAATTATACCATAACTAAATATGCTTTTCTTCAGATTTGATCTTTTTCTACTATCACGCCCCAAAAGTAATCATTCATTATGATTGGTGGTGAGAAATATTCGGGAAATATAAAAATAGTATCCAATAATAATACCTCATATAAATAAAATAAAGACATAACTTTCTTATAATGAATGAACTAAATGATTGAAATGGATAGAAACAGGGTATCATTCGTTAAAGAAAAGGGTAGTTATAATGCTGATAAATAATTGATTATCACGTTTATATATGGATACAATAACATATATGACGATTAGGTTTATATTTCTCATTATTATAATAATCAACACTTTATATAAAGAATTAGTTCTGCAAAGACTTTGCAAATTTCGTACATCGGTATGCAAACTCAAGAAGTAGCGATTAAGCCTAATTTAAAGGTAGTACTTAGGTCGGATGCTCAACAGATCGATGAAGTTGTTGTTACAGCAATGGGTATTAAAAGATCTGAAAAAGCATTAGGTTATGCTGCAACTTCAGTGGGTGGAGAAAAAATTGCGGAAAGCCGTACATCTGATGTGATGTCAAGCTTGGCAGGTAAGATTGCAGGTGTACAGATTTCCAGCACTTCATCTGACCCCGGAGCCTCTAATTCGGTCATTATCCGTGGAGTTAGCTCACTCTCCGGTACCAACCAACCACTATATGTCGTGGATGGAGTACCTTTGAATAACTCTACCGTATACTCTACAGATGGCTTGAATAGCGGATATGATTTTGGAAACGGTGCCAACGCTATCAATCCGGATGATGTGGCAAACATGACTATTTTGAAAGGTGCTGCGGCCACTGCTTTGTATGGTAGCCGTGCTGCCAACGGTGTAGTCATGATTACTACCAAAAGCGGCCGGAAAGAAAAAGGAGTTGGAATCGAGTATAACGGTGGAGTTCAGTGGTCAACTGTTCTGCGTCTGCCGGAATTTCAAAATGAATTTGGTATGGGATGGAACGGCAACCATACAGAATTGGAGAACGGTTCCTGGGGACCTCGTTTCGATGGTTCCATGCAGTTGTGGGGTAATGTGTACAACAACTCTCAGAAACTGAAACCTTATGTGGCAATGCCTGATAACATCAAAGACTTTTTTGATGCGGGATTCAGATATAGCAACAGCCTTTCATTCAATGGAGCTACAGATAAAAGTGATTATTATGTATCATTCTCTCAGATCAGCGATGATGGTATGATCCCGACAGATGCCGACAGCTACGATAAATATACTTTTTCTGCACGCGGCAGCCATAAGGCAGGAGCGTTGACATTCTCTTCTTCACTGAATTACGCTTATCAAAAGAATAACTTTGCTACTACGGGACAAGGTTTGTCCATGCTAAACTCTTTATATCAGACACCAAGAGATATCAGCATAATAGGACTGGAAGACCAGAATGATCCGTTCAACACTCCGGGATATTATTATACCCCCTACGGAGTTATGAACCCTTATTATATTTTGAATAACTATTTGAATGAATATGAATCTGAAAGATTCTACGGAAAATTTCAATTGGATTATGAATTCCTGAAATACTTCAAGTTTACGTACCGTATGGGCTTGGATACTACAACAGGACAAAGTGACAAAGGAAAACCGAATCTGTACGCTCTTTATTATGAAGGTACTCCTAATGGAGAAGGTCAGGGCTCCAGCAGTCCTTTCTCTGGTGAAACCGGACAATATTCTGAGCAGATAACCCGTCGTCGCGAGATAAACCAGGATATTATGGTTAATTTCAATATGCCGGTTAACGATTTTAATATCAATGCACTGGTCGGTTTCAATGGCAATGAACGTAAAGTCTCTTATCAATATTCAGAAGTTAATGATTTAACGATTCCTACATGGTTTAATCTGAAGAACTCCGGCAAAACTCCTATAGTAGAACAGCACATGGAACTCAGACGTCTGATGGGTGTTTTCGGACAGTTTGAAGGTTCATGGAAGAATATGCTCTATTTAACGGTTACTGCCCGTAATGACTGGTCTTCTACTCTTCCGAAAGAAAATCGCAGTTTCTTCTATCCTGGTATTACCGGTAGTTTTATTTTCAGCGAATTATTGAATGACAATCTGCAAGATGTGATAACTTTTGGTAAGATACGCGCCAGCTGGGGTAAAACAGGTAACGATGCTGATGTGTATATGGTTAATCCTGTGTATGCCCAATCTTCCAATAGAATACCTTTCGGTTCTCTGACTTTCCCTCTAGGAGGTGTCAACGCTTACTCTGCAGGAAATGTACTCGGAAGTAATACATTAAGTCCGGAAATGACCACAGAATCTGAAGTCGGTTTAAATATGGCTTTTTTCAAAAACCGCCTCTCTTTTGACGTATCTTATTATAATAGGAATACCGATAAGCAGATTTTCTCTTTGGCTATGGACCCTGCTTCAGGCTATACAGCACAGAATATGAACCTGGGTAAGATTCGTAACCGTGGTATAGAACTCCTGATCAGCGGCACTCCGATAAGAACAAAAGATTTCAGTTGGGAACTGACATGGAACTTCACAAAGAACTGGAGTAAGGTGATCAGTTTACCGGAAGAATTGGGTGGCATTACAACGATTTATGGTCTCAATGGAGGTACCAGTATGTACGCTATAACAGGCATGCCTGTTGGTGTTTTCAAGGCTCAGGTAGCCGAACGTGATCCGCAAGGACGTATTGTAGTAAATTCATCAACAGGTCTTCCGGTTGAAGCCAGCGAATTCGGAATCTGCGGAGATATGAATAACAAATATCAAATGGGTGTTTCTACTAACTTGAAATATAAAGGTATAAGCTTAGGCATTGATTTTGATATCCGTCAGGGCGGAGTGATGTATTCACGTACTAAAGATATAAACTATTTTACCGGTAACGCGATACAGACTGCCTACAATGACCGTAATCCTTTGATTGTTCCTAACTCAGTAAATAAAATAGTGAATGGAGAAAACGTTACTTATGTAGAAAATACAACTCCTATTACAAGCTCTAACATTTATAAATACTGGGGCGACGGTGGCTCTGATATGGGAAGCTGCTTCCTGGTAGACAAATCATACGTCAAGCTTCGTTCTGTTGTATTAGGTTGGGACCTGCCCAAAAGATGGTTGGCAAAAACTCCTTTCCAGGCAGTAAAAGTGTCTGCATATGGCAATAACTTATTTGTCTGGACTCCATCCAGCAATACATTTATTGATCCCGAAATGACTTCATTTGGTAACGACCTTGAAGGTAACTATGGAGAATACACGGCTAATCCCAGCTCACGTCGTTTCGGTTTCAACTTAATGGTTAAATTTTAAACAGGAATAAAAATGAAAAAAATATTATTATATGCATCATTAGCAACAACAGCATTGTTTGCAGGTTGCGACCTGAACATCAATGACGACCCGAACTACCCGATGAATGATCAGGTGACGGCGGATTTGATATTCCCCTCTATCAGTGCTTCCATTGCTTCGGCGGTAGGCGGAGAAATTTATAATTACGCTGGCTTTTTCGCTCAGTACTATGAACAGAAACCGGAGTCGAATCAGTATAACACTCTATGTGAATATACATTTACCGAATCTTCCCAACAAATGGATTATTCTTATAGAATCCTGTTTGCAGGAGCTTTGGAAGATGCAAAGCAGGTGCTGGAAAAGACCACAAACCCTGCCGACCGATTCGCCACTACCATACTGAGAGCATATGCCTTTCAGATAATGGTAGATAATACCAGTGACTCACCTTATTCGGAAGCTCTGCAAGGTAATGCCAATGCCACACCTAAGTGGGATACGGGTGAAACAGTATATAAAGGTATATTAGGTGAGATAGATGCGGCAGAAGCTGCTTTGGATGGAAGTGGTATGGATGTGCCGGATTTGATATTCAACAAAAATATCGCTCAATGGAAAGGTTTTGCCAATGCTCTTCGCCTCCGTATGTATCTGCGTTTCATTGATGCCAACATAGATGCGGCTTCGTATACAGAGAAAGTGAAGACCTTAGTACAAAACAACGAATTCTTTACCGGTGACGTGAAATTGGATTGTTTCTTGGATGAAACAGACAAACGGAATCCATGGTATAATACGAATGCGGTCGGCTTGACCGGTAATCATTGTGCTGCCTATCCGTTAGTATCTTATTTAAGCAGCACGGGAGACCCTCGAATCGCTTATGGTATTAGTAAAACAGATGCGGATGGAAAGTATGTCGGTCAACTTCCCGGAGGAAAAACACATATGCAAAGCATTCTGGGTACTGACAACTGGAAAAACAAAAACGTGAGCGCGATTGATTACTCTATCGGAGCCACAAAACCTGTCTATTTCTTTACTCAGGCTGAATTACAATTCCTGATAGCTGAGGTATATGCTCGTTTTCACAATGATGATGCGAATGCAAAGAGTGCTTATGAAGCAGGTGTAACTGCAGACTTTGCCGTTCGTGGATTTGCAGGTCAAGAGAATACCATTTTGGAAGGAGCGTGTGCATGGTCTGCTGCTTCTACACAGGCAGACAAGTTAAACTTGATATATATGCAGAAATGGGTATCTCTTTTCTACATGGATCATATGGAAGCATGGAGTGAGATTCGTCGTACAGATTGTCCGAAACTGTCTTCTTATTCAGCAGCACAGATACAGGCTAGTGAGTCAGTATACACTCCGGGAGAGTTAGTTGCTCCATGGACTAATGGTCTGGAAGCGGGTGGACTGATGAAACGTATGACTTATCCATTAAGCGCACGTCAGCAAAATGTGAATACTCCTACAGGGGTACCGGGAAGTACTCCGGTTTGGTGGAATATCAAATAGTAACCAATAACTTAGTAAGTTTTACGTATGAAAAATATAATATACAGCATATTAGTATGTTTGCCGTTTGTCTTTGGAGCTTGCGACAAATCAACAGATGACACTTCTAAAGTCACCTATTTTGTTACGTTGGAAAGAGAGGGTGATGAAAAGATCATTTTAGAAAAAGGGCAACCCTTTGTGGAGCCGGGATATTATGCGGAAATGAACGGAGAAGATATTACTGAATCTGTTCAGATAAAAGGTAGTGTTGATGTCAACACTCCGGGAATCTACAATTTAGTATATGCGGCATACAACGAGGACGGTTTTGCCAAAACATTTACACGAACAGTATATGTGGCAGATAATACTGCTTCTCCTTTGAAATCCGGAATTTATACCGTAGCCGAAGGAAGCAAACGTACCGCCCCTTCTGTGGTAGCTTTCAGTGGATATGAGATTGTGATTTTCCAGATGGAACCGGGGATTTTTTATATCAGCGATTTCTTAGGAGGCTGGTATGACCAGCGTGCTGGCTATGGACCGGACTATGCAATGGTTGGCAAATTCGAATTGAATGATGATAATACCATTACTCCTCTGGAAAGTTATGTTGCAGGTTGGGGAGATTCCATGGATCAAATGACTAATACATTATTGGACCCTGCGATTGGGACTCTGAAATGGACTGTTGCTTATGCCGGTCAGCTATCTTTTGACATTATAGTAAAACAATAAAAATACGATTATGAAGAAATATATGATATTACTTTTAGCTTCACTGGCTTTTACATTCGTGGCATGCGACAACGATACAGAACCAGGTGGTACTGCTGTTGAAAAAATGGCAGGAGACTGGTGGGTGACAGTGAATGCATTTATTGACGGGAAAGAAGTAGAAGATCCTTTCGGAGCAGGACATCTGCAAATGAGTACTTACAATACAGCCAACAACAGTGAAACTGAAATGTGGTTGGATGATTTAGGAAACTTCTGGGAATATAAACTGAAAGTAAACGTGAATTATGCAGCGAGGACTTTCTCGACAACAGGCTTTGTGGATAATGTAACATATGAATCCAAAGTGAAAATAACTGATGGCAAGGTACTGGAAAAAGCTGCCACAACTCCTAGTGGTATGCCTGCTGACAGTATCGTATATATGGTACAATTCGACGACGATGAAGATGGATTAACTTATAAAGTTTCAGGCTTCCGTCGAACAGGTTTCCCTGCTGACGATTTTTAACAGAAGAGTTTAAATACAGAGAGGGCTGTTCCAATGATCGGAGCAGCCTTTTTTTGCAATCTAACCTCAACTAAGACAGATCAATATATAAGCAGTCTCCAATATTTACAATATTTCCTTGCCTTTAAAAGAAAAATGAATGGGACAATGTTTTTAATTAGCAACATCCATTACCTGATTAATTGTATACAAATAAAAGCGCCTCTTATAGCATGATACTATTTTTTGTTTATAATAGCTCCTTGTTTTATAGATATAATATTGATTATAAGATAAATAGTTTTCATTTCGGTAGAGAAGGGGTATTACATAAAAGAGAGTAAAACATTAGCTGAATGAGGGTAATTAACTGTCAAATAGATATATAAGCTATTTCTGCTTGATAAAATATCGACTGGTGTTACTGATTTATCCCCTATATACCTAACTGATTATCAGTTATATATAAATCCATTAGTTCTGCAAAGACTTTGCAGATTTCGTATATTGGTATGCAAACACAAGAAGTCGTAATCAAACCTACTTTGAAAGTTTTGTTAAAGTCTGATTCTCAGAATCTTGAAGAGGTAGTGGTAACAGCTATGGGTATTAAGCGATCTGAAAAATCTTTAGGTTATGCAGTATCCAGTGTAAAAGGAGATGAGATAACTAAAGCGCGTGAAAGTAATGTGCTTAATTCATTGTCCGGTAAGATTGCAGGTTTGCAAATTGCACAGTCGTCTGGAACGGTAGGTGGTAGTTCAAGTATACAGATTCGTGGTGCTTCCTCTATTGGCACAGTTTCTTCCCCTTTATTTATTATTGACGGACTTCCTATTGACAATGGTTCTTACAATCCTGACAGAACCAATGGTATAGTCGATGTAGGTAACCGTGCAGGAGATATCAACTCTGACGATATTGAATCTATTAACGTATTGAAGGGTGCAGCTGCAACTGCATTGTATGGAGCACGTGCAAAAGACGGTGCAATTGTTATTACTACTAAGAAAGGGAAGAAGAATTCACCGGTATTTGTTACGGTAAACTCTTCAACACGATTTGAGAATGTACTTAAATTGCCTGATTTCCAGAATGAGTATGCACAAGGTAGCTACGGAGTATATAATGTAAAAATGCTGAATGGATGGGGACCGAAGATTTCATCGGTACAAGATCAGCAATTTACAGATTATAAAGGAGATAAAGTGACCTTGAAAGCAAATCCTGATAATGTGAAGGATTTCTATGAAACCGGAATGAGCTATATTAATAATGTGTCAGTAGCCGGAGGTGGTGAAAAGGCTGATTTCCGTTTGAGCTTTACTTCTACTAATCAGACCGGTGTTGTGCCAGGCTCTGACTATAACAAATATGCATTCTCTGTGAATGCAGGTATGAACTTTACTAGCAACTTCACAGGACGCATCTCTGCCCAATATATACGTTCAGATTCTGAAGGTCGTCCGGCACAGGGGGCAAATGATAGCAACTTGCTGATTCCTTTAATCAATGGATTGCCAAGAACGATTGATATTCATGATATTAAGCAGAACTGGATTGATGAAAATGGCAAACAGGTTACGTTGGATCCGGAAGGCAAAAGTAATAATCCGTACTGGATTATTAATAAGAATAAATTTACCAATAATCTGGATCGTATGATCGGTAATATCACATTGACTTATAAGCCGATTGAAGGATTGACTATCACTAACAATGCCGGAACTGACTTCTATACAGAAGGAAGACGTAAACTTTACGCAAAGGGTACTGTAGGAGCCTTAAATGGTAAGTTTCAGACTTGGAATTTGTATAAAAGAATTATAAATAATGACTTAATGGTTTCCTATGAGAAGACTTTTGCCAATGATTATCATTTTAAGGCGATGGTAGGTCATAATCTCTATCAGGAAGAATGGAAGAATGAAAATGTACAAGCTCAGAACCTGGTAGTTGACGGATTGTATACATATACTAATGCGAAATCTACTACTCCGGTGAATTATTATGAAAAGAAACGTCTTGTCGGTTTATACGGAGATATTAGCTTGGGATACAAAGATATGCTTTTTATTAATGTAACAGGACGTAATGACTGGTCGTCTACTCTGCCTATTAATAACCGTTCTTATTTCTATCCATCTATCAGCGGTAGCTTTATTTTCACAGAATTGATGGAGAATAAAGACATCCTGAATTACGGTAAGATTCGTTTAAGTTATGCGAATGTGGGTAGTGACGAAGATCCGTACAATTTGGCATTTAAATATACTCCAGCTAGTACTTACTTTTTGCAATATCTGGGTAATGTCAATACTTTCCCACACATGGGACTGGTTGGTTTTACCGGGCCTCGTGTTCTGCCGAATGAAAACTTGAAACCTCAGAACCAAAGTTCATTCGAAGTCGGAGCTGATTTACGTTTTTTTGGTGGAAAGATTCGTTTGGATATGACTTATTATAGCAATATCACAAAGAATCAGATTGTAAGTATTGATGTCCCGTTATCAACAGGTTACTTTGCTAATAATATCAATGCCGGAAAGATTGCCAATAAGGGTGTCGAAGTAACTTTGGGCTTGACTCCTGTAGAAACACGTAACTTTAAATGGGACTTGGATGCAACGTTTGCTTCCAATAAGCAGACTGTAGAAGAGTTGGCTGAAGGACTTGATGAATATACATTGACTAGCGGATTGAGTGGTTTGCAGATTAAGGCTGCCAAAGGTGATTCGTTCGGTTTGTACGGTACTGCCTGGAAGCGTGATGATCAAGGTAATTATGTAATTAACTCTAAGACAGGTTTGAGAGAAACAGTCAATAACGTACGTTTGGGAGACGTTTATCCTGACTTTACAATGGGTATCAACAATACACTTACTTATAAAGGGCTGACTTTTAGTTTCTTGATTGATATCCGTCATGGAGGTTCCTTATATTCGGAAACAGTAGCTAATTTGAGAAGCAGTGGTTTGGCTGCAGAAACAGTGGCTCACCGTGAAGATGCCTCTTTTATTGAACCGGGTGTTATTCTTCAGGATGACGGAACTTACAGACCTAATGATGTTCCGGTGAAGAGTATGCAGGACTACTGGCAGCATGTGGCGAACTCCAGTAATAATGAAGGAAATATCTATAATGCATCATTTGTGAAACTTAGAGAAGTGCAATTGTCCTATAGTTTTCCGCGTAAATGGTTTAAGAGTTTCTTTGTTAAATCATTGGATTTAGGCTTCGAGGCACGTAACTTATGGATCATCAAAGATCATGTGCCGCATATTGATCCGGAAGCTAACTTCTTCGGTCCTTCTCAGATCGGAGGCGGTGTAGAGTTTAACAGTATCCCTTCTACCAGAAGTTTCGGATTTAATCTCAGACTAACATTGTAAGAATTAAACGAACATGATTATGAAAAAGAAAATATTAGCATATGCATTGAGCGCTTTGACATGTGGGTTATTTACTTCATGCAGCGACTGGCTTGATATCAACCATGACCCCAATACTGCCGAGAAAGTTGATCCCGGATATTTGTTTAACTATGTAGCCGTAAACTGGGCCGGAACACGTACCGGTGGTGACTTCTATATTCCGTTATCAATGAGTTCACAGTGTCAGGTTGATGGTGGACTTGATTATGGTGGCTGGGATGAATCGGTATATACCATTTCCCCTTATAGTACAGGAAATACGTGGAAACATTACTACTCTGTCGGTGGTAATAACTTGATGCTGGCTATTAAAAATGCGGAAGAAGCAGATCCGGTGAATCACAATGCTATTGCACAGTGTAAGATTCTGTTGGCTGAACATATGTATGAAGCGACGATGCTATGGGGGGATATCCCTTTCACTGAATCTTGGAACGGAACAATTAAGTATCCGAAATTTGATTCTCAGGAAAGTGTATTGAATGGGGTGTTGTCATTGCTTGATGAAGCACTGCAGATCATGGATTTGAATGATGCCAATGCGATTGATGAATACGATATCTATTATAAAGGTGATATGAATAAATGGATGACTTTGGCCAAATCTTTAAAGTTCAGAACACTGATGGTTATGGTGGACAAAGATCCTTCTAAAGCTACTGCCATTGGTACGTTGTTACAGGCTGGAGGCATGGTATCATCAGCATCAGATAATTTGGTGTTCCCTTATTCTGCAGAACCGGGTAACCAGAATCCTAAGTATGAACTTATAGAATTGGTTGGCGGTACACAGATATTGTTTTTTGCCAGCAACTATATGCTGAAGCCGATGCAGGAACGTAATGACCCCCGTATTCCTTGTTATTTTGAACCGGGTGCCGACGGTGTATATAGAGGCTTAGGTAACCGTGAACCTGCTGTTACTGATGACAAAGATAATATGTTATCATCTGTTGTGAGCAGTTATCTTTTCAGAAAAGATGCACCGGAGTTAATATACTCTTGCCAGGAGCAGTTGCTTCTGGAAGCGGAAGCTTATGCGCGCGGTTTGGGAGTTGCTCAGAATTTGTCGAAGGCTAATGAATTGTATAAGAAAGGCATTCGGGAAGCATGTGCATTTTATGGAGTAGCGGAAGTGGATATTGATACATATGTTACAGGTTTGCCGGAATTGACAGCGCTGACTCAGGAGAAAGCACTGTATGAGATTCATATGCAGCAGTGGATTGATTTAATGGATCGTCCGTTTGAGGAGTTTGTACAGTGGAGACGTTCTGGTACTGCTGGAAATGAAGTCCCGACCTTACAAGTGCCGGAAGATGCAACTTCAAAAGAACTGATCAGAAGATGGGAGTATAGCCCGGAAGAGATGACTGCTAATATCAATGCACCGAAAGAATCTCCGAAGATTTGGGAAAAGTTATGGTTTGATTTATAATTGAATTACTATAAATGGTTACGAAAAAGAGGACAATACAACATTGTCCTCTTTTTTTTTGTTATATTTGCGACCATATTTAGATTTATATAGTAGAAGTTAAAGAATGAAAGAATTTATAATATCCGAAGCCAAAGTAGAAACCGCAGTACTTGTCGGACTCATTACCCAGATGCAGGATGAGCGGAAAACGAACGAGTATCTGGATGAATTGGCTTTCCTTGCTGAGACGGCTGGGGCGGAGGTAGTGAAACGATTTACACAGAAATTACCGACAGCCAATTCGGTTACTTATGTCGGAAAAGGAAAACTGGAAGAGATCAGACAATATATACGGACAGAAGAGGAAGAAGAACGTGAAGTGGGAATGGTCATCTTTGACGATGAACTTTCCGCGAAACAAATACGTAACATTGAAGCCGAACTGAAAGTAAAGATACTAGACCGTACTTCATTGATCCTCGATATATTTGCGATGCGTGCACAGACTGCCAATGCGAAAACGCAGGTGGAACTGGCTCAGTACAAATACATGTTACCACGTTTGCAACGACTCTGGACCCACTTGGAACGTCAGGGTGGTGGCTCCGGTAGCGGAAGCGGTAAAGGAGGTTCTGTGGGACTTCGCGGACCGGGTGAAACGCAGCTCGAAATGGACCGCCGTATCATCCTCAACCGTATGTCACTATTGAAAGAACGTCTGGCGGAAATAGACAAACAGAAAGCCACTCAGCGTAAGAACCGCGGACGCATGATCCGTGTCGCATTGGTCGGCTATACAAATGTTGGAAAATCGACCATCATGAACTTGCTGTCAAAGAGCGAAGTGTTTGCCGAAAACAAGCTGTTCGCTACACTCGATACAACGGTACGCAAAGTGATCATCGATAACTTGCCGTTTCTTCTGTCGGACACGGTCGGATTTATCCGTAAGTTGCCCACTGACCTGGTAGACTCATTCAAATCGACTTTGGATGAGGTGCGTGAAGCCGATTTA
>QWCY01005042.1_pt1 | contig 12887 bp, 10 predicted proteins | sample 1972631 | NCBI WGS metagenome assembly QWCY01 (sample SAMN09866696, study PRJNA288562) | Human gut metagenome isolate pre1_stool, whole genome shotgun sequencing... | isolation source: gut | host: Homo sapiens | place: USA: California
CCGGAACACGTTAAAATATTGAGCTGTGCAGCCGGGGTGTTAGCGGTACCTTGCACCTGCAATCCGCTATAGCAGGGGTGATATTGCGCAGAGGGCTTGTTTTTGCAGAGCTGCCCTTGGAAAGTGACGTTGATGTTTGGGTCTTACGCGACGGGACTCCATGAACCGTGTCAGGTCAGGAATGAAGCAGCACTAAGTGGAACCTCTCGGGTGCCGTAAGGGTGCCTGGGCTGAGTTAACTACCAAGGTAACGTCTGTGAAGGCTCGTTCGAAGCGCAATGCACATAAATAATAATATAGTATTCATCTTATCCACTGTGATTTTTCGCATGTGGGTATTTTTTATATACAGAACCTGCCATGGCCGGTTTTCTATAAAAATAGAGACAGAAGAATTTCCAAAATTCCTCTGTCTCCGTTTTTTATACTATGCCAAATATTAACGCCAGCAATATCACAATTGCATTTGTTACTGTCTGTACCGGAACTGCCTTCTTACAGAAGTGCTGTACATCTGTCTCTGTCAATGCACATCCAAGATAAGTTGATGAGTTTGTCGGTGTTGAACTCGTTGCCAGTGACAGGTTACATACGAACGGTGCAATGATCGTCACTGCCGGAATTCCAAATCCTGCCCCGATAGAGATGAACACCGGATACATTGCATTAAAGATCTGGAATGGAATAAAGTAAATGATAATCACACATAACAGCAGTAAGATGATATGTATATATTCCAGCATGAACTTCGGACAGATCTTAATCAGTCCGTCTGAGATAGCTCCTACCATTCCCGTATTATTGAATACTGCCTGATATACAGAGATTGCAAGCAGCATTACGATAATGTTCAGATACATCGGTCCGACTTTACCAAATATCTCACCAAAATTCTTTGGATAGTTGATCATTGCCGTTACGACCGTTGCTGCCATAAATACCAGATATGGAGGCAGACTGAATACACCAAGACCGACCATGAATACAATGAATAAGATAAAATTAATCCAGAAAAGCTTTGGCCGTCTGTATGGATTCTCTTCTACTTCTTTTGTCTCCTCTTCTACATTTTCTACAACTACGCCAAATGTTCCCACACGTTTCTTATGCTTGATCCCAAAGTATACCCACTGCAGAACGATGGCCGGGATAAAACATAATGCCCATGGAACCGATGCCTTTGACAGTTCATTGGCAGATAATCCTGCAGAAGATGACGTATATGCCATTCCAATCCCCCACGGAATGAAGCACATCGCAGACATTGCAGTCTGTGCTATGATAAATGCTGCCTCACGGTCAAAATCATATTTCTTATAAAGTGGTACCAGGATCGGGAATGTGATCAGGTACGCCGGTGTAAAGTTTCCTGTCAGAATTGCAAATGCTGCAATTACGGATGTCAGGATCATAATTACGATGACATTCATCTTATCGCCAAGCTTGTTCGTCACTGCTGATACGATAGTATCAAATACTCCTGCTTCTGTAAGCATCTGAAAATACAGAAATGCAAACAATAACATGAATCCCGCAGATTTCATGATCGAACTGAACTGCTCCAGTACAAAGTCACTTGTCTCCTGTAAGCTAAAGCCCAAAAGTAACGAACAAATGATCGGTACAATAAATAATACAAAGTTAAATGGTACTTTCTTCGTGACAACCGTTGCCACAACGATCAATACCAGAATAATGGCCATTACAGTAGCATTCATAGTCTGCACCTCCTTAATTCATGTGTGCTTTCAGGAATTTTTCCACAATATCCATATTCTTCTCTGTCCAGAATGCCGGATCTCCGTGTTTTGCATTCTCTACCAGATAGAATTCTACTTCTTTGTCTTCTTCTCTTAATTTCTTATACAGGCGGATACTCTGCTCCGGTGCTACCAGATCATCGGCAAGTCCGTGCATCATCAGGACCGGTGGTATCTCTGTCTCTTTTTTTACATAATTCATACAGGTAACTGCATTGGAAAGTTCCGGATATTCATATACATTCTTCTTACCGATCAGCATTCCTTCCGGACTGTCCGGTTCTCCCTGGTTCAATGTAGTTGGGAAATCTTCTTTTATCTGTACGCATGTAACTCCGTAGAAATCTACGATTGCATTTACCTTGCAGGAATATTCTCCATATACATCTGTGTCCATCAGCTCCTGATCTGCCGTAACCCCCGCAATAAACGCTGTATTGCCGCCGCTTGAATCTCCCATTATAAAGACCTGGGACGGATCAATACGATATTCCTCTGCATGTTTTCTTAAGAAGCGTACACCTGTCTTTGCATCTTCTACAGGAGCAGGAAATGTAGCAAGATCGCTTTCTCTGTATTGAAGAATCGCTGTCACAAATCCACGTCTTGCAAGATCTGCCATTGCTCCAAGCCGTTTATAGTTGTCCTGTTTTCTCCATGCCGATCCCTGAACATACAAAATTGCCGGATATATCTTTGGTGCTTTGGCATTCGTCTCTGGTACGATCATCTGGAGCGTACGCTCAATCCCGTCTCTGTTTACATAGCATACATCATGCTTATATATACCATATCTCTCCGTTCCGTCTGCTGTGAGTTTCTGAACCTCTTCCATCCCCTCAATCTGTGTCCGGAAATCTTCAAAACTCATATTTTTGATTTCTTCACTTGTCATTATCCGTTTCCTCCTGACCCGTTTTTCTATATTGTTAATTTTATAACTGGATACAGGTATCAGGTCAAGTGTACTCATATTAATACATTTTATAATTTTCAGTCTTTTTAATCATTTTCTATTAATTTTTTCTATTCTTTTCTTTCTAATTTCACCTCTTCAATGGCATTTTACCTCACTAAAGTGCAAAAACCTGAGATTAACTCTCAGGTTTCAGTAATATATATATTTTCAAATAATTCCAATCATTTCCTTCTTCATCATGTGTGATCTTAATCCTTACACAGTAAGCATCTCCCGGTATCTTTGCATCTTGTTGAAACTTTCGGTATATCTTTCGGATTTTCTTCTGCAGCACTCCTTCCGATGCATACGGTCCGGTAATTTTCAGATACAGGACAAATGCTCTTCCGCCTTTTATCCTGGTATATCCTTTTTGCCTGCTCCAGACATTTTCATTTTTTTCGATATCTTCTATATACTCTGCCCGTACTGCCTGTCCCCAGGAGAACTGGTTTTCCGTTCCATTCAGACTTTCTCTGCTTATCTTAAGTACCGATTTGCTTTCCGGTGCATAATCCATGAAATTAATCCCGTCCGATTCAAGTTGTGCATTTTTGCCATATTCCAGGTTATTCGTCTGAAATCTGATCCAGAAATCCGGCATTTCTTCTATATACCAGTTTCCCTGTTTCTTTTCTATCTCTTCCGTCTCTGCAAGATAATCCGTCACACGTTTTTTTAATTCCTGCAATTCTGACAGTGAAGCATCTATTTCCTCTAATCTTTTTTTCAACAGATTATCTATCGCTTCTGAATCTGCTTCCTTTATCAGATTCCCGACCTCTTTCAATGCGAACCCAAGATTCTTATACTTCATACATTCGTAAATATCCGTGCATGCCCTTATATCGTAAGACCTGTAATTCGAATGTTCTCTTCTCGTAGAACTCAGAAGACCAATCTTCTCATAATATTTTATTGTATGTACAGACACACCTGTAAACTTTGCAAGCATTCCTACTGTCTTTTCATTCATATGATCACCTGTCTTTTATATTTCCCCGGTCTGTTCTTTTTCCAGCTGCTTTTTCTTCTTCCTTGCTTCTCTCAATTCTTTAAAAAATGATTTCATCATCTGACTGCATTCTTCTTCCATCACTCCTGTCGTCAATTCTACCTGATGATTAAATTCAGGTATATCCAGAAGATTTAAGATAGAGCCTGCACAGCCGGCTTTCGGATTCATACATCCGACTACTACCCGTGTCATCCGGGACTGTACGATCGCACCGGAACACATCTGGCATGGTTCCAGAGTTACATACATCGTACAATCCTCCAGTCTCCAGTCATTCATCTTCTTGCTTGCTTTTTTGATCGCGATCAGTTCTGCATGCGCCAGGGTATTATTATCAATTGTTCTGCGGTTATATCCTCTCCCAATGATCTTATCCTGATATACGATCACACATCCGATCGGCACCTCACCGATCGCATATGCTTTCTTTGCCTGTTTGATCGCTTCTTTCATATATTTTTCATCTGTGCTTTGCATATTCATTCTCCGTCTATTTTCCTGTTTTCTATCTCTTCTGTGGTTCTACACAGTCATGTGATCCTCTTATATCCCTGCACCAGTATCCGAACTTCTCTCTGTCATTCTTCTCTTCATCTGTAAGCTTAAGATCCAGCTCTTCTGCAGGAATGAATTCCGGAAATCCAAAGCTTTCTGCGGCTTTTTCTTCCTGCGGATGATACACTCCCGGTACTCCTAATTTTAACCGGTCATCACGGACTGTCAATATCAGATGGTGATAATTATAATACCCGTGGATCAAAAAACTATTATTTGCATGTCTCCATTCACACCTCGGAAGACACACCATATCTTTACGCTGGATCTTGCGGACTTTACCCCCCAGGCAGGCCTCTTTTTCCAAATCATCTTCAAGTTTCCCACTCTCTGATTCTTCATCCTGCACGGTTTCCTTCTTACATTCCGGTTCTTCGTCCTGCGCTAATCCCTTCTTACATTCCGTTTCTTCGTCCTGCGCTAATCCCTTCTTACATTCCGGTTCTTCGCCCTGCGCTAATCCCTTCTTACATTCCGGTTCTTCACCCTGCACGGAATCTTCTTCCATCTTCCACATTTCCATCCTGCAGACGTTTACTACATCGTCATTCCAGACTGCCGCATACCAGTGTCCATTTACGTCCTTTAATATAATTCCGTTGACAAGATCATAATTTTCTTTCTTACCGACATCCTCCGGTGTATAGCATAGCTGCCAGTTCACCGCCGGGCCGGGAACCTCTGTCACTCCCTGCGGGATTCCAATACATTTATCTTCTGTATTCCAGAACAGATACGCCCTAAGTCCCTGCGCATTTTCTTCCATCCGGAATCCTTTTCCGTGCACATGGATCACGCACTGATCCACATCCTGTTCTACTTTTACGAAGCCTACATTCCGCATCTTTTTCTCTTGTTCGTATTCATACAGATATCGAATAAACCGTCTCAAAATATCCTCTCCTGTTTCCGGCTATTTATCACAATCTATTCTGAAATATTTTCTTTTATGCCATAATCGCATTCAATTCCTGATACAGCCTCTTCGCATAGCTGTCTGTCATACCACAGATATAATCCGTAACCAGCAGAAGTCTCAGATAAAGACGATAAACCTCTGATTTTTCTTCTGCATGATAACGATATGCTTTTTTATAATTATTGGAAATAAATGAAATCAGTCTTTCTTCTATTGAGTTCAGTTTCTGCGTTGGATCATCATATTTTATTGCTGCACCGACAAACCTGTCCAGCAGATTATCCAGCATCACCGCCTCTTTCACTTCCATACGATAGATCGTCTCTGTTTTAAATACACATTTGCACGCTATCTCTCCAAGCAGTTTTACCAATCCTTCAGCCAAAGTACCTGCAAACAGATCTTTTTTATACGTGCCTTCCATAATCTCTTCATAATGAGAAGTAAATCCGGAAGTTGCGCAGCCAATCAAAAATCCCTGTGCTTTTACGATCCAGTTCTTCACTGCATAATCACCGGGATCATCTACCCCGTTCTTCTTTGCACGGTCGTATAATTCTACCAGTTTATCTGCCGGGCAGAACCAGTTCTGATCTTTCTCTTCTGGGTCTGCATACTTTTTCTCCCTGTTCTGTAGTTTTCTGAGTTCATCTCTGAGACTATGATATGTAAGAAATCTTTTTACAAATGCATCTTCAATATCTGCGGTCTTATATGCAATATCATCTGCTGCCTCAAGTATAAAGGTAAGTGGATGTCTGTGATTTCCCGCACCCGTCTCTGATACAATATCCTCGAACAGTTCCCGGTCTGCATAATAATAGCCCATCTTCTTCTCTCTGATATCTCCTGATTCCGGATGGATCTTTGTAGATGCTACCGGATATTTTATAATTGTATTCAAAAGCGCATACGTCAGATTCATTCCATTTTCATCTACCAGAAAATGTAATTTGCTGACCAGCCTAAGTGCCTGTGCATTTCCTTCAAAATGATAAAAATCCTCCCTCATCTGAGGTTCGAGCAACTCCTCAAGTGACGTTCCATGATATGTCAGAAGCGGAAGATTTCTTTCAAACCATTCCCTGATCGCCGCTTCTCCATAATGACCAAACGGTGGATTGCCGATATCATGAATCAGTCCTGCACACTGAAGAATATTGCAGATATCCTCTTTCATCTGTACAGTGAAACTGGAATCTTTCTTGTGTACCAATATGCTTTCTCCTATATTCTGACCCAGAGATTTTGCCAGCGAAGAGACTTCCATGGAATGGGTCAGTCTCGTACGGATAAAATCACTTTTATCCAGTGGAAATACCTGTGTCTTATCCTGAAGTCTCCTAAATGACGCACTGCCGATGATTCTGTGATAATCTTTTTCGAATTCACTTCTAAGGTCTGCATCACCATATTTTTGACTCTTGTATCTGTTCTGTCTTTGACGTTTTGTTGATAAAAGCCTTGTCCATTCCATTTTCTGCTCCTCCTTCATATTTTAATCTACAAAATTTGCCACCGGAAGTTCCTGTAGGCGGCAGCTTCTCTTGCATCCCCTTGTACAAAAAGTGTCCAGCCGGAGATCCGGCTGAACACCTTATTCATAACATTTTCTTTCTATGTTCATTCAACACTAATCCAGATAGATCGGCGGCTCATAATCTTTTCCGAGAAGTGCCTTTTTACGTTCCTGATATCCAAGGAATGCCCACTCCGTCATATCTGTCCACTGATGTTTTCCTCTGTCATATACCTGTACATAGCCGATTCTCTTCGGATGCATTCTTACGCTGTTTGATTCATATTCATGTCCTGTGTAAGGATTAAGTTCACCTTTACTGAGATCCTCTTCATCGGATGTGAATAAGTCTTCTTCATTTTCCTGCGCATACCGGCTCTGATATCCGTTATTCTCATAACCGGAGGTCTCATCAGCTGCTGCATATGTTTCCTCCTGTTCCGGTTCCTCCGGCATAAATTCTTCTGCAAGTTTCTCTGACTCACCGTCTCCCGAATAATCAAACTCATGATACTGGATTTCCGGCTTTTCTTCTTTTGCCGGTTCTTCATGCGCTGATTCTTCTTCATGCTTTTTACGTATTCCGAAGAGCGCTCTCCATCCATGCGCTTTCTTCTCCGGTTCAACTTTCTTCGGCTCCGGTTTTTCCGGTTCCTCTGGCTCTTCTACTTCCGGTTCTGACTCATGAGCTGGCTCCTCTGTATATTTCGGTTCCGACTCATAAGCCGGCTCCTCTGTATATTCCAGCTCACTTTCATAGGCTGGTTCTTCTGCATATTCTGGCTCTGCTTCATACACTGGTTCTTCTGCATACTCTGGCTCTGCTTCATACGCCGATTCTTCTGCGTATTCTGGCTCTGCTTCATACACCGGTTCTTCTGCATATTCTGGCTCTGCTTCATATACTGGTTCTTCTGCATATTCCGATTCTGACTCATACACTGGTTCTTCTGCATATTCCGATTCTGACTCATACACCGGCTCGTCTTCATATACAGGTTTCTCAGCATGCTCCTCTACACCCGCTGCAGGTTCTTCTTCACTTACAGTCACCGACTCTTCTGCTTCCGGTGTCACAGCTTCCGAACTTCCGGTTTCTTCCACCGGCTCCTGTATCTCTTCTTCCTGCTCTTCTATTTCTGTGGCAGGTTCTGCTGTCGCTTCTTTCTCTCTTACAAAATCAAATATTGTTTCCTGAACATATTCTGGATCTGGCTCTACAACCTTTTTAGACTTCTTCTTTTTCTTCTTTTCTATTGCATCTAATTCTTTATGAATATCTACAAGCTCACCTATCGTAATATCTCTTTCTTCTGCTTTGGCAGGTGTTTTCTTCTTTTCAGGCTCTGCAATTTTCTGGGCCTTTGAAAGCTTCTCTTCATGCTCCTCATGTTCTTCTAATATATCCAGATAAAACGGACAATCAAGAATCTTTGCGATCATTCGCATATCCTGCTCCTGGAAATTATCTCTGCCAAGACGCTGGGTCAGATTCTGACGCGACATCTTCTTTCCTGTCTGTTTTTCTATCTTCTCTGCAAGTTCTTTGATCGTCATCCCTTTACGGCTCAGAATGATCTTGACCTGTTCTCCAAACGTTAATTCCAACATTCTTTTCCTCCTTATTATTCTTACTCTCCCATACTCTCCTCGTGTGCTTTTTTATGGTTTTGTAAACATTTTTCTATCTTGATAAATCTTTATTTTTCCCTTTTATATTCTAACAAATCACAGAAAACACGTCAACTCTGCTTACGTTACATTTCCCCGAAAATAAAGGCTAAAAATGAAGTTTTTCATTCAGTTTTTTAACGGTCTTTTCATCCATTTTGACTATTTTTCTATCATAAGAAATGATTCCATTTACCTCTTCTTCTATATCCGATAATTGTGTGTAAACAGTTGCACTTAATCCACGGCTGATATTCGGAATAATGAGCTTTTTTATCAATTTCTCATAGCCCGCCGTAAGTTCTCTTTTTCTCTTGAACTTTTTATAACCGTAGACCTTTTTCTCGTACATACTATGCTTCGGGATCTGCAGCGAATACCCGCCAAACTCAGTAAGTGCCGTTACCCTCTTTTCCGGTGTTACATGCAAAGGGAAGAAATAATCATGGATGCTTCGTATATCCCCGCACCCCTGATCAAACCAGCCACTCGCAGAATCTGTCAGCCTGTAAGGATCTTCTGCCCTTACTATATCTGTCATCTTCTTCGTCTGAAACTGTCCCCATCCTTCATTAAAAATAACCCATGTAACAATGGATGGATGATTATAAAGCAATCGAACCGTCTCCTTCATCTCTTTTTCAAACTGTCTCTGCCCGGCCGGATCCTGACGTCCCATCAGATGAATCCTGGTATCTTTTGCCCGGATATGCATTCCCTCCATGGCTGTCGCCATATACGTTACATACCAGCTCTTATAATCCCGTCCTCCGTTCACCATATCCTGCCAGACCAGCATACCGATACGGTCGCAGTGATAATACCATCTCTGCGGTTCTATCTTAATATGCTTGCGGATCATATTGAACCCCAGGTCCTTCATCTTCTGGATATCATAGATCATCGCTTCATCACACGGCGGTGTGTATAGACCATCCGGCCAATATCCCTGATCCAGTACTCCCTTTTCAAAATACGGCTCATTGTTCAAAAATATCCTCGGTATTCCCTCTTTGTCATTTTTAACTTCTACCTTACGCATGGCAAAGTAACTTTCTACTGAATCCTCGCCCATCCTCACATGAAGATCATACAGAAATGGATCTTCCGGACTCCAGCTTCTCATATGTGGTATCATGATCACACACGGCTTTCCCGTCTTTCCGGATGCTTTCACCGGCCACATCTTTCTTGCCGTTATCGTAACTTCGTAATCAATATCTTTTATGCCATGTTCTTCTTCCATCTGGATCATTATAGAAGACTGGTCATAAAGAGGTGTGATCTTAAGATGTCCGATATAACACTCTGGAACTTTTTCAATCCATACGGTCTGCCAGATTCCACTCTGTGCCGTATAGAACATCCCACCGTTTTTAAGTTTCTGTTTTCCTCTGCTATAATAACAAGTCTCCGAATAATCTCTTACTTTTACGGTCAACAGATTCTTTTCTTCTTTTAATGCTTCCGTAATATCATATGAAAATGGAAGATAGCCTCCCACATGCTTTCCCTGTTTCTTTCCATTTATATATACGACCGCACACTGATCTACCGCTCCAAAATGAAGGATCCATCTGCTTCCCTTCTCCGGCTTTACTTCATCCGGAAGCCTTCTCTTATACCATAGATATTCTTCTGGTTTTAACTGTCTGTTTACCCCCGACAATACAGCTTCCGGCGAAAACGGAACCAGGATATCCCCATCCATTTTCTTTGGAAATCCTTTTGTTTCTCTTATTGCATATTTCCATATTCCGTTCAGATTTACATAGCTTTTTCTGCGCATGAGCGGTCTTGGGTACTCCCCTAGTACATTCTTTTCATTTATATTGTCTGCCCATTTTGTCATTAACTGTTTCATGTTCATACACCCCTTTATTAAGCAAGTCTGACTTCGTGTAATCTCCCCTCGATCTCATTATCTGTCGTAATTACCGCGACCCTTGCGTCCCCCTGCTCCAGTTCGTACTCCCTGCACAGATATTTCTCTGGATATTCCTCAGGCTGCTTTTTCAGATATGGTATGCCGTCCTGTCCCCAGGCAAATTCATATGTGCGCATGTCCAGGCCCATTCCTCTTCTGGTTGCTTTCATAAAGCTTTCTTTTAATACCCAGAAGCGGTAAAACCACTCCGCCTGTTCTTTTTCATCCTTCCCATTGCGGATGATCTCACATTCTTCCCGGCAAAAATACCGTTCTGCCACCGGCATCCGCAGCTTTCCCTTCATCTCCACATCACAGCCTGTCTGAACATCTTCACGGTCACTACAGGCACACAATACATATTTTCCCGAATGTGACAGATTGAAAACTGCCGATTCCGGAAGTCTCAAAGCCTTCTTCATCTTTTCCAACAATATCCAGGCACCGACACTCCTTGCTTTGTCATCCACATTTTTAAGTTTATCCGCTTTATCTTTTCTCCACTCAGGCACTTTATCATAATATGCCTGATACGTCTCTTCTATTAGTAATGGTGTAATATCTGCTGCCCAAACACTTACCATTTTCCCACTCCTTTTTTACTATACAATTTTAGTCTAACACACTTTTTTAAAAATGAAAGAATTTATCGAATAAAAGTGTTGACAATCAAATCCCATTGCGTTAATATATCATTAGTTTTACGCTTTAAGTAATTAAAGTTTTGCAGTGCGAATATTTTACAGTGCGACTATACTAGACTCACACGGGAAAAGAAATATCACACAGGCACAATTATCATACATGTTGGAGGATATTTATTATGATTATCGTATTAAAACCACGCACTACAAAAGATGATGTTTCTCGTGTCGAGAACATGGTCAAAAAGAGAGGACTTAACACACACGTTGTACAGGGCGAAGAGATGACAGTTATCGGTTGTATCGGTGACACAGCCAAAGTCGATTCCAAATTATTCGAAATTGATTCTGCAGTCGATAAAGTTATGCATGTACAGGAGCCATACAAATTAGCCAACCGTGCATTCCATCCGGAAGATTCCATCATCGATGTATCCGGTGTAAAAGTTGGCGGCGACAACCTGGCAATGATCGCCGGTCCTTGTTCCGTAGAATCTTACGAACAGGTACTTGAAATCGCCCAGGCTGCAAAAGCTTCCGGAGCCAACTTACTCCGCGGAGGTGCATTCAAGCCAAGAACAAGTCCTTATTCATTCCAGGGACTCGGACTGGAAGGACTCGACATCTTAACATCTGTAAAAGAAGCAACAGGACTTCCGATCGTAACCGAACTGATGTCAGACAAATACCTCGATATCTTTAACGAGAAAGTAGATCTTATCCAGATCGGTGCACGTAACATGCAGAACTTCGATCTGTTAAAAGAATTAGGACAACTTGACCGTCCAATCCTTTTAAAGAGAGGTCTGAACGCAACTTACGAAGAATGGATCATGTCAGCAGAATACATCATGGCATCCGGTAATGAAAATGTCATCCTCTGCGAACGCGGAATCCGTACTTTCGAAAGCTATACAAGAAATACTCTGGATCTTCAGAGTATCCCGGTACTTCGTAAACTGACACATCTTCCGATCATCGTTGACCCAAGTCATGCGGGCGGCAAATGGTGGTTAGTAGATTCTATGGCAATGGCCGCTGTAGCAGCAGGAGCCGACGGACTGATGATAGAAGTACACAATGATCCGGAATCCGCACTCTGCGACGGAGCTCAGTCATTAAAACCTAAGAAATACGACGAATTGATCAAAAAGGTTTCACAGATTGCAGGTGTTGTCGGCAAGACGATCTAATGCAGATAACCTGCCACTGGCAGTTCCTTACGAACGCATGGCGGTTCAGACAAAAACCTTACAGGAGTATATATTATGAAACTTACAGTTAATCTGGAAAAAGACAGTTATCCTATCTATATTGAAAACAACATATTATCCCAGGCCGGAGATTACATCCGAAAGATCTACCACGGAAAACGCATTATGATCATTTCCGATGACAATGTATTTCCGTTATATGGTGACCGGCTGATCCATACATTGGACTCCACTTACGAATGTCACCATCTGGTACTTCCTCACGGTGAATCAACCAAGGATTTCCAGACACTTCCGACTGTCTACAAGGCAATGCTGGAGGCAAAGATTTCCCGTAGTGATCTGGTCATCGCTCTTGGCGGCGGTGTCATCGGTGATCTTGCAGGATTTGCCGCTTCCAGTTATCTAAGAGGTGTAAGACTGGTACAGATTCCAACTTCACTGTTGGCGCAGGTTGATTCTTCTGTCGGTGGAAAAGTCGCAGTAGACCTTCCGGAAGGCAAGAATCTGGTCGGCGCATTCTATCAGCCTTCACTGGTGCTGATCGATCCACTGGTACTTAACACGCTGAAGGAACGATTTATCAACGATGGTATGGGAGAAGTTATCAAATACGGCTGCATCAAAGATGCGGATTTATTTAGTACCTTGGAATCACACAGTTCTTTTGAAGATTTAAAAGAAGAACTGTCTGCCATCATC
>QWCY01013647.1_pt1 | contig 12826 bp, 12 predicted proteins | sample 1972631 | NCBI WGS metagenome assembly QWCY01 (sample SAMN09866696, study PRJNA288562) | Human gut metagenome isolate pre1_stool, whole genome shotgun sequencing... | isolation source: gut | host: Homo sapiens | place: USA: California
GTGCAGGGGGAGCTCCGGGAACGAGAGCGCTTGTTCCCGGAGCTTTAATAATAAAGAAGATTATCCGATTAGGATTTATTCAGCTTTAAAAATAAACGCGGATTATACAATAACCCGTAACAGGAAGGATTTTTATCTATATGATAGTCTGTTTCGGTGTGTCGGTACCGGCCGGATGATCTTAGTAAAAAATTCCCTCTGCCAGTAGTATCACTCTCTACTTGAGAGCAGAAACGAACACTGGCAAAAGGAAACCTTGGAAAAAGAAATTACCTTTCCAAATATCCGAACACCCCTTCCGCGTCAAAACACGGACAAGCCTTCGGGATGCTTCCGCTCATATCCCTATGTCCCCTTATCCGGGCACCGGGAAAGAGCTTTGCCAGACGCATCAGCAACAAGGTAAGCTGTTCTGTCTGCTCTGTGGTCCGGGTGTCTGCCGGATGTCCGTCCGCATCCAGACCGCCCTCGTAGCAGATGCCGATGCTGCAACGGTTCCAGGGACGGCAGTGTGCCCCCACTTCCAGCAGTTTGCGGTGCTGGGTGATGGTGCCGTCGCGACGGATATAGAAGTGGTAACCTACAGTCCGGAAACCACGGGTCTTATGGTCACGAAGTAATTGCTCGGCAGTATAGTCTTTGTCACAACGTGTGGCGCTACAGTGGAGGATGAGGTATCGCACTGATTCGCGTCCTTGCATCAGCGGTCCGTCCTCTACGGTGAGGAGTTGGCGTTCGTTTTTCATTTCTTCCTCACCGATTATCATTGGGAATGTTTCTTGTATCATAATAAATTGAGAATTGGAAAATGTTGTGTTTGTTCTTTAGATGAGGGATGCGCAACTGGTAATGCCCAAAGCGGTGAGTGCCGCGATGGCTGCCTGGATAACTGCCCGGAGGATTTGTGTCCAGGTGATTTTCTTGGATTCGTGGTTGGATTCATTCATGGAAATATCTGTTTTTTGTCAGTTTAAAATGCGAATGGAACAAAAGGAGGTTACGGAACTGGCGGACGGACACGGGGGAGTGAAAGAAGAGTCCGTGTCGCCCGTGTTCCATAATCACATCATGCTATCTCTGTGGAGCGGAACAAGCCGGTCAGCTATTTTCGTCTGCCGGTTCGCCGGAGGCGGCTGGAATGCGGGAGGCGTCAGCGTCGTCAGCGGCAATGCCGACGGCAGAAGAATTGCCCGTCAGGTCTACCGTAGTCTTTCCGGCCTTCAATGCCTTCACTACTTCGGCGGCTGCCTTGCGCGTGGGAACCAGTTGGAATTCGGCATCTTGGCGCAGGTTGTTGAAACGGACGCCCGGAGCCCACAGTACGTTCACCTCGGTGATGTTCTCCACAGTGAACTCTGCCATCGAATGGGCGCCGAGGCTTCGGATACTGTTCGAAAATACGCCCAGATCGCCCATCTGTATCTGCTGTCCGTTCAACAACTGCTCGCGCAGGCAGTCCACGGCAAGAATAAGGATGGCTTGGATATCGGCGCGCGAGTATACACATCCGTGGCTGGCAATGTGGTAACAGAACTTGTCCAGTGTCATTACTTGTGAGTACTGGGCGTTGGCATACGCCTTCTTGGCCGCGTCTTTGTCGGTGGGGTTACCACGCATGCAGGTGCTGTAGTTGATCATGATAAATAGGGTTTTAAGAGATGAAAAATAAAAAATGAATTTCGTCAGTGAAGAGGGAGAATACTTTACTTTTCTTGCGGATTGCACGTAGGTAACGTGTAAGGCTGAAGGTTAGTAACGTATGGGGTTACATGTTAGTAACATGCTAGGCCGAAGGTTAGTAACGTATCGGCTCCCTCATTGTTGACATTGCAAAGATAGGTACTGTGAAATGCGTGCTGACGCTTTATGACACCTTGTGGCACTTTATGGCTTTCATCCTGTTCCAAAGAGCTTGCAGGGCTATCCGGGGCTGCCCAGATGCCGGTTGATCAGTGTCACCTGGCGGCTCGTGAAGACTTTTTGCGAGGTATGGTAACCCGTTGCGGATAACTCTTCCATCAAAGGGGGACAGCCGTTTATCCACCTCATCAGATGCCGGGTGGCTATCCGGGGATTTGAACCGGGAAAATAGAGCAGAGCCAGGCTACCTTTTGTCATGGATGGGAAATAAAGGAAATCTTTCATATTTATACATTTTAAATTCAGGAATCTTGCAAACTTGCAGAACTTGCACTCTCTCTCACACCCACACACGTACGTGTGTGCATGCGCGCGTTGAATTCGTATTCGCCACGCCCCACTTTGACCAGCTGTCCGCGTTCGGTCATACGTTTCAGCAGCGAGTCCACCGAGCCTGCCGGAACTCCTACCTGTTCTCCTTTGTCGATGGCTTCGTTGCGGGTGAAGCGCAGGGGAAGGCAGTCGAACAGGGTTTCGGGAGTCATGTTCGCCGATGGTGCGGTGGGGGTTCCTGCGGGCAGGAGCGAGAGAATGTGGCATGCATGGCGGTACAGAGGTTCCACCAGGGCCAGCACGGCATAAAAGTCGTCGGTGCGGATGGAGAGGTTGAATTGCGGTACGATTCCGTCTGCTATGTTTTCTTGTGGAATATGGCCCGACGGGGTCAGTCCGGGACAGTCCAGCAGGGTACGCACGATGTTTTCCTGTGGCTCACCGCTCCTTTCGCCTCCCGGCAGCAGGGATTCCAGAGAGCGCAGCAGGGCGATAATGCTTATGATGCGGAAGATATTGATGGCAATACGGGTTACGGCGCTTTTCATCTGGTTACCGTGAATGGCGGAGGCTCGTCCGAATACACGGGCAAAGTGGAAGTTGAATATCTCTTTTTGCTCGTGGGTGAGCTTCATGTTGATGTTGCTCACCGAAGCGGTGATGGCGTCCAGCACTTCTTTCCATTGTGCCCCCCATTCCAGGAAACGGGAGTCATAGTCTGTATCCGCTTCGTTGAACTGGTCTTCCCATTCTTCAATGGCAGGCATATAGTAGAACAGCTGGCGAGAGAACAATCCGTTTTCGGCCGATGGGATAAGGGGCTTGATTTGTGCAGGCGTGCCGCTGAGAAGTACGCAGAGGAACGTGACGTTACATTCGCGGTATTCGTGATTGGTGCGCCGGTTGTAGGCCAGCCGGTCATGGTCGAAACATTTCCGGAGGAGGTCGCTCCAGTGTCCGTGGTCGCCTCCAATGGCGGTGCTCACGGTGTCGGCCTCGGTTTCGCATATCAGTCCTACGCCTCCGGAGTCCATCAGGTTTTCCTGTATGCCTGTACCGGTATTGTCACCGGCTATGAGGAGCATTTTCAGCTGGGGCTGTTCGGGTTCGGGGGTATTTGCCTTTTCCTTCCCCAAAGTGTCCCATTTGGTCTTTTCCATGCGGTAGGTCTTTATTTTTTCCCGGTAGGTGTCCAGCAGCGCGTTGTGTATGGGTTCTGCCAAACGGCGTACCCAGGTCAGCGCACCTTTGCCGGAAGCGGGAGGCGCGGTGACGAACACTTGCAGACAGGGATACTTGTGCTTTCGTCCGTACACAAAACTTACCAGTTTGTTGAGAGTGCTTCCCAGCACGGTTGCTGCACCCAGCAGCAGGATATCCCGTTGGGCGGGAGAGTTACCGCAGTCTATGATTCCTTGCAGGAAGGCGGGCCAGCGGTAGTCGGGGAAAGAGGGAAGTCGGGCAGGGAGGATGGTCTTGGACACGCCGTCGGACAGGGGGGAGGCTGGGTCCGTGAAAACGGCATCGGGCGGAGTCCCGTCGGAAGCATCCGGATGGGCATTACAGGATACGCGCGCACGTGTGTGGGTGTGGAGAGACTGCAAGTTCTGCAAGTTTGCAAGTTTCGGGTCCATTTTCACCCCGGCCACCTCTGCCAGATGGAAGACGGTTCCCAGGGAATTTCTGCCTGTTCCTTTGGTCAGGGCATGTCCGTACAGTTTGTCTGCTTCATCGTGGTGGTACTTTTCGGATATGCGGCAGATGCGGTGGAACCGGGTGCGTCCTTCTTCTCCGCAACTGTTGGCTATGGCAAAGGCCAGCGGCATATATTCCTGATAGGTGGGGGCCACATTGACTCCCGCTTGTTCGATGGCTGTTACCAGCTGTTCCAAGATAGAAATAGAATCGTTCATTTTTTAATATTTATGGTTATTGATTTTCGCTTCTCCGTCGTGCGACAGAAAACAGGCTCTGGACAAGTCGGCATTGGCCCTGTCCACTTTCAGCTCGTATTTCCATTCCAGATACTCCCATGCGGTGTGCAGGGCATTGTCGAAGGATTCTTCCACGCTCAGGAAAGGGTTTATGCGGTAAGGGATAAACAGTTTTACTCCCTGGTTTCCGGGGCTGACAAAGGAAAGTACGGGGTGCAGCACTTCATCGGCAAAGAGGCGGTCGCGCCACATTGCCGCTTCTTCGGTGGAAGCCAGTTCGTCAATATCTATGACAAAGAGGCCCGAAGGAACTTGCATGCATTGCTCTTTGCAGTAAGAGAAGATACCTGCCGGAGTGACATACGGTAAAAGGGTCTGTTTATTCTTTCGGAACACTTGCTTGTCTCCGAGTCCGGCTCTGACTTTACGCGTCAGTTCTTCCAGTTGCGGATTGGTGCTGATGTAGGTATGAAGCCCTGCCACACTGCATATACATGTGGGTATTTTATTGGTGACGGGTGCATTGAAAAATGACATGATGTATTCTTTCATAAAAGAAATTGATTTTGATTTATCTGCACAAATATACGGGTAGGGAATGACGTATGGAAATCGGTTCATAACCGTTTACTATCTGTTTACTATTGGTGCATGCTATTGATTATATATTGATAAAATATGGATTTTGATTAACGATCTGTTGATAATAATTAAAGAATAGAGAAAAGAAATAGTATATGAATGAAAAACCTGATATGATGATAAATATTTATGGCGGAAAAGATACTTTTGGGAGAGTGTACCACGGCACGCGAACTGGCGGTGGTGGTAGGAAAGATGCTGGCCGATGAGAACTGTAGGAATGTAGACAAACACACGGTGGTGAAAGCGGCTTTCATCAAGTCGTTGCTACCTTTTGCCAAACGGCTTGTGTCGGGCGGTACGATAGCCAATATACGGGCGCAGATTAATAATATGCTGGCTAGTAAATAATTTTTTCAGTTATCCTCTTACTCCATTGGCACGTTAGCAAATCGGCAAATTATTTATGTTGCGGGATTATCAGATAGAGATGAAAACACGTCTGATGGAAGCGTGGAAAGCTCACCGGAGCGTGATGGTGCAGATGCCTACCGGTACGGGCAAGACACATTTGCTGGCATCTGTGGTCAGTGAGTTCGTGTATTCTGCCGGCAGCGGGGTATGGCTTATTGCCCATCGTAGGGAACTGGTGGCGCAAATGGAGGAAACGCTGGCTAAATATGGTATCCGGAGGGAGGATACTCCGGTCAGGGTGATGGCTGTCCAATGGCTGTCCCGGCACTGGAATGAGGCGGGTGATGCTCCGGGACTGATTGTGATAGACGAGGCTCATCATGCCTTGGCCGCTTCTTACACGGAGATGTGGAAGCGTTATCCTGCCGCAAAGAAACTGGGTGTGACTGCCACACCTTGCCGCCTGAACCGTAGGGGGTTCACGGAACTGTTCGAGGTACTGGTTACTTCGTGGAGTATTGCCGAGTTTATTGAAAAAGGCGTGTTGTCTGTGTTCGATTATGTATCCATCCGTCCCGGCAGCGAGGAGCAGCGGCTCATTGACGGTCTGGAGAAACGGGGGGCCGATGGGGATTATCAGGTGAAAGAGATGGATGCGGTACTGAACAGGCGTCCCGGTATCGAGCGCCTGTACCGCAGTGTCAGGCAGTTTGCTTCCGGCAAGAAGGGGATGGTGTATGCCATCAGCATTGAACATGCCCGGCGGATAGCGGAGTATTACAGCAGGCGGGGAGTGAATGCGGTGGCTGTGAACAGCAAGACTCCTGCTATGGAGCGTAAGCGGATGGTGGAGGAGTTCAGACATGGAAAAATCGAGGTGCTGGTGAATGTGGATGTATTCAGCGAGGGGTTCGACTGTCCCGATGTGGAGTTTGTACAACTGGCCCGTCCTACTTTGTCACTGGCTAAATATTTGCAGCAGGTAGGGCGCGGATTGCGGAGATCGGAGGGCAAGGAGGCGTGTATGCTGATAGACAATGTGGGGCTGTACCGCATTTTCGGGCTTCCTACACAGCGATGGAACTGGGATGCTATGTTCCGGGGACGGATGGCGGGAAAGGGGAGTTTGCCCGGACGGATGAACTGTGATGCTTCCGTTACCGCTTTTCCGGTGGTGGAAAGGCCGGCTGAAGCCGGTGGGGACTTGGTGGTGGTTATGGAGCACGGGCGTTTGCTTTCTTCCATCAGAGAGCAGGCTTTGCCGGATGAGAAGGAGCAGTCACCGTCATGCAGGCTGAGGGCATTTGTAGATAAGGAAACAGGTCTTTGGGGATTGGAAAAGGGAGATGAGATGTTGCCGGACGCTTCGTTTAAAGAGGTTTTGAGTATCAAAGGACGTTTTGCCGTGGGGAGGCTTCGGAACGGGTGTGTCCGGGTACTGGATGATACGGGGGCTTTGGTGGCCGAACCGGGGCATTGCCGTGAGGTGAGGTTTCTGAAAGATGATTTGTTGCAAGTCCGTCATGCCGGGAATTCGGTGTCTTATGTGGATTTACGGAACGGCCGGTGTTATTCTGTCCGCCCGCGTGTCCTCAGATACGGGAGCATAGAATTGTTACAGGCGAACCGTACTTATTACAGCAGGACAAGGCAGGTGTATGCCAATACATGCGGGTTGCCTTCTTCGTCCATCGTGTGGATGGGGTTTTATGTGAAGATGTACGATGGCAGAGTGCCTTCCCGATGCCGCCGCATGGAAGATGGAGGCTTTTGTTGTGAACCGCAGGTTTGTCTGTTGGAGGGGGATGAGGAGCGTGCTTATTACCTGAGCGGACGGTTGCCGGATCAAAGTATTGTGGTGATGGATGAGGAGGGACGGTATTACCATGTGGAGAAAGGGCATGGAAAGCGTTATGTGGCCTGTAACCGTCCGTCGGACCGGAGTGAGGATTTTGATGAGGCGGTGGCATTGCTCCGAAGACAGGCGGACGAGCGTGTGGAGAAACGCTTGCGTGAGGAGAAGTGCGAGTATGAACGGAAACGGCAGCGTATAATCAGCAGGAGTGTGGAGGCCGTACCTTTTCAAATAGGAGTGAAATGGGGGCTGAGGACAGCGGAGCGGATTTTGATTCCACCTGTCTATCGGAGGATATTGCATCCGGTGGGTGGTTATTGCGCCTATCAGGACAGTTCCTGCCAGTGGGGGGTACTGGCTGTAGATGGAAGGATCATTATCCGGGCCCGGTATATGGAAGTGGAGATAGACAGGGATGGAACGGCGCGTCTTACTTTGGTTCCGGGGAAGATGGAAACGGTGAAGCTGACGGACTGATAGGATAAAAAGCAGGGGATAACTTTTTGTCAAACCGATATTTGGCGATGGAATACATATCATTATGAAAAGTTTTGTAACTTTGCATCCGATTTTTAAAAAGGAGATATTGATATGGAATTACCTGATGACCCGATGATGCTTTTCAGCATGGTGAATATGAAACTTCGTGACTGCTATCATTCGCTGGACGAGCTTTGTGATGATATGAATGTAGACAAGGAGCTGTTGGTGAAAAAACTGAAGGCGGCCGGATTTGAGTATAGTAAGGAAAACAACAAGTTTTGGTAGATAGAGGGATCAGCCCGTTCCGGAAGAATGTGTGGAACGGGCTGATTTTTTTATTGAGGTACCTATTGATTATTTTTGTATAAGTCCTGTTTCCGGTATTGCAACAGGGATGTTCCGGTATGTCGCTTGAAGAAACGTCTTAAGGTGGCAAGATTGGCAAACCGGGTTCTTTGAACGATTTCCTGTATGCTGATGGATGGATTCTCCAATAGTGCGTAAATCTCTTGCAGGGTATAATGTATAATCCATTCTTTGGGGGATTTTCCGCTTACCAGGGTCAAGGCTTCAGTCAGGTATTTGGAGGAAACATGCAACTTTTCGGCATAGAACGCCACTTCTTTGTTTTCTTTGTAATGCTTTAACAGCAAATCCAGAAAAAAGTATCCGATTTCTTCTTTATGCAAGGTGGTGACTTTATGTTCTTTTACCGTGCTGTAATAGTCTGCATAAAGTTCCAGAAAAGGTAATTTCAGCAGATTGGTAATAGATTCTTTTGTAAATAAATAAGTTGGAATAAGAATGTCGTTTGCGCAAATAACATATTTCCGGAGGCCAACCTGGATCTCGGCATTTCCTTCGGTACATATACCCAAAACTCCTGCCGGCATATAAGAGGGGTATTTGCTGAAAGGCACTGTGTGCGCATCCATATAAATACTGAAATCTTGGTCGGACAGTCCTTCTTTGGTATCCTGTGGTTTTGGGTTATTATATAACATACTTTGTATCAAATCTAGCTTCACAAAATTAGAATTTAATGATACATTCCACCGGGAGTAGTGGACATAAGGGAAAATAAAACGGAAAAAAACTACGTGTATTTGATTTTTTTAATATACTGATAGGAAAACAATTTGAGCTTTCCGTAAGTTGTAGGAGAACACGGAAAATTATTCTTTTTTACAGAAAGAAGGGTGAATTCAAAAAGACCGTTTGATTGGTTTTTGAATTCACCCTTTATGAATGGATCGGAGTTATTTTTGCGCCAGTAATTTGGCTATGGCACGGTCGGGTTTCCCGGTTTCTGTCAGGGGAAGTTTGAATACCGGAACAAAACGTTTGGGACGCCAGTAGGGAGGTAATTGATGTGTGCAGGTCTGTTCTATGTCGTCGGGCAGTTGTCCTTCGGCAAGCAGTACAATGATTTCTCCGAATTTTTCGTCGGGGGCGGAGGTGATCAGGAAAGGAACGGACAGGTGTTCTTTCAATGCGGCCTCTACTTGTTCTATCTGCACTTTTACTCCTCCTGTATTGATCGTGTTGTCTTTTCTGCCTAGAATGCGGAATTGGTTCTGTCCGTTTATCTCGGCTATGTCATTGGTCACCAGTTCTTTTTCGCAAATTTCGGGAGCGTATATCACCAAGGTGTTTTCTTTACTCAGACGGATCTGTATGCTCTCGAAAGGGGTGTACCAGTCTGAAGCTTCAGGACCGTTCAGTCTGCGTAGGGCAATGTGTGACAAGGTTTCGGTCATGCCGTAGGTAGACCATACGGCATGGGGGAAATCTTTTAACGCAGCGTTCAGTTGGGAGTCGATAGGACCGCCTCCGATAATGAGGTGTCTGATTTGTTGCAATATCGCTTTCTCTTCGGGAACTTGCAGTGAGTTATAGACTTGCATGGGGATCATGGCGGCAAAGACGGGTGCTTTTGTCAGGTCTTTTAAAGGATGTCCGGAGGGGGTGACAGGCAGCAAGTCCAGTCCCGCTACCAAGGCACGTATTACCACCATTTTTCCGGCAATGTATTGCAAGGGCATACAAAGCAGGGCGGAATCTTCTTTTTGCAGTCCGAGGAAGGAACAGGTGAGGCAGGCGCTTTCCATCATGCGTTCTTTTTCTACATACAGTTCCTTGGGTTTGCCGGTGGAGCCTGAAGTATGTACCGGCAGGGTGTCTGCCGGGTCAAACCATTCGGAAAGAAAGGAGAGAAGTTCCTGCCGGAAGCTTCGGTTGTCGGCAGGGATATTCATTCTTACCATTTCAATTTCCCAGTTGGAGTAGGGGATGCTTTCTATCAGAATGGTCTGTTTGTTTCTATTGGTGCAGAATTTTGTCATTGTTTCAGCCAGTTTAGTAAGTCGGGTTCTTGTTCTTCGGGGTGGAACCAAAGGCAGTCCCCTTCGATGTGAAGCGGATAGTCTATATTGTCGGTAAACAGCAAGCCGGTACCTAGTCCTTGGGGGAGGGCGGGCTGCAAGGTGGCACACCATTGTGCGATGGCATTCAGTCCGATATTGGACTCCAGAGCGGAAGTGACCCATGAGCCGATGCCTCTTTCAGCCGCCAGTTCCATCCATTCTTCGGAGCCGCTGATTCCTCCGTGCAGAGAAGGTTTCAGGATAATGTACTGAGGACGGATGGTTTCCAGCAATTCTATTTTCCGGTCGCGCCGGTTGATGCCTATCAGCTCTTCATCCAGTGCAATGGGAAAGGGGGTGGCGGCACAGAGCCGGGCCATTTCATTCCATTGCCCCGCACGGATGGGCTGTTCGATGGAATGGAGCTGGAATTCGGAAAGACGATGTAACTTTTCGAGGGCATCGGCAGGAGAGAAAGCACCGTTGGCATCTACACGCAGTTCGATTTGGGCTGGGGTGAAATGCCGGCGGATGTGCGCCAGCAGCTCCAGTTCCTTTTCAAAGTCGATGGCGCCTATTTTGAGTTTGATGCAGCGGAAGCCTTGCTGCATCTTTTCCCCGATGCGCCGGTACATCTCGTCAAAGTTTCCCATCCAGATGAGTCCGTTGATGGGGATGCCCTCTTTGCCTTTGCTGAACGGGGTGTGCCAGAATTGCAGGCTGCGTGCCCGGAAATGCAGCAGGGCGGTTTCCATTCCGAACAGGATGGACGGATAGGGAAGCAAGGCTTCCCGGTCTATTTCCCCGTTCTTTTCCAGGTTCTTGCAGGCAGTGGCCAACACCTCGTCGTATGAGGGGATATCGTCACAACTCAGGGCAGGGAGAGGGGCGCATTCACCCACGCCATAGTGGCGGCTGCCGGTGTCGGTGAGGAGGATGTACCATACATCCCGGGTAGTATATACTCCTCTGGAAGTACCGGCAGGTTGCTTGAAGTGTAATTGTTTTTTTATAATTTGGGTTTGGAACATTTTTTTTTATGTGTAGTTGGTTTGGTATATTTATCCCTGACAATCTCAAAGGCGCGTTGGACCCATGTGTATATGCTCGTGTCGGGAATATCACCATCAAAATTAAGTTGAAGCCAATGTTTCAGACTTTGGTTGATGGGATTGCCGACTGAAACATGTCTCTCTTTTATATACTCAATTTCGTCCGAAGTAGATTTGACATTGACAAAAGTGAAATTGTCAATGTCTATAAAACAGAACATGTGTCCATAAACATAAAAGGCAAGGATGGAATCATATCTTGCAGCAAATTTGCCAAATGGCATCTTTTCGGAAACGTCACCTAACGAAAGACAATATTTTCTGAATTCTTCAATGTCCATGCTTTGAATTTGTAGTTTGTTTATGGGAACTTCGGATAATCCTGGAACCGTGGCTTGCGTTTTTCCAAAAATGCCTTCCCTCCTTCCTGCGCTTCCTCTGTCATGTAATACAGCATGGTGGCATCTCCGGCAAGTTCTTGTATGCCGGCTTGTCCGTCCAGTTCGGCATTCAGTCCGGCTTTGATCATACGAAGAGCGAGCGGGCTGTGCTCCATCATCTTTTCTGCCCATGCCACGGTTTCGTCTTCCAGGCGGTCGAAAGGAACGACTGTATTGACTAATCCCATTTCCAGTGCTTCCTGTGCGGAGTATTGACGGCAAAGGAACCATATTTCACGGGCTTTCTTCTGCCCTACGATGCGTGCCAGATAGGAAGAGCCGAATCCGGCGTCGAAGCTGCCTACCTTGGGACCTGTCTGTCCGAAAATGGCATTCTCTGAGGCAATGGTCAGATCGCATACCACATGCAGCACATGACCGCCGCCGATGGCGTAACCGTTTACCATGGCGATGACCGGTTTAGGCAGTGACCGGATTTGCTTTTGTACGTCCAGCACATTCAGACGGGGAACTCCATCTGTGCCGATATAGCCGCCATGCCCCTTTACGTGCATATCTCCCCCGCTGCAGAAGGCTTTGTCGCCTGCTCCGGTCAGAACCACTACATTGATATCCTGGCACTCGCGGCAGTAATACAGGGCGTCGCTGATTTCCGAAGTGGTGGTGGGGGTGAACGCGTTGCGGTAACGCGGACGGTTGATGGTGATTTTCGCTATTCCGTTGTAAAAGTCAAACAGAATATCCTGATATTCTTTGATGGTTTTCCATTCTCTTGTTTCCATTATTCATTTTTATTTTTAAGTCCGTGATAATATTCTCTTAACAGGGTGGTGTCTTTTTCCTTGTCGGTAAACACCTCCAGCAGCATGGGTTGCATCCGTGTCTCGGGTGAGGTGAATGGCTGCATCGCTTCTTCCAGCTCTTCTTCTCCGGTCACTTTCATGTAAATAAAGCCGCGTTCTTCCGCCCAGCCTTTGGCGGTGGTGTAATGCTCGGCTGTGATAAACTCCCTGGAACGGCTTGATTTGTCCATTCCAGGCAGGGTATGGAATATTTCTCCTCCTTCGTTATTCAGTAACAGGATGCGGATGTTGGCACCGTAATTTTGATTCCACAGTGCGTTCATGTCATAGAAGAAGCTCAAGTCGCCTATGATGATGAAATTCAGCTTGCTGGAAGCGGCGGCATAACCGATGGCGGTGGACAGGGAGCCTTCTATGCCGTTCACTCCCCGGTTGCAACAGATTTCCACCTGGGGAGGAACTGTAAATAACTGTGCATAGCGCACGGTGGAGCTGTTTGCCAGATGCAGGGCACAGGGTTCGGGCAGTGCCCGGATGAGTTTTCCGATAACGGAGATTTCGGAATAAGCAAGGTCCGGCATCGGAATGGTTTTGCAATAGTTTTCCCACATCAGCGGATAATGGGTAGGTTTGTTGTCCAGCAGGAAAGCTATTTTTTCCAAGAACTCAAACGGATCCATCTCGATGACGGTGGTCAGGCAACCGTATAAATCGGCTATCTTCCCGTCGGCGGCAACATGCCA
>QWCY01005074.1_pt1 | contig 12794 bp, 11 predicted proteins | sample 1972631 | NCBI WGS metagenome assembly QWCY01 (sample SAMN09866696, study PRJNA288562) | Human gut metagenome isolate pre1_stool, whole genome shotgun sequencing... | isolation source: gut | host: Homo sapiens | place: USA: California
ACAATGGATAAATGAAAATAAGATGTCGCCCCCAAAATCTAAATTGTATTATATAAGCTATTATACAAAATACGAAAAGGCCTAATATAAAAGAAATTAAAAACACATTTAATATCCATTCCTTTTTCTTTTGTCGAAATGCAGATATAAAAATAATAGCATAACAGAGAATAAATGGAAATATATATAATATATATTGCAATAATAGAATCTTTTTATCATCACTTTCACGCATTACATTCTTGCTAGGCCCAAGTCCACCAAAACCTAAAAACTCATATAAGGTATATCCGATATTTCCAACGCCCGGAGTTTCTATCTGACCACCTTTATTATTCAAAAATATAGTTGTCAAATAGTAGAAAGTTAAAAAAGCACAAGGAATAATTAATACTAATAGAGATTTTTTATTTTGTTTAAAAAGATGCTTCCATTTATTTTTTTTCCAAATTATAAAGAGTAAAGGAAATATTAAAAATCCGACCAACATATTAAAAGAATACCCTAAAGTAAAAGAAATTAAACATATATACCAATCATATTTGTTTCCTGTTTTCAAGAAATAGCACAACGACAAAATAGTGATAAAAGAAAAAGCAAAAATTGGAATATTACAACGAGCTTCATTCATATTATATAGAACAAATGGATTGCATATACTAAGACACAATATTATTTGTAAAATAATACGTTCTTTTACTGTTATTTTATTATTAGTAACAAGACGGTATCCATATAATAAAAAAGCACCTATAAATATCCAATTTGACGCTCGCAAAGCATATTCACTTGTCCCAAAAAAGTTACACCACCCCCACATAAAAACAATCCATCCGGGCATTTGCACTTCTGACCCTTGTCGTATTTGAAATTGATTTATTAACTCTGAAAATCTACCAACTGAATACATTTCAGCTGTTATCGCTTCGTCTACCCATAAACTCCAAGAAGTTACGGAAATAAAACAGATAATACTTAAAATTACAAAAAGAAAAATTGTTGTTATATCAACCTTTTTTTTCATCATTTGTGCAATATTCGTTAATATAATAAATGGGTCTCTTCTTCGTCTCAGAGAAAATAATTCCTAAATATTCTCCAATAATTCCTAAAGCAAGTAACTGAACTCCTCCCAAAAAAAGAATTACACTTACTAAAGATGGATAACCAGTCACAGGATCTCCCCAAATCATAGCACGTATAACAACAGTTACTAAATAAGCAAAGGCAACAATCGAAACTGTTAATCCTATAAAAGATACAATTCGCAAAGGCATTTTAGAAAACGAAGTAAACCCTTTAATAGCAAGGTTTATCAACTTCCAATAATTCCACTTTGTAGAACCGGCAATTCTTGCATCACGTTCATAATATATTGGTTTTTTTTTAAAACCAATATAAGAAAACAGCCCTTTCATATTTCGTTCATTTTCTTTAAGTTCCCGTAAAGCACTAATTGCTCGCTTGCTGAACATTCTATAGTCACCCGTATCTTCCTGAATAGGGATATCAGATATATCCTTTAGAAGTTTATAATATATTTTAGAAGTCTTTTTTTTAAACCAAGACTCGCCTTTCCTGTTTATTCGCTTAGCATAAATATCATCATATCCTTGTTCTAATTCCTTAAACATTTCAATAATCAACTCAGGAGGATCTTGCAAATCAGCATCAATAATTACTAATGCATCCCCCTTTACATAGTCAATACCAGCTGCCATAGCAATTTCTTTACCAAAATTGCGGGACAAATCAATAAAAGAAACCCTTTTATCTTTTTGATGAAGATTTTTTATTAAAAATAAAGTATTATCTCTACTACCATCATTCACAAATAGAATTTCAGATTGACATGATAATTTTGAAAACACTCCGACCAATCTATTATAAAGTAATTCAATGCACTCTTCTTCATTATAAACAGGAACCAATACACTTAACATGTTTATACTCATAGTTTGTTCTAAATTAATATATTAGCTATAAACGATATAAGCATATGTTTTATTGTCTTAGATAAATCTATTATTTCATAAAGTTAAATAAAATACATCCATCATTATTTACATAAAAAGATATTTTTTTACACGTAAATAGTATTAACCAGTAAATACAATCCTCTTTTTAATAAAAAAATATATGAATAATATAATTTTTATGTGTTTTTCACGTTTAATCAAAATATGATAAACTATTTCTTTTGTAACAATAATAAAAATATATAAATTTGATACATAAATAATCTATATCATATACTAAATTCATTAGAAACAACAAATGTAATAAATAACATCAATGAAAACAACTACTCAAGCTAGTTTAATAACAACATACAGATGTAATGCCAAATGTAATATGTGTAATATATGGCAGCATCAAACAAAGATTGAAGAAGAAATTGATTTTTCTTTTTACGAAAAATTACCTAAAGGATTGCGCATCAATATTACTGGAGGGGAGGCAACAATACGTAAAGATATTGATGAAATTTTCGGAATTTTATACCCGAAGGCATCTTTACTGGAATTGAGTACTAATGGATATAATACGGAAACAATAGTTTCATTGGCAAAGAAATATCCCAATATATTAATACGTGTCAGCTTAGAAGGCTTACCTGCACTAAATGACCAAAAGCGAGGTACTCGTAATGGTTTTGATCATGCTTTAAGAACCATATTAGAACTTAAAAAGACTAAATGTAAAAATATAGGTTTCTCTGTGGTTATCTCTCCTGACAATTATCAGGATTTGATATATTTATATGAACTCTGTGTAGCATTAGATGTAGAATTAGGAAATTCTGTAGTACATAACTCTTGGTATTTCCACAAAGAAGATAATATAATAGCCAGCCAAGAAGCCTTACATCAACATGAATTATTTGTCAAAGCATTGCTACAATCAAAAAGACGAGGATTAAAGAAAAAATTAAAGGATTATGGTCGAGCATATTTTAATAAAAGTATACATAAAAGACTGCGTGGAGATATGCCTGGTTATCGTCCCCAGTGTGGGGCATTGAAAGATTTTTATTTTATAGATCCTTTTGGAAATGTTTCCCCTTGCAATGGTTCAAGAGAGGAATGGATAATTGGTAATATAAAAGAAGATTCAATTGAGAATATTCTCAATTCTAAGAAAGCTATAGATACTGCTGAAATGGTTGCCAAATGCCAAAGAGACTGCGCTTTTATTGTGACGGAACGCCATGATATGATACGCAAACCATGGAAACCAATCTGGTGGATTATAAAAAATAAAATACGGATAAAAATGGGAAAGGACATCGAGTTCGAATGAAGGTTTATGTTTTTGGAACCAGAGGGTTTCCCGGTATTCAAGGTGGTGTAGAAAAGCACTGTGAGGCTCTATACACCAACCTTCCCAGTGAATTTCAAATTACTGTATTCAGACGAAAACCATATGTATTAGAAAGTACATCATATCCAAATATCCGCTTTAAAGATTTATATTCTACAAAAATAAAGGGAGTAGAAGCTTTGATTCATTCATTTCTATGTACACTTTTTTGTATTTGTAAGCGACCGGATATAGTTCACATACACAATATTGGTCCAGGATGTTTCATTCCGCTATTGCGTTTTTTTAATTTAAAGGTTATACTAACATATCATAGTGCCAACTATGAACACCAAAAATGGGGAAAGTTATCACAAAAGATGCTTAAAATATCTGAATATATTGCTCTGCACTTCTCTAATCAGATTATTTTTGTTAATCGCTTTCAGTTAGAAAAGCAACGACCTAAGATAAGAAAAAAATCTGTATACATCCCTAATGGCCCTAGCATATTAAAACGTAATGATGGTACTAATTATATTTCTTCACTAGGGTTAATTCCAGGAAAATATATATTAGCCGTAGGAAGAATAACACCCGAAAAAGGTTTTGAAGATTTAATTGACGCCTTCCTTCTTTTAGATACGAAAGAAGAATATAAATTAGTAATAGCTGGAGGAGTAGAACATGAAACAACCTATTTAAACTATTTAAAAAATAAAAGTAATAGCAATAAAATTATTTACACAGGTTTTGTTACAAAAAAACCCTTAGAGGAGCTTTATACACATACTCGTTTATTCGTACTCCCATCACACAATGAAGGTTTTCCCTTAGTCGTCTTAGAAGCTATGCAAATAGGATGTGACATCCTTCTAAGTGATATTCCGGCAACTCGACTGTTAGTACTGCCTGATAATCTTTATTTTTCAATGGGAAATGTGAGTGACTTAATACTACATCTCAAAGAAAAGCTAAACAAAAGTAATCCCGTTATACACTCTTATAACATATTAGATTTCGATTGGAAAAAGATTTGTCATCAGACTAGTATTATCTATAATTCTTTAACTAAAAAAACAATATAGTAAGAGATGCTTCGTTATATTAGAGGTATGAATACACAGGCCTCATTAAATAATGCTCCGCTAATGCGGAAAAGTTGCAGAATGATAAAACGAATATTTGATATTATAACTGCCCTAGTAACCTTGGTGTTTATTTTTCCATGGGCTTTTCTTATTATTGGTTGTTGTATTAAAATATACATGCCAGGACCTATTTTGTTTAAACAAAAAAGGACAGGTCTAAATGGAAAGGTTTTCATTTGTTATAAATTTCGGTCTATGGATTCTAAAAATAGCGCAGATGAGTTCGTTGATCCTGAGGTAAATACTTTATCATTAGGTAATTTTTTACGCATGACCAGCTTAGATGAACTTCCACAATTTTGGAATGTATTGAAGGGAGACATGTCTATAATAGGCCCACGACCACATATGTTAGTTCATGATGAACAATATATGAGAGATATACCAGAGTATCTTTTACGTTATTCCGTGAAACCTGGTATAACAGGATGGGCACAAGTAAATAGACTTCGTGGAGAAAGAAATCTTGAAAGAGTGAGAAAACGTGTGCAATATGATTTATGGTATATTCAAAATTGGTCAATTGGATTAGATATAAAAATCATATTTCGTACCATTGGTGTTATGATAAAAAAATAGCTTATGCCCATTAGAGTAGTTTTCTACAGTCTGCTAATTTCTACATTTTTATCTTTTATAAGTCTCACTTCATATGCGCAAAACCTAAAAACATTTGTAGAATACGGAGCAAGTATTCATAGTGGGAGTAATACCCCATTATGGCAAGTTAGTAATCAACATGGATTATCCTCTATTGATAATAACACATATATCAGAGGAAAAGCTTTTTATGACAAGAACATTCGTTCATGGAGAATAGAAGGAGGAGTTGATCTTGCAGTAGCAACTGGTTTTACGTCTACCTTTGTTGTACAGCAGGCTTATGCAGATATCCGATATAAATGGATAGGACTATGGGCGGGAAGTAGAGAGCTTAACTCTCCTCTATTAAATCAATGCCTAAGTAGTGGAGGCCTAACATGGTCAGGGAATGCTCGACCTTTGCCTCAAATAGCCATTGGAATATTCGATTATATATATATCGCTCCTAGAGTACAAGTAAAAGCCGAATTGTCATACGGTTGGTTTACTGATACAAAATACCAAGAAGAATATGTGGGGGAGGAAGATTCATATACAAGAAAAATCAAATATCATCATAAAAGTTTTTTTTTCCGCTTTGGCAAACCACAAGGAAAATGGTTATTTGATTTAGGTATGAGTTTAGATACTCAGTTTGGTGGTTATAAGATTAGAGGAGTAGACGAAGGTAATTTAGGTAATAATTGGAAAGATTATTGGAATGTATTTATTCCACAAGGTGGTGGAGATAACAGTCCAGACGGAGAACAAATATGGTATCAAGGTAATTATTTAGGTAGTGAACATTTAAAGTTAACTTATAAGTTCAGAAAATTCTCTTTAAGTGCTTATCTAGAAAATTTTTATGATGATTTCTCTGGTATGGGTAAACTAAATGGTATGGATGGACTATGGGGAATAGAATATAAGGCTAATAACCCACAAATAATAAATGGAATAGTTCTTGAATACTACCAAACAACCAATCAGAGTGGCCCCTTACATGGATTAGATTATTCTATTGTAAAGAAGACGGGAGGTGCTGACGATTATTACAATAGTGGATGGTATCCAGGATGGGTACATTGGGGTATGTCAATGGCAAATCCACTAATACCTTCACCTATATATAATAAGGACGGTGTCTTATCATTTCATTATAACCGCGTTAAAGCCGTCCATTTAGGTTGGAGTGGAGATATCAGTAAAGAATGGACTTACCGTGCCAAATTATCTTTTAATAGAACGTGGGGAACTCCTCATGAACCAACTCCTGAAATTTTAGAAAATTTTTCTACCTTTGCAGAGTTTAAATATGTTCCCAATAAATGGCGAGGTTGGAACTTTACCGGTTCTGCAGCTTTTGATGTTGGAGATATTTATGGTGATAATTTGGGTTTTCAATTAAAGATTCACAAAAGTTTTTGAGAATGAATTACATACAGACAGAAATTGATGGCGTATGGTTAATAGAACCTAAAGTATTTTCTGATAGTAGAGGATATTTTATGGAAGCTTTTAAAAAAGAAGAGTTTGAAAAATACATTGGGCCAGTAAATTTTATACAGGATAATGAATCTAAATCATCATTCGGTGTATTGCGTGGTTTACATTATCAAAAAGGGGAATATAGCCAAGCAAAACTGGTACGTGTTATAAAAGGAGAAGTACTTGATGTAGCAGTGGATTTACGAAAATCATCACCTACATTTGGGAAGTATGTCAGTGTTTTACTAACCGAAGAAAATAAACGCCAGTTTTTTATTCCACGTGGATTTGCTCATGGTTTTTTGGTACTAAGTGAAGAAGCTATTTTTACTTACAAAGTGGATAATGTATATACTCCACAAGCAGAAGCATCTTTATTATATTGTGACACGTCATTGGCTATTGATTGGCCTATAGCTGAGTCTCAAGTCATTATGTCTGAGAAGGACAAACAAGCTAAAACTTTTCAAGAAGCTGAATATTTCGTATAATCCATTCAAACAAAACATCAAAATATGAAAATTGCAATTGTAGGGACCGGATATGTAGGTTTGGTTACAGGAACTTGTTTTGCTGAAATAGGTGTAGATGTAACTTGTGTTGATACTAACAGTGAAAAAATAGAAACATTAAAAAAAGGTATCATTCCTATTTATGAACCGGGGTTGGAAGAAATGGTACTCCGAAATACAAAGTCAAAACGATTGCGATTTACAACATCATTGGAAAGTTGCTTAAATGATGTAGAAGTGATTTTTAGTGCAGTAGGTACACCTCCCGATGAAGACGGTAGTGCAGATCTTAGTTACGTTCTTGCTGTAGCCCATACAATCGGACGTAATATGAATAAATATAAACTGGTAGTTACTAAAAGTACTGTGCCGGTAGGGACAGCTCAGAAAGTACGTAATGCCATTCAAGAAGAACTGGACAAAAGAGGAGTCAATATAGAATTTGACGTTGCTTCAAACCCTGAATTCCTAAAAGAAGGAAATGCCATCAGTGACTTTATGAGTCCGGATCGTGTGGTAGTGGGAGTAGAGTCGGAACGCGCAAAGAAACTTATGAGCAAACTCTATAAACCGTTCTTATTAAATAACTTCCGGGTAATCTTTATGGATATTCCTTCTGCAGAAATGACTAAATACGCAGCAAATTCAATGCTCGCTACCCGTATCAGCTTCATGAATGATATAGCAAATCTTTGTGAACTTGTAGGAGCTGATGTAAATATGGTACGCAGCGGTATTGGTTCAGATACTCGTATCGGACGTAAATTCCTTTATCCGGGAATAGGATATGGAGGATCTTGTTTCCCGAAAGATGTGAAAGCGTTGATAAAGACTGCAGAACAAAATGGATATGATATGCGTGTGCTCCGTGCTGTAGAAGAAGTGAATGAAATACAGAAAAGTGCTTTATTTGATAAACTTCAGAAACTATTTGGCAATGATTTGCAAAATAAGACAATTGCTATCTGGGGACTTGCTTTCAAACCGGAAACAGATGACATGCGTGAAGCTCCAGTACTGGTACTTATAGATAAGCTGCAGCAAGCCGGATGTAATATCAGGGCATATGACCCCGCCGCCATGGAAGAATGTAAAAGAAGGATAGGGGACACCATTTATTATGCACGTGATATGTATGATGCTGTACTTGACGCAGATGTCCTGATGTTAGTTACCGAATGGAAAGAGTTTCGTTTACCTTCATGGGCAGTAATCAAAAAAACAATGGCACAGCAAATTGTTTTAGATGGTCGTAATATCTATGAGAAAAAAGAAATGGAAGAACAAGGATTCATATACCATTGTATTGGGAAATAAGAAGATAATTGTGTATTTTTGCACAAAACTAAATAAATGATTAAATACATAGCGATATCGTTGTTGACGGTCTTGCTTATGGCGTGTAATAACACCCAAAGACAAAACTCTTCGGAACAAAATGAAGACATCAAAGCCAAGCAACTATTACAAGGAATCTGGCTTGATGATGAAAGTGATGTTCCTTTAATGCAAATCAAAGGTGATACTATTTATTATGCAGATTCACAAAGTGCCCCCATATACTTTAAAGTAATAAAGGACACTCTTTATACCTATGGAAATGAACAGACACGTTATCAGATTGATAAGCAAACAGAGTATATCTTTTCATTCCATTCCTTAGCAGATAATATTGTAAAGCTCCACAAATCAGAAGATCCCAATGATTCATTAGCGTTCTCCGGAAAGCCGGTTGAGGTTATTCCAACTTATACAGAAGTCACTAAAAAAGACAGTGTAGTAACATTTGATGGAATTCGTTATAGAGCATATGTATATATCAACCCCTCTAAAATCAGAGTAGTAAAAACCACCTATTCAGAAGATGGTATCAGCATGGACAATATATATTATGACAATATTATGCATATATGTCTATATGAGGGGAAGAAGTGTTTGTATGCCAGTGATATAACAAAGCAGATGTTCGAGAAAGTAATCTCCACAGATTTCCTGCAACAATCAATATTATCCGATATGGATTTTAAAGGTGTTGATCATAAAGGATTTCATTATCAGGCTATGGTCTGTATTCCGGAAAGTGCAGTATGTAATATTGTGAATTTATTAATTTCTTTTGATAAAAAGCTCATTATTTCTGCGAACAAATAATCAATAGAAGAAAGAAGAAATGGAGAATATCAATAATTTACAGCATTGATATTCTCCATTCTCTTTTATACATTTATTGTTTTCTCCCTCTTGAACGATCTCCGGATTTCCGTCCACCTCCCTTACGAAAGTTTCGGGATCTACCGCCATTGCCATTGCTTCGTGGATTATAAGCCGGAGCTTCACCCAATTCTGCAGGTACAGGTATTTTATAAATATCCTTTTCCAGGAAATTTTCTATATTCTTAAAGTTGGTCTGTTCTTTTTCATTTACGAATGTAAGAGCTACACCATCATTATTAGCACGTGCAGTACGCCCGATACGGTGCACATAATCTTCACTATCATGAGGAACGTCAAAATTGATCACTAAACGAATATCATCGATATCAATTCCTCTTGATACAATATCAGTCGCTACAAGGATATTGATTCTGCCAGACTTAAACTCATGCATAATGAATTCTCGCTGTGCCTGTTCCAAATCCGAATGCATCTCTCCAACATTCAACTTCATCATCTTCAGAGCTTTCGCAACTTCTTTCACTTTAATTTTAGAGGATGCAAAGATAATAACACGCTCGGGCACTTCTTCTTCGAAAAGGCTACGGACAATACCTAATTTTTGGTTTTCATAACATACATATGCTGCCTGAACAATCTTTTCGGCTGGTTTGGATACAGCCAACTTCACTTCTGCCGGATTATTCAGAATTGTTTTAGCCAACTGTTGAATTTTAGCAGGCATTGTTGCCGAAAACATAATTGTCTGACGCTCTTTAGGCAGATACTTTACAATTTGCATAATATCCTCATAAAAGCCCATATCGAGCATACGGTCAGCTTCATCCAGTATGAAATAGGACACTTTTGATAAATCCACATATCCTAAACTCAGATGAGCAATCAAGCGTCCCGGAGTAGCAATTACCACATCTGCCCCAAGAGTCAACCCCTTCTTCTGTTGTTCAAAAAGCACTCCATCGTTTCCACCATATACAGCAACACTGGACACTGGCATAAAATAAGAGAATCCTTCCATTTGCTGATCTATCTGTTGTGCCAATTCCCGGGTAGGGGACATGACAACGCAGTTAATAGCATCCTCCGGATGCTCTCCCTCAGATAGCTTATTTAATACAGGAAGTAAGAAGGCAGCCGTCTTACCTGTACCTGTCTGAGCGACCGCAATTAAATCTCTTCCCTCAAGAATAACAGGGATTGCCTGTTCTTGTATCGGTGTGCACTCATCAAACCGCATTGCGTCGAGTGCTTCAAGTACACGATCGTTTAGTTTTAGTTCAGAAAACTTCATTTTATGCTTATTATACAAATTAATAATATCACCTATTAATCACAGGCAGATTTACATGTTCAGATATGAATCTTTGAAACCAAGGAAATAAAGTACCCCATCCAGGCCAATTGTATTGATAGACTGCTTAGCATTGGCTACTACCTTAGGTTTAGCATGAAATGCAATACCTAATCCGGCAATACCTAACATCGGAAGATCATTGGCTCCATCACCTACTGCAATTGTTTGGGCAATATCTACTTTTTCAACCTGTGCTATCAGACGGAGGAGTTCCGCTTTTCGTTTTCCATCAACCACATCACCCAAATAACGTCCGGTCAACTTACCATCTATAATCTCAAGTTCATTGGCATACACATAGTCAATGCCATATTTTTGTTGTAGATATTTTCCAAAATAAGTAAAACCTCCACTTAGAATGGCAATTTTATAACCATACTTCTTCAGGACATACATCAACCGATCTACTCCTTCCGTAATAGGCAAGTTCTCTGCTATTTCCTGCATCACCGACTCATCCAACCCTTTAAGTAATGCTACACGCTCACGGAAACTTTCTACAAAATCAATTTCTCCACGCATAGCACGCTCAGTAATCTGTTTCACCTGATCTCCCACACCAGCGCGCATTGCCAGTTCGTCAATAACCTCTGTCTCTATCAAAGTAGAATCCATATCAAAACATATCAAGCGACGCATACGTCGATACATATTGTCAAGCTGGAAAGAGAAATCCATTTCGAGTTCACTGGCCAGTTTCATTAACTGTTCCTGCATACCAATACGATCCTTCGGGGTACCACGAACAGAGAACTCAATGCAGGCTCGTGTACGTGCTTCACACTCATTCAAAGGAATACGTCCTGTAAGACGTTTGATAGCATCAATATTCATCCCTTGTTCAGCAAGAATACGAGTAGTTGCAGCAATCTGACGAGCAGAAAGTTTACGTCCTAACAACGTAAGTATATAACGGTTCTTTCCCTGCATCTTTACCCAACTTTCATATTCCTCCGTAGATATAGGATAAAAACGAATTGTTACCCCTAAAGACGAAGCTTTGAATAATAACTCTTTCATAATAAACCCAGAATTCTGTTCCTCTGTCATACAAAGGATACCTAATGAAAGCGTATTATGAATATCCGCCTGGCCGATATCCAAAATTGTAGCATCATATTTTGCTAATATTTCTGTCACAGAAGCCGTCAATCCAGGACGGTCTTCACCTGTTATTCGGATGAGAATGAGTTCAGTATTTGAGAGTTGCATAAAAAAATCTTTTAGTCCTGCAAAAATAGAGAAAAAAGTCGGTACCTATGCTAAAGAACATAAAAAATTATGGTCAAAAAGTAAGAAATTTGCTTGTTTATTTGGAAGTTAATTTAATAAATACTTACCTTTGCGCCCGGTTTCTGAATTAAAGGCATTGACAATCAACGGATTCCTCTCCGTTTGATGCCCAGAAAGACGATGTTTCGGGGAGAAACCACTGTTTAAGGACAGTCCCGAATAGTATTAACCAAAACCGAATTACATGAGACATGTAAAATGGATTTTTGTTGTATTACTAATTTGTTCCTTGACAGCCTTCGTTGAAAAAGACAAACCTACCGGAGGCTTAAGTGTGGGTGACGTAGCCCCTGATTTTCGAATCGAATCTACGTCAGGGGAGCAACGCCCTCTTAAATTGGCTGACTTAAAAGGTCGGTATGTGTTGCTAAGTTTTTGGGCAAGTTATGATGCACAGTCCCGGATGCAAAACGTAAGTTTGAACAATGTACTTCGGTCTGATATGCCCAATGTGGAAATGGTTTCTGTGTCATTTGACGAATATCGTTCGGTATTTGAAGAAACTATTCGTAAGGATCAAATAGTTACGCCCACTTGTTTCGTGGAAACTAAAGGCGAAGATTCCGGTTTATTTAAAAGATACCGTTTGAACCGGGGTTTCACTAACTATTTATTAGATGGAAATGGTGTTATTATAGCCAAAAACATCTCTGCTGCAGAACTCTCTGCTCACATAAAAGAAATCGGATAAATAATATTCTGACTTCAATAAAAAGTGTAAGGAGAGAGGGGAATTTCCTGAATAAATAAAGATGTTCAGGAATAGACAAAAGAGGAAATGAATACAACAAAAAGAGTCCCGCCTACTTAAAAGTTGACGGGACTTTTTCTTTAAAGAGGGATATTCAGTAAATGTTCCTCTTTCTAATAAATTAAGAGAAAAGTTTTACTTTATGTGAGCTTTTCTCTTGTTTTTTTTCGGTAAAGTCTTAAGTC
>QWCY01007027.1_pt1 | contig 12771 bp, 12 predicted proteins | sample 1972631 | NCBI WGS metagenome assembly QWCY01 (sample SAMN09866696, study PRJNA288562) | Human gut metagenome isolate pre1_stool, whole genome shotgun sequencing... | isolation source: gut | host: Homo sapiens | place: USA: California
ATTAGATTCAAGCAAAGACATCCATAGAGGTGAACTTATGCTTTTTATCGGGGAAGACCCGGTAGCATTCGGATCAAGCGCAGGTCTTGATATTAGTACAGAAGAACTGGATATCTCTAATAAGATGATGGGTGACTGGGCCGGCTCTCTTGCCGGAAAGAAGAGTTTCACCATTTCCAGCGAGTCACTTTTGACGCGTAAAGAAGGCGCAATGAGTTTTGATACCTTGCTTGCGAAGCAGATAGCGGGTGATCCTTTGGACTTCTTCTTTGGCAGTGCGAAAGCTGCGGATCAAGATAACTTCGGTGGCACTTTCACCAAAGATACCGCACAAACAAATTATACGGGAAAAGTGATTATCACTTCTTTGTCCATCAAATCGGATAACGGGCAGATTGTTTCGGTGAGCGCGTCTTTTAAAGGTGTGGGAGCTTTAACCCCGATAGAACCGGTTGCAGCGTGACACTGAGAATTCGTTAACAAATGCATAAGGCGGTCCTATGATGGCCGCCTTTTTTAATATGAATGAATAATGGACTTGAGCATATTTATCTTTTGTGCAGGTGTTGCACTTTTAATTTTAGTTCTTATTGCTGTGTGCGATGTGAGTGTGGAAGGTCATAAAAGGCCTGCCCCATCTCGCATTCCTTGCCCGCCAAAATTGATTATGGCACCGGGAATGAAATACCAACGTCTTACCATTAAGGCAATCATACGCTGGGAACAGCTACGGGAAAAATCTTTCTCACAAATGAATTATACAGATAAAGAAGATATAGAATCTTTGCTTTATGTCATGTATATCACCAGCGATAAGTCCAGGTATACATTTGAAGTATTCCGGCAAGTGCTGACAGACGAAAGGTTTATGAATGCCATGTCTTCCGATTTAGGAAAGACCATGGAAGTCGTGGCCCAATTTCAAAGAAAGACTACTACACCTAACCTCAGTAATTCCGAGGGTAGCCCTGAAAACATAGGTAAAATAGTTTCTACTTTGATAATGGCAGGACTGGACGCCCATTATGCATTGAACGAAATGGAATTATGCGATCTTCCTCTCTACTTGGAAGTATACGAGCAAAAGAAAAAGGAGCAAATGGAAGAAAGCCGGATGTGGACCTATTTCACCATGTTACCTCACATCGATGCAAGGAAGATGAAAAACGGCGCCAGAGACCTAATTACTTTCCCATGGGAAGAAGAAGAGATGAGAAAAGAAGCCGAACGTGCCATCAAAGAAGATGCTGGCCGATTTGAAGAATTTATGAAAACTAAAAAAACAGACTATTATGGCAGGTAAATTATCATTCAGTATAGCGATCAATCTCTTAACTGAGCAATTCAAGAGAGGGGCAAATCAGGTAAAAGCCACATTCAAGGCATTGCAGATGCAGATATTGACATTTGTGGCCGCACTGGGCGCAGGTGGCATCGGTCTGAGTAATCTCGTCTCCCGCTTTGTGGATGTAGCGCGGGAAACCAACCGGGTTACTACAGCTTTGAAAAACGTATCAGGTGGACTTGCTAAATATGCGGACAATCAACGTTATTTGCTTGACATGGCAAAAAAGTACGGTTTGGAAATAAATGCTCTGACCGGGAATTTTGCAAAGTTCACTGCCGCCGCATCTGTTTCCGGCATGACAATGCAAGAACAGAAAAAGATTTTTGAGTCAGTATCTCGTGCTGTCACTGCATTCGGAATGAGTGCTGATGATAGTAATGGCGTGTTTCTAGCCTTGTCCCAGATGATGAGTAAGGGAAAAATCAGTTCTGAGGAATTACGCTTGCAGATGGGTGAAAGGCTTCCCATCGCTTTACAGGCCATGGCCAAGGCTGCCGGAACTTCCGTTGCCGGTCTTGACAAACTTTTGAAACAGGGCAAACTAATGAGTAAAGATGTACTTCCAAAGTTTGCAGAGGCTTTAAATGAGATGATCCCTAACATCGATCTGGATAACCTTGAAACCTCCATAAATCGGCTTAAGAACACCTTCACGGAAGTAGTAAACAGTACAGGGGTACAAAGTACTTATAAATATCTGGTCGATTGGCTGGCTAAGACAATTGCTTCAGCGGCTGAGAATACGGTCAATATTGTTATCGGTGCTTTGGCACTGATTACCGGTGCCATTGCTAACCATGCCGTAAAATGGTGGACAAGTATATCCTCTACCACGTCCATGATAGAGGCGAATGTCGCTAAAACCAATACTTTATTAGTGCAGGCAACCCAGCAACGTATTGCCGCAGAGGTGGCATTAGAACAGGCTAAGACACAATCTGTCATGGCTGAGGCTAACGCTCGTGTAGCACTTGATAAGGCGCTTCAAAAGGAGAAGATGGCGTCGGATCAGGTTGCCTATGCAGAGCAAAAGGCAGCAGACGCAAAGAAGATAGTTGAAGCACAGACAACTGCAAGGGCTATGTTAAAAGCCACAAGAGAACGTGTAGCCGCAGAAATAACATTAGAAGCTACGAAAGCCGAGGTTATTGCCGCTCAGAATGCCAGCCTACAAGCACAGACGTATAACGATGCTATTGCAGCACGGGAAAGGCTGGCTATAGCACAAAAGAATTTTGCCAGTGCAGAGAAAACGCTTGCCCAAAAAACAGCTAAAGAGGTTGCTGCGGCGGAAGCTGCCAAAGCCGCAGCCGCAGAAGCTGCCGCAGTGAAATCACAATCGGCTTGGGGAAGATTTTGTAATGTAACCAAAGTTGCCGTGGGTAAGCTTATGTTACAAATAAAAGCATTGTGGGCGGCATTTAAACCAATGATTATTGTTACTGCCATCACTGCGGTTATAGGAAAGCTTGTTGCAATGTACAAGGAGGAAAATGATTAGTGGTGAAAAATTATCACAGGATGAATTAAATAAAAAAGTAGCAAGAAGAATAACACTTCTCAAAGAGGCAGCGAAAGCCGAGGTTGTAGCAAATGAGATAGCAAGCACAGAAAAGAGGAACCGGGAATTAGCAACAGGATTGGGTATATCTGAAAAGCAGTTGAGGGAACTTGCAAAGTTACAGCCATATAGTGAAAAAACGAATAAAAATAGACAGGAGTATTATGGAAAGACAAAGGAGATTCTTAACGCTAATGGACAATCCTACAACATATTCAAGCAGAACAATATAGATTATGCAGCGAAAGAGTATTTGCAGAATTTACGAAAGATAACAGATGCCAGTAATATACTTGCTACTACTCAAAAGTTTGTTGTTGAACTAGAAAATGAAGATGTAGTAATTCCACCTGATGAAACCGAAAAACAAACCGTTCTTCAAAAACAGCAAGAATCATATAGAAAGCAATATGAGGAATTAGGTGCAGAACTGGAAATAGGCAAAATCACCCAGGCAGAATATAATAAAGCCCTTGGGGAGCTTAACATAAAAATGTTTGCGCAGGCTAAAGGTACCGGAGATAAAGAGGTCTTGGAAAGTGAATACTTTAGAAATCTCAGAACTGCCGCCGAAAAAGCTATTGCCAATCAAGATAAGAATGCCGCTCTTGTTGAGTTTGAAAAGGTTCAGAAGGATTATAATACCAAAGTGCGGGAAGCTCAGCAACAGCAAGCCAAAGGTCTTGCTTCTCAAAAAAAATTAGACGAAAACATCATTTCCCTTTCGATTGAGGCCGCTAAAAGTGCCGCAGGAATCAAAGGTATCGGAAAAGAGGCAGATGTATTTATTGCTGTAATGAAACTTAATGCAAAGTTGCTTTCATCCCCAATAAAAATAAAGCCTCGTGACACAACGTTCGATTACAAGAAAACGTCTTCCGATATTGCTTCTGAGAATCTTGACAAAGCTAAGGAATACGCTGAAAAGCTAAAGGAACGTTACACAAGATTAGGACAGGAAATTTCTGACGAAATAGCTAATGGGATGGCCAATGTTCCCACACTGGAAGATGCTCTCAAATTGGCACAAGTAAGGGAGGACATAAAATCATTCAGCAAAGAATTAAATGAGTCTTTATATTCCGGAGTCAAGAACATAGCCAGTAGCTCTGACCGGATGGTCAGTGCATTTGAGAATCTGCGTGATGTCATGAATGATGTCGATGCGTCCGGATGGGAACGTATCATGGCCGTTTGGAACGCAATGACAAATACCATTGATGGGATTATGAGTATCTGCAAAACCATCGAAACGTTAACGGAATTGACCAATAAATTAGCCAGGGCAAAGGAGGCGGAGGCTGTAATTGATAAAGCCACCGCAGATGAAAAAGTAGTCAACGCCGCAAAGGGTGCGGCTGCAACTATTGCAGAAACTCAGGTAGAGAAAACTGCGGCTACTACCGAGGTAGCCGCCAACACCGCTAAAGGTGCGAGTGCTGCCGGTGCGAGTGCTGCGAGTTTGCCATTTCCCTGGAACATTGTTGCCATTGGTGGAGCCATTGCCGCTGCTATTGCCGCTTTTGCTGTTATTCCCAAGTTTGCAGGTGGTGGCATTGTTTCGGGAGGTCCAACATCCGGGGATAAAATACTGGCCCGGGTTAATGCCGGCGAAATGATACTGAACGGTAGTCAACAGTCTAATTTATTTGAGGCGATTAATTCCGGTCAATTGGGCGGGGGTAAAACGTTGTCATCTACGGTAACGACTAAAGTACGATCCAAAGACCTTATTCTTACTATCAACAATGAGCTGAAATCACAAGGAAAAAAGCCAATATCATGAGTTACGGACTAATCTATACAGTGCCATTCGCTACGTTGGATAATATTCCATGCGTGGTAGAAATTGAAAAAGAAGATTATGTGGGCGCATCGACGGAGCTAACCGCCGGTGCCACTCCTTTCACCATAGACATAGACAGCGAGGAGTTTCTTTACACACCTACCCGTTTTTCTACGGCAAAGTTACAGGTTGTGGGTAGCGATTATCTTCAATCTCTCTTCTCGACTGCTTACAAGGAATTCCGGGTGACGCTAAAGAAAAACGGTGTGATAACCTGGTGCGGTTTTATTAAACCTGAATTGTATACTCAGGACTATACAGCGAAAACTTTCACACTTGAAATAGAGTGTATCTCGGCTATGTCTGTATTGGAATTTATCGACTACTCCATAGAGGGAGAAAGTAAAAAATTCGTTTCACTGTGGAATTTATTGCAACGCTGCATATCTACCGCTGACGGACAATATGATTCAGTCTTTATCCCTCATGTGTATGCTTCCAGCAAAGCAGCTTACTCTACCGGTGAAAATGTACTTGTCAATATGACGCTAAGTGAACAGGATTTCTTTGATGAGGATGACAAACCGATGAAACTAAAGGAGGTACTGGAAGAAGTCTGCAAGTTCCTGAACTGGACATGTACAGACTGGAAAGGAGAACTTTATTTTGTTGATGTGGACCATTCAGGCATTTATTATAAATACGATACCCAATTAAAAGACAATGTCGAAACCCAAGCAACAGAGTTGCTTGTACAAGATATTGGCTTTGCCGGGGCGGGCCATTCCCTGGACATTCTTCCTGGATATAATAAAGCGACTGTGAAATGTAGCAATTATCCAGTAGGACAAATATTCCCAGATGAAGATTTAGATGGACTCAAACTATATGCTTCACAGGATAAACAATCGGGTGATAAAGTAACTGCTAAACGTTTTTATTATCCAAATGTGTACCGTTTGTTTCATTACTCACCACAAGGAACCGCTTTGTCTGATGAACAGTTTGAGGCATATAAAAATAACCCAGATTCTTTAATGGGGAGTATAATAATAAAGCGGTGTGAATATAAAATAGTAAACGGAGAACCCGATATTTCTAATTATAATTGGGAGAATTTGATACAAGTTCGTAGAGGAACCCAAAAAACAGGAAGTAATTATACTTGGCTTTCGCGTGTCCCTATATTAACATTTGAAAGTCAATTACCTGTAGCTGCTTATTTAGATGGTGCTGTAGCGATTAGCTGTTCTGTACAAGTTACGGAGAATGATGATTTATCGACTGATGATAAAAAAAGAAATGGTTATGTACGTGCATTGTGTGAATTTTCAATAGGTGATTATTACTACAATGGAAGTGAGTTTGTAAATAACTCGACAATAGAACGTTTTGAAATAAAATTCCCATTAACCGACATAACAGGTGGCGGCTTTGGAGTTATTGAGAATACAAAAAAGCTATCTCAGCCCTATGACGATTTAACAGGTTATATAATTGAACTGCCTAAGGGAAAGCCTTTAACTGGTGAGGTCAAGTTCTGCATGTATCCATTGCAACCACAACCGGGAAATTATACACAGTTTTTCGCAGGAGTAGGATATTATATCAAAGATTTAAAGATGGAATATAAACGGAGAAATGATCTGGACGACTTATCGGATAACTCAGATCGTACTTATGAAAACGTTTTGAACGAAAACTACATCAATGAACTCGATGAAATAGAATTCAAAATATCCTCTTATAACAATGATGGTGTCTGCTACAGCAAAGTTATGTTAGGTGATGATTATCTGCAAGATAACCTCTACAACTGCATTCTTGACGACACCATTCGTCCCGAGGAAATGATGATCACCCGTTGCATCAATCATTATAGTGCCACCCGTATTAAACTTACTCAGGAAATAAAAGAGCGTGCGGATTTAACACCAATAACAAAATTGTCCGACACTTTTTTGGTTAGTAAGAAATTCATCTGCACAGGAGGTTCAATAGACTGCAAGATGAATCGCTTTGAATGTATAATGATTGAAGTATAATGAAGAAAGTATCTATAGTATCATCTACTGCACCGGCAAAGCCCAGATCGGATAAATATCCGGTCGGCGCTTCCGTTACGCGTACATCTTCCGGTACTACGGTTGTTAATCAGGGCGGCGGAGAAAGTATTGATATTGTTAAAAAGGATGACATAAAGTCCTTTACAGACAAGAATGTACTTTCTTCTCTTCGATCAGTAGCTGAGTTTATCAGTAAGAAAGATGATAGCCAGATATCGGTAATCGTTGACTTTTTGAAGGGGTTGAAAATTGATGGCAATCTGATCAATCGCTTATTGCTGCAAAATACCGAGGCAGAGAACGTCGGCGATACGGATGTAATGTCAGCATTGCGGGTATTGGCTGAGATTGCGGCCAATAATGAAGTACTGAAAAATATGTTCCTCCGTAAAGACAAAGTAGATAGTACAGATTATCTATTACGTCTTTTTGGAGGACTAGAGGTTGGCGAAGCCATAGACTCACTAACTGCGGGCAAGGGCATAATCGCGGATAATAAAGGGAGGATACAGGCTGACCGCATGGAGTTGCGGTCATCGCTGACCGTTTTGCGCTTAATTATCAATGAAATTCAGGCTATGGCCGGGGATTTCTCTTTCTCTGATTGTGGCACCATTGAAAAGGTTGAGTTGTTGGATGATGGCACTTACCGGCTTACTATGGAGAAGCGCACAGATACGGATTGGACCACATTAGAGGAAAACGACGTATTATGTTCAATCGTGAACTCGCTGTTGATCGGAGGTACCGACTACTATACTTCTTGGTTCAGACCAGTATCGAAAAACCGCAATGATAATACTTTGACTGTAGTTCTTTATCCCGACAGCGAAGTGCCGGGCGGCAAGAACTACCCACCGGTTGAAGGGTATAATGTGACTCGCAAAGGTAATGCGAAAGTACCGGATGTTGGTGAAGCTCCGAACGAGCGTGCTCAAAGCTGGCTGCTTTCATCCCGTGAAGGCAGGATCATGTTTTTGCAGAATGTATTCAAACCGATTCTCGAAGATTACAACTATGCATTGACTCTTGGCCGCTTCCCCAACGTAAAGATGATAGAGAAACTCCCTATCGGTTCTACTGACGTTGGTGTCATGTCGAAGATAGGCGTGTTCGAGAAGATATACGAAGCTGACTGGAATGGAACGATTATCCCTAAAAAAGTGGATCGTGGTGAATGGTCTTTGGAAACCGCCCAGGGAGATGAACCTTACCGATTTGTAGACTATGAAACTCTTTTAGAGAATCAGAAGGTAATAACTACACTGGAACAGCATACTGCTTATCATTATGGCTGTAAATGGGGATGCCTGATTGATAAAACGACTGAAGAACCTAAATGGAACTCCGCTGGTTGGGTATTGCTCGAAGGGGATAAGAACTACTACTTAGATTTCATTGCCCCCGGTACCGCTAAACGTGGTCAAGTAAATATGGATATAACTGCATGGATTAAGTATGCCAATCGTGACATTACTAATGTGTTACTGGCTACTACAGGTGTGTCGATAGAGTGGCTTCGTGATACCGGTAATATTCCAGCTGATAATAGCTGGAAGCCTGTCTATGTGGACGGTCAAAAGAATGTGATACACATTGATAACACTGATGAGCATGGAGTAGGATTAGGTTTTGGTTATGATTATCAGAGAGTCAAGTTTATTTGCCGGGTATTTATTCCGGTTGGCGAAGATATAGAAACAGTAGAAAATTATGTTGGATTTAGAATATAAGAATTATGGGACAGGAAAATTTACAAAATGAAGTAAAATGTGAACTCTTCAATAAGTTTTATGAAATGGAATTTAAACCGGACCGATGGTGGTGGCTTAAACGTATGTTTACAAGGAATAAAAAGAATGGTTTCATCAACTTATTCCTCAAAGGACGGAAGCTGAACATTGTTCCTTTTGTTTCAAACAAAGAGGATACATCCAAAGACGCATCCTCTTTGTAGATTAGGAGACTTTGTCATTCAAAAGCACCTTCGTCAAAGAATAAGGTATTACCACAACATTTGCATGTAACAGCATAATACCATTTCCCTGGAAGTCTATTAGCTGAAATGACAGGCACGTTTTTCTCCGGATAAAACAGACAAGCTTTGCGTTCCATGATAGCAAATTCATCATTACCGCAAAGTTGGCATTTAAGACCATTGGCCTTTTCTCTAATAAGAATGAGAATTTCATTCACATCCTTTTTAGTTGAATCTTCCATATTGTTTGCAATTTTAAATTAGACAGGACAAAAGTAGATAATATGGGCGATAATAGAAAAATAAAGTTTATAAAAGTAACAACAAGTATAACGTAATATGGCAATAAGAACCCAATCCAAGGATGTCTCCGTCCACATCGACCCGTACTCCTTCCTTGCGGAGATACAGGTCCTGTCCGGCAATCCTGTGCAGAACTATAACAAGGATACGAACGACTATGAGCCGGATCGCTCGCTTATTCCTTGTGTACTCATGCCTTACATTTCGGTGCAGGACCCGGAAGGTTTGATGAACGGTAGTCAGGCAATTACCGGTGCCGAATGGTATGAAGGTGCTCCAAAATCAGATGGCAGTAATCGTATCGTTAACAATGATGATTATGTCATATCTGCCACAGGTAGACCTACTTATTCTTTGACGGTAAAGAAGAATGTGGATTATAACAATCCGATAGAGCTGCATTGTATCTTTTCTATCACGGACAAGCGAAAAAATACCCAGGAGAAGTTTGAGCGTAGCATTGTGCTTCGTACCAGTATATTTGACTCAAACAATTACTCTTTGAAGATCAACCGTCCCAAAGGCTGGACAATCAACCCTCTTGAGGTGGTGCCAAACAGTAAAGGAGAATGGCTATACTCGATCACCGCACAAATATACTCCGGTGAGGATATCGTAGCTGATGCCAATGCCGCTTTCTGGTGGCAGATACTTGACGGCACAACATGGCGTGACTTTACCGATGATGAATTAGAGGTCTTTGTCTCCGGTAAGAATGCAGATGGTACCTGGAGTAAAACACTGACGCTCGATGCCCGATTCTTCAGGAATATTTCTGTACGTGTTCGCGGTGCGTATTATACCGACACGCGTCCGTCTTCTCCGACTTCGGACGAAATGCAGGCGACGACTTCCATCAAAGTGGAGATGCCGGGGACATTGCGTGCCGACATTCGGCAGACGAAAGGTATCAAGATCAACTCTCGCATGAATACCACTGTAGGTTACGAGTGCATATTGTCTTACAACAAGCGGCTGATTGACAGCAGCAAGGACAGCCTGTTCGTGATTGACTGGTACGCGAAATCCGCCAAGGCCGGCAGTACGGCAAAAAATGTCGGTCGCGGCAGGACGGTGGAGTTCGTGCCTTCCGCTTATTCGTTCGAGCCCTTATATCCCATATCGGTATATGCTTCAGTGAGGATGTATGCGGTGACGGCATTAGTGACTACAAGTGATGAAAAAGTCTTAACTACGAGTGACGGCAAATTGATTATAACATCTAAATATGAATAGCTTATGAATTATCTGTTAGTGAAACCTGAAGAACTGGACGGGCAGGGTTACGATTACAAGTATGCGGAACGTATTCCGGACGGCCGTGTAATCCTGCCGCTCAGTGCTTTGAAGGTGCTTTCCAATTTTGCGCCGAACATCCTTTCGGATGACAAGTTGAAAGCGCTGATTAAAGAGCAAAAGGAGAGCGGCCTTTATGATCCTCCCCAAGAAAATGAGGGCAACAATAGTGAATCTCCGGAAGAAGATATCACTACTGAAGAATCGCCCGAAAACCCAGTTGAACAGGAAGGGGGTGAGGTATGAATCTTGAAGGAAGTTTTACCCTTATTGCTTTAATGGATGGTACTACCATCAACGGAACACTTCGTGTAGAAGGCACTCCGCTTGTACAAAGGTATAATAAAGGCACGGTTGTTTTCATTCCCGATTTTGAGACGTTGGCCGAGAATAACCGTCCGACTGTCGTTGTGATCCTGCGTGATATTTCTGATGGCAGCATCTTGATTCCTAATACGATTGAGTTTCGATATAATGACTTGCTTCTGACCTTCGGCAGTAACGGTTTGTCAACGAATGCCGGTATGGTGGGGTATTTCAAAAAAGTGGATGCTTACAGCACAACAATCGGTGGTGACACTTATAAAGTGCCTGCTTTGCGTGTTATGAAGAATCTTGTGCCCATCTCCGGGTATGATAATGACCGGATCACTGTCTCAGGTACCGTTGAGATTGGCGGCTCTTCGATTGCCTTCAATGCGCTGTCGAAGGAAGTTGTTATTCAAGAATCTACCGGTAATCAGTATGATGTGCTGATATCTAATAATAAGGGTTCACAGCTTCTCCTGGACGGAGAATCCCTGACCGAGACAGCCCGTATTTTCAAAGATGGGGTTGAAATTACCGATTACACCGGATTTACCCTCCAATGGGTTAAGATGCTTGGAGCCGGTGATACGAATTGGGGCACATCTCGCACACAGGCAGTCTCTACCAATGATGTAGACAACGTATTGAAGCTACGTTGTGATGTGAAGAAAGACGGCTCACTAGTCGCCTCCGGGTATGATGAAGTGACTGACTTTTCCGATCCATACTATACGGTCATCAAGATTACCGGTATTAGCGGTAATACAGTAAAGAAGGGTGAAACGGCAACGGTCACTCCTGTTGCCGCGAAACGTAGCACGGGAGAGGAAGTTCCATCCCTGATTAAGAGTTGGACATTCTCTCTGAAAGATAATGCCGGTGCCGCATTTATTTTGACGGGAAAGGATTCCGCGACGTTTACGGGTGCTAACGCAACAGTGACTTATGAAGACATGGTCCGTGCTAAGATGGGTTTATCAGGCTCTATTAGCGGGGTTGCATAAATTGTATGATATGATACTGACAGGAACATTCTATTTGGTTGCTGAAACAGAACGCCTTTGGATTGGTGTCAATCCAGAGACAGTATCTTTGGATGCTTATAACGTACAGGCTGCACCGTTACAGGTCCGGTTTTGGGCCGGTGAAGGGAGTAATAAGGTGGCTATGTCTGCCTATCTCACGTTCAGGGTTGAAAGCGTTGTAGGGAGTAGTGTCACGAAGTTGTTTGAGGACAAACCTGTTTCAAAGGTCAGTTCTTATGACTACACTATTCCTTCAGATCAGTATGCTACCGCTAACCGTATCAGTATCTATGCTTATGAGGATGCTGCACGGACGAAAGAGATTGACAGCAAGCAGGTGAATATTATTGCCGCCAATCCTACGCCATTTCCACGTTCAGGAGATTGGAATGTGGCCAATGTGTATAAGAACGGAGACGCCTTATCCTTACGACAAGTTAATTGCGGCCGGGATAGCTCTCTTTGATTTCGCTTTGATAGGCTCGGCGGTATTCCAGGATGAATACATGATATCGCAGCAGGGTGTTGATGCATCGGGTAATCCTACCAACGATTTTCGAAAGTTTGGTACGGAGGAATTTACTCCTAATCTTCTTCTCAATTTTCTTATTGGTAAGGCCATATTTAATGATGCCGAAATAAGAGGCAAGTTCTCAACTTCATTGGGGGGAACGCGTATTGAAATCGATCCGAAAAGCAACAGCATAAAATTGTATAACCAATATAATAATGAAGTTGGAGATATTAGTTTCTTAGAAGAAGATTATCAAGGATCAAAAATCTATTATCCTCGCATTAGGTTAAGTAGATATCGGGATAATAGAATGATTAATGACGCTATAATAGGAGACAGAAATGTGCAATTCACTGTTAACACCGGTTCAGTTACTTATTCGTGTATTCTCGATCCTATTTATGGGTTGACGTTTTATCAGGGAAATGCACCAATGAAAAATTATCCGGCAAGTTAAGCGAAAGCCTGCCTTACCAATTGGTAGGGTGGTTTGAAAGTAATTTAATGGATTGAATAAAATTAAACAAAACGAGATTAAAAATAAAATGTTAAATTGGGCTGATTTTTATAATAGAAATGACGCCC
>QWCY01007255.1_pt1 | contig 12765 bp, 10 predicted proteins | sample 1972631 | NCBI WGS metagenome assembly QWCY01 (sample SAMN09866696, study PRJNA288562) | Human gut metagenome isolate pre1_stool, whole genome shotgun sequencing... | isolation source: gut | host: Homo sapiens | place: USA: California
TCCGGCATCGTAATAGACGAAAATGTAGATAGCAGGCATGATGATGCCCGCTATCCAAAGATAGATACTCGCCCGGTATTCTAACCAGAGGTAGACAAGACCGACGATGGTTCCTATAATTTCGAGAGTTTGTTCCATGTACTAAAAACTCAGCGTAATATGTGCCAGCGCGTTAATACCTGCATTGGGATAGTAGGCTGCATAATTGGATGTATAAAGCAATTTGCTGTCTTTATCCTTTATTTGATTCTTACCGTGACCTTCGTACACAGCACTTCCCGATGCATAGCCGTTGCTTTCGTAGGTTTCGTCAAACAGGTTATAGACTGTTACACCTACATTAACAGATTTCAGCCCTTTCAGTTTGAAAGTATATCCGAGACTCAGGTTGCTAACACAGTAGGCATCCAGCGTACAATCTTCCTGATGAGCATTGTTTAAATATTGCTTGCTGACGTATTGCGTCTGCAAAGATGCATTGAAACCTTTATAATCCAAAGAGATGAGGCTGTTTGCCATGAAGTCCGGTGAGAAAGAGATGGGAGTGGTTCCGATATAGCGGGTGGTCTGCGAGATGCCCCAGCTTTCACTATACATATCTTTCCAGTCCTCATTCACATCATTCAGATATTCGGTGTAATTCTTGATGCGGTTGCGGCTCCAGGTTGCATTGACATCCCAGCGCAGCCAGTTGGTGATGCGGGCGCCTGCCATCAACTCGATGCCCATGCGATAACTGTCCTTCACGTTTTCTGCTACGGGTTCTCCGATCCAGTTCATAGTCGAACATCCGTTCTGATTTTGGTTGCGCAGCAAACAGGTTGTCGGTATAGTTGTTACGTGTCGGTTCTTTATTTGCCACACTGAAGGAGGCATAAAGACTGTTATAGGGATTAATTTGCCAGAAGATACCGGCTTTAGGATTGAAGAAACTGAAATCTTCATCAATATTCAGTGGTTGCAGGTGTGCCGGATCGGCTGTCCAATCCCACTTGTCGTTATTGCCGTTTATCTTGTAGCGCAGATAGCGATATTGCATATCGGCATATAAACTAACCCCATCCAGTATTTCATAATTTACCTTTGCGTAGATGTTGCCATCTGTTTTCCGTCCGATGTTGCGGTAATATTCATGATCGGGGGCAAGCTCACCCAGATAATTCTTCACCCATACCACCTTGCCGTTATGGGTATTCTTATAATAATTCAGTCCGCCACCGATGGAGGCATCTAACTTATCTCCTTTATAATCGAAAGAGAATATACCGCCACCGAAACCACTGTCTACCAGCTTACGGCGTATAAGGTCCGATTTCTCTATAGTGGTACCGTTTGTTTCAAATGGAGTCAAGCCATACTCCACCAGTGTACGCCGATTTTTGTATTCCTCATAGTAACCGTAACCGTCAGTGTAGTGCAGTGCTATGTTCAGCTTCCATGAAGAAGACAATATCTGGTTTAGTAATAATTGGTAATGTGTCTGGCGGTAGTAATCTATCTGATTGTCATAGAATCCGATTACATTTCCTTGGGCATTTTCTATGGCTCCGTTGGGATTGTACTTACGGTCGTTTTCCAATGTTTTTTTATCCAGACCATCCCAAGCATGATATGTTTCTTCTTTTCCGCCGAAGGTGATGAATTTGACGGTAGTCTTGTCGCCATAATATCCGCCCTGCACAAAATAAGATTTCAGGTCGGCACTGGCACGGTCACGGTAGCCGTCACTGTGGATATTAGACAGACGTGCATCAACTCCCCATCGTCCATTGATGAGGCCGGTGCCTACCTTTACCGTTTCTTTATGGGTATTGAATGACCCGTAAGAGCCTGAGAATTCTGCATACGGTGTGGGTAGAATGCCTTGTGTCTTCATATTGATACTGGCTCCGAATGCTCCTGCACCATTTGTGGAAGTTCCTGCACCGCGTTGAATCTGCAAGTCCTGAAGTGAAGAGGCAAGATCGGGAGTATTTACCCAAAAGATAGAATGGCTTTCCGCATCGTTCATGGGTATACCGTTAGTGGTTACATTGATGCGTGTAGCATCTGTTCCGCGCACCCGAATACTGGTGTAACCGATACCTGCACCTGCATCACTCGTTGTCAGTACAGACGGTGTGAACGACAACAGATAGGGAATGTCTTGTCCGAAGTTCTGCTTTTTAAGCTGTTCTTTACTAACATTGGTAAACGCCACCGGAGTAGTTCCCGTGGCACGGGTAGAAATAATTTCTACTTCCTGCAGGCTTATCACCCGCAAGCTGTCCTTTTCATGCGTCTGCGCACAGACGCCCAGCGTTGCCGTCAACAGGCAGGCCGCCATTGCATGTTTTCTCATTGCAATTTTAACTATTAAAGATGAATACAGAAAAGGGGAACTTTTCTTCTTTTCCCTCCGCCGGCACTACCCGGATCAGGTCAATGGGTATGATCTCAGCCCGTCATATTAGGGCACCCCTTAGTTGAAATCGGGAGCAAAATTAAGTGTTTTCGCTGAAACACGCAAATCAAGTGAACGATAACCGGAAATATTTGTTAATTTTGTAATCTCCCGTAATTATTAGGAGATAATGATTTTATTAACTTCAAACGAACAAATATTATGTTAGTATTATTACAAACGGCAATTCCTGCCGATGGAACTGTAGTAGAAGAAGGCTTCAGCAAATTGCAAGTCTTTCTTCAACAATTAATAGACTGGGGTGTAGCTGCCGGTGGAAATATTATTGGGGCTATTCTAATTTTTGTCATTGGACGTTTCCTTATTTCTCTCATTAAGAAGATGGTTTCCAAACTGTTGGCAAAGCGTCATGTGGATGCTGGTATTCAAAGCTTTGTAAAGAGCTTGGTAAATATCCTTCTGACCATCTTGCTGATTATTGCCGTTATCGGTAAGCTGGGTGTAGAAACAACCTCCTTTGCTGCCTTGCTGGCATCTGCTGGTGTGGCTATTGGTATGGCTTTGTCCGGTAATCTACAGAATTTTGCGGGTGGCTTGATTATTCTCTTGTTCCGTCCTTACAAGGTGGGGGACTGGATAGAAAGTCAGGGGGTATCAGGTACGGTACGTGAGATACAAATCTTCCATACGATTTTGATTACGGCTGATAATAAAGTGATTTATATACCGAACGGAGCCTTGAGCAGTGGTACAGTAACCAATTATAGCCGTGAAGATACCCGCCGTGTGGATTGGGTAATTGGCGTAGAATATGGTGAGAACTATGATAAGGTGGAAGAAACTGTTAGACGGATTATTGCTGAAGATAAGCGTATCCTTGCTGACCCGGCACCTTTTGTAGCCCTTCATGCTTTGGATGCAAGCAGTGTAAATGTTGTTATCCGTGTTTGGGTAAAGAGTGGAGATTATTGGGGAGTTTACTTCGATATGAACAAGACCATTTATTCTGTATTCAATAAGGAAGGTATCGGTTTCCCTTTCCCACAACTGACGGTACATCAGGCGAAGGACTGATAGTGGTCTGGAACTGATTACTGTAAAAAATAGGGAGCATAACAGGTTGTTGTTATGCCCCCTTATTCTTTATAGTTAATTACTCGTGATAGTTTTTATTGTAAATCACATTTCATATACTCCGAGTTCTTCCTCTATGGCTTCGCATTCATCTTTCTCTATATGTAGTAAGCGATTGATTTCTCTTCGCTTTTCGAGATCAGTGAAATAACTTTCTACTACGGTATACAGATCGAACCCTTCGGTGGAACCTGCTGCCATGTCTAATGACTCTACCATTTTCTCTACTTCCCTGTGAATGCGTTCCTTGTTGATGAAATGCAACTCATTACTATGAATCAGTGTTCCTCGCGTATTATTGTCAAATAGTAACTGAAGAGTTTATTTAAGAAGTAATAATATCATGAAAAAGGTAATTAGTATTTTCCTGTCTTGTTTACTTTCAGCAAACTTTAGTCTTATGGCACATGATTTGCCGAAGTTGGCGACAAACGAATATGGGGTGAAGCAACTGTTATTGGATAACCAACCCTATGTTATGCTTGCTGGAGAGCTTATGAATTCGAGTGCATCTACCCTTGAAAGTATGGCACTGAAATGGCAGCATTTGAAAGATCTAAATTTAAATACGGTTTTGCTTGCAATAACCTGGGAACAATTGGAACCGGAAGAAGGCCGATATGATTTTGCCATTGTAGATGGTCTGATTAAAGAGGCTAGGAAATATGATCTAAAGTTGGTCTTTCTTTGGTTTGGAAGTTGGAAAAATGGAACTTCGGGATATGCGCCCTATTGGGTGATGAAAGATACCAAACGCTTTCCGCGCATGAGAGACGAGAAGGGACAAAATCTTCCATATCTGGCTAACTTTACCTCAGCTCTGACTAATATAGAATCAAAAGCATTTTATAAATTGATGGACCACATCAGGCAGATAGATAGTGAGGAGCAAACTGTGTTAATGGTTCAGGTAGAGAATGAAGTTGGTATATTGGGGGATAGTAGGGATCGTTCAATTATGGCGGAGACTCTGTTTAAAAAAGATGTACCGGAACAGCTCATGAAATACATTGTTAAAAACGAGAAGAGAATCTTACCGGAGATTATAGAACAGTGGAAAGCCCATGGAAAGAAGCTGAAGGGGAGTTGGGAAGATGTGTTTGGAAATGAGAGCAATAGCCTGGCGGATGAGATATTTATGGGGTGGAATTATGCTTGCCATATCCAGGAGGTAGCATCTGCTGGAAAGAGTGCTTACCCGATACCTCTGTTTGTTAATGCATGGATTATTTATCCTAAAGACCCCATACCGGGAAAATATCCAAGTGGAGGACCAAATGCCAGAATGCTTGATATTTACCAATTGGCTGTACCTGCAATAGATGTCCTTGCAGTGGATAATTATAATGAAGATTATATATCTAAATTGAAGGAATATGATAGAAACGATAATCCGATATTCGTTCCTGAGGCTGTGGCTTTATTCCGAGGGGAAAAATGGAGCGGCCCTGCCAAGGCATTCTATACCTTGGCTGAATATGATGCTATATGCTTTTCTCCTTTTGCTATAGATAATTGTAGCGTTTATAATGAAAAACATCCATTGAGAGAAGCATATAAAGTACTGAAGAATCTAATGCCATTGATCGTAAAAAAACATGGAACGGGACAAATGAGAGGTTTTATGCAACAGGAGAACAGAAGTGATAAAATTGATTTTGGTGACTACGAAATGAATATACATTATCATGCGACTGAGCCTTATGAAGGATATGGTCTTGTAATCCGGTTATCGGAAGATGAATTTTTAGTTTCCGGTTATGGCATAAATGTGTCTTTCAATTCGAAGGATAGGAAACGTCCGGGGATTAGCTATGGGACTCTGAGAGAGGGATACTTTGTAGATGGTGAATGGAAAACGTTAAAATATCTGGGAGGTGATGAAGCTATGCAAGGCGTGGGAGGAGTGAAAATGCCTTCTGTTTACACAGATGCGGAAAGGTCTCCAGATCTTATAACGACAGTAATCATCAAAGTTATTCCGGTAGAGAAATGAGGATTTTTGCGCAAATCCCTGTAAATGCCTCTGTCTTAAAAGAAAACAGAGGGTAACTCCGCATTATTCTTCCAAAGACTCTTGGTTCTTTGCTTGAGAGCAACAAGAAGGATGAAAAGAAGGTCGTATGAAAATCGGTCTTTGCTTTATTGTTTTTGTTCTTTTGCCTGCAGCAAAACTTTGTTCCGCAGTTGCGGGCTCTATGTTTTCCATACAGGGGCTATGCAGTCCGCAATTGCGGGACGGACAGCCCCCAGCCGGAAAATGAAGTTTTGTTTATAGCATAATGACATTAACATTGAAGCTTTAGGGGAAAAAGTAAGGAACATATCAGGCTTTTCCTTTATGATTCAGTTTTCTATTAATGGGATTATGGATTCCTACTCCTTAACATCTAACGAAATGATCACTCCTTTACTCCTGAAATGAATAATTCAGGTTAAAAAAGGGATATTTGAATGAATTCGGTCAAAGTTTGCATGGCTTGTGTTAAAAGGTTGTAAATTAGTGTGCTGTGGGCTTGAAAAAACTCTTTTTTATCTGCTTTTCGGTGTAGGATGAAATTTTCCGACACCTTCCTACACCACAACCTGCACTAACTATCTTTTTGATAATCAGATGAAAACAATAGTAGGTGTAGGGTGTAGGCAATATTGATGCAAACTTGATAGTACTCTATTGTGCGGGATGCATATACCAATCTTTATTAGTTTTGCCTTCAGACTGTACCCAGTCGTTGAATTGGGGATAAGCTAAGTCGATTCTTACACTTTCATCTGGTGTAGGGAAATCCTTAATACTTGCTAAATTCAGAGCAAAGGGAAATTTAAGCCTGTTCATTACGTAGTAGAGTCCTTCATTAGGGCGTGAAGCATCGCTTCCTGTACCGAATAGACTGAAATCAGCCTTGTCTGTCGGAGGATATTTTACCAGATGTACTTCTTTTCCTCTACCTTTGTCCGATTCTACAAAGATGAATGGATTATATGGAGGCACGACATTTGCTTCTACAAGATCGTTCAATTCAAAACTTATTGTGATTGTCTTTTCAAGTACATCGTTGAGGTCATCGAATAATAAGAAAGTAGGATGACTTTGTCCGGGTTCTTGATTGGCTCCCTGCATATATTGTGATTGTCCGGTTCCATCTATTGTTATATTACTTACATCGCCAGATGAGACATGACTCAACTGGAAGCCAAATCCTGATTGGAGTGTACCACCATTATGACGTGGAATGAATTGATTCTCTATTTTATATACTCTATTATTACTCGTGTTTTTATACACTTTGCATGAATAGTCTATCATCACATCATTCATATCATAGTCACCCATTGATGGCCACAAGTCTTCAAAGGTCAGTGTACCATAGTATGTAGTGAAGTTCTCCGTGTTACTCGGTGGATTTCCTACATCCGGTATTGTAGGTGTATTGCTTTCGTCTATTGCTCCCTTCTCTTCTATTTGCAGATAGAAAGTGGCGTCATTGTAACGAAGGTCGATATTATCTTCGAATCCGATAGCTACAAGCTGATCAGAGTTGGGATCCCTTAATGAAATGCTTCGTTGTTTTCCATCCGAATTTAGGTGAGAAAGGGAGAATCTGGTATATTTTTCATCGACTTTGGGTTTGATATTTCCTGCCTCGAATCCCATTCCTTGCAACCACCATCCGATGGTTACTCCTGCCGGAAATTCATCATGAAATTTTTCTCCATCCCAATATTTCAATAAGACTCTGTCTCCACTAACCAGTGCTCCTGTTGCGCCTTTGTGAGCAATAGAGGTGGCACTGGGGAATGCAATGATTCTTTGCACTTCTGATATACTTTGGGGCTCTTGTCCGGTAGGGTAACTAAAGTAGCCAACACTATTGTTCCAGGCAGCGGAACTGTTGATGAAACATAAGTAAACTTTTGTGGATTTGATAATTTTTATCTCAGAGCTAACGCCAGGAGCGAAAAATGCTTTTCCATAATCCCTTTGCTCCATAGCAGTTCCATTGTATTTGACGAATATCTCATTTATATTATACAACGTTTTTGCATCAGGCAGCACTCTGCCGGGTGTTAGATAAGTAGGAGTTCCGAGGGCACTCCAATCACCCAAGGTTAGCCAGCCGTCAGGATATTGATGATTGTTGGGTGTTAAGGCTCGGGTTGTTGCTTTTGCAATGTACTTCTCCTGATTGTACATGATAGAGTTGTCGGTAATTTCTAACTGAATGGGAGAGAGTGTTCCGGCATACTCTGAATATAACCAAACCTCCGAAAGAGCAGACTGAATTTGTATCTCGCCGGAAAATTTGCCATCTTTATCTGTGGCGGCACGATAAATGGGAGAGAGGTCTTTTTTGATAAGTTCCTCGTTTTCATTTTCTATTATCGGATTTTCGTCGTAGAGGTCGAATAAGACAACATAGTCTTTTCCTTTGAAACCATAGTCCACAGACAGGCTTATCTTCTGGTTTAAGTCAAAATCGAAGAACTGGTCTGCCGGAATTTTAACATACACATCATTTTTTTCTAAACAACTTGTTGCTAGTAATAGTGCCGAAGTTATGCAAGTAGCAATAAATAAAAATCTTTTCCCCATAAGATTATGAATATAATAATCTGCAATTATACGAAGAAAAATGATTCTTTGTTATTTTAGGTGAATATATTTTTTCTTTTACTCATTTTTTACAGGTTTGGAGTGAAAAAAGAGTGTATTATAGCAGTGATAGGAACATGTTTTCATATAATTCCTATTTTAAAAACTTTTTCAGTGGACAATCTGTAGTTTTTAATCCTTCTGCAATGCTTCGGGCATTCATTTGTGCTCCTTTCAAAGAAGTGTGTGTATGATCCGTATTATAATAAACTGCAGTTTTCTCAGGTCCTGCTTTTTGGAGTTTATCAGCAGATAGTTTATTCAGGTCTATAAAGTAAGCACCGGTTGCTTCTGCCGCTTCACGTGTCCACTTGCCATAACTCTCGGTATTGCGCTCTATTTGTCCGTCTTTCCATTTATTGCGGGGTGTATGGCTTAAAACAATGGGAATCGCCCCCTTTTCCTGGGCATCCATAATAAATTTGCGGAGGTACCAGCCAAAGGTATAGACTACTTGGTATTTTCCAGTCTTCTCCATTAGGAAGACTTTACTTTCGTTTCCTGAGCCATGTAGCTCACCGCGGGCTTTTCCTGTGTTGATATCTCCTCCGTCATTGTGTCCGAACTGGATTAATACGAAATCTCCCGGTTTAAGTGCATTATAAACCTTGTCCCAACGTCCTTCGTCCAAGAAAGTACGGGCGCTACGTCCTGCCATAGCACAATTCTCTACCGATATTTTTTTCGGATTAAAGATCTCGGCTATTACGCTTCCCCAGCCCCACATACCATTTTTATCATCGTCTTTGTTTTTGACTGTACTGTCGCCAATGGTGAATACTACCGGACATCCTTCTTTTCGGCTGGAACCAGTGATCGTATCTTGTTCAATTGGTTTCAGAAAGTTAGCTAGTTCCAGACCTGCGTATTCCCGAATACCTTCGACAGCAGATTCAGCATTTACTTTTGCTCCGAAAGCACTGGTGTGAATGCGGTCTAAATAGAACATATATTTAACTTTCTCCTTGCCGAATTTCTCGAATTTACGGGCGGTGATATCATTCAGATCAATGAATGGAATCTTTTGTTCTTCGGCTATTTGCTTGGCCCATAGACCAAAAGTGTGATTGACACGTGTGATAACCGTACTATCCTTGTCTTCCCAAGCATTGCGGGGAGTCAGGGAGAATAGGATAGGATGGGCGCCTTTTGCTTTTACATCCTGTACGAAACGGCGCATATATTCTCCGTAAGAGTATACAGTTTCCTGTACTCCGGTTTCCTGAATAGTGACATTCAGGCTGTCTTTACCGATACCTGGTATGGAGGCACGTGCACGACCGCTATCATAAGGGCCGTTGTCGTTATGTCCCAGTTCAATAATAACCCAATCTTCTGCCCGGACGCCTTTAATAACATCCTGCCAGAGACGGTTATAAAAGGTACGACTGCTTGTTCCCCCCAGTGCATGATTTTCTACAGTGATTTTATTTGAATCGAAATGATCGCCGGCATAATATCCCCATCCCCATTGTCCATTGTTACCATTCCCTAAGGTTCCGGTACGCATAGTAGAGTTACCCACTAAAAATAAAACGGGATTATCTCCTTTTCTACTTGATCCTGCTACAGGTCTTGCTGTGTGGGCTTTATTTAAACTATCCAGTGTGTTGTCAATAACTTGGTTGACGTCTTTCATGGGTGCAGTAACCTTGTTCTGAGCTTGTGCAGACAATCCAAAGGCAAATGTCATACCTACTATCAAATAGCTGTAAAATGTGTGTTTATCCATTTTTCTATAACCTTAAATTCTTTGTTTGTGCAAAAGTAGGCGAAATATAGGTTTCTGTAAATGGAATATTATTCAGAATTACTGTCTTTTTGTACACTCAAGTGGGATTCTTTTAAAATAAAATCTCCAGTCTTATTGAAATTGAGTTGTGACGGAGCTTTTCTTGGAATAGATTGTCGGGTTGAAGAAATATCCACCATTTACATCTTTTTCAGGAGCAAATGAATATCCCATACTACATTGCAGGTAAGGCACCCATCGTTTCGCTGCCGCGAGCTGGTACCCGATATCTGCAAAGACCGATATCAATGCTTTTTCATAAAAAATCAAACATTAAAGTGTTTTGCAATGTTATATTAATAAACTTCAATCGGCATGCTTACTACTTTCTTAAATACATTAGCTACAATAATCAGTGTGACAAGTCTTCTAATTGTCACCTATGGAGCATTAATCGGAATAATATCTTTTCTGATCAATGAGTTCAAAAGGTTCACGGGCAAGTATTCGACTACTAATATCCGAAAACTACGGGCAACTTTCGGAACTTATTTGTTGCTCGGACTTGAATTTTTAATTGCATCAGATATTTTAAAAACAGTATTGGAGCCAACTTTGAATGAACTGGCTATTTTAGGTGGTATAGTTGTTCTGAGAACTATTTTATCCGTCTTCCTGAACAGAGAAATCAAGGATCTGGAGGCTGAAAGCGAAAAAGATCAATGATGCTGTAGAAAGTGAAATTCTTTGTGTTAATTATTAACATAAAGAATTTAAATAGTTAACAACTTCCTTCATTCTATTAAACCATGTTATAAATGTCTCCGTTTAGTCTTAGAAATTTGGAGATATCCTGAAAGTCCGTATCTTTGCAATGTGTTTTTCATAGTATTAGATTTAAGGTTAACAAAAGATTGGCTGTCTGGGATAGATAGCCTTTTTTTATGTTTACTTTATACTATCTCTATATAGTCTCCCATCATAACTTTTATATTTAGTGTCACTGTACATGCAAACTAACATATTGCTATAATCCCAAATTGCTTTATTGGCTTCCTTAGATAAATTGGTAGCTAAAATGCCGCTCCCCAATATACCCGGGTTACAAGGAATCGTATCTTTTCTGATTGAATTCATGATTAACTCAATACAGGTATATTCTTTGATGTTTTCTTCCTCCAGTCTATTCACTATATATTGGTTAATGTGTATTTTGTTATTTCCAGTCATAAAACCGTACCACAATAGGCATTTCATACCTGCTTGGGTTGCTTGTATTAATACATCCAGATAGGTTGTTCCCGATATTCCCTTTTTATCAATTTCATAAGGATCGATATGGAGGAAGGAAGCTTGGGAAAGTGAGGGTAGTAGTTTTATAATCCCTTCGAGTGAATCCGTATGACAGGTCTGGATATGTGATTCTAATTTCACTTGTTTGGCATAGGATTCTATATTTTCTAAAGCATCTTTTTCTATATCAAAGAATAGATATTGGGATGTTCGTTCTGCCAATGTATTCATAGCTAAAGCGGGAGAACCTAAATAATTTCCTTTTGCCATTTCTGTGCTTTCCAGCTTGTAATAAGGAGATTCTCTCAAAGGTTTTTCTTCACGGGCTTTCTTCAGGAAATAGTAAATGCCGTATTGCTGTTCCGGGGTATGCGCCATTTGATAAATGGCGGATGCTGAATTCGTTTCTATGTATATCTGCGGTTTTTCGATTTGAAGAACTTCACAAAGCACCAGATGCTTGAATACATCAGCTTGTTTCCCATAATGAGTGTAAGTTGCCATACTTTTATGATTTATGTTTATGGCGGCAATATTAAGCTATATAGAGTGAAAAAGCCTTGACCAAAGTCAAGACCTTTCGTTATACAGTTGTTTTTTTCGTATTCTGCTGAGGGTTTCGGGAGTTATGCCAAGAAATTGGGCTATTTCTTTGAATGAAAGCTTTTCTTGTAAACCGGGGCATCTTTTCATTAATGCATGATAACGTTGTTCCGGAGTATCGCAATAAAATCCCAATAGTCGTTGATATATTTCTGCAAACATAGTTTCGGCTATTTGCCTTCCTAATCGTTGGGTGTCCATGTCTGTTTCCCAGAATTGATTAAGTTTGCTTAACGGGAGGAGATAAACCTCACATTCGGTAGAAGCTTGTATCGTGACTGTGGAAACTGTCTGTTTCATGAAAGAAGGATAGTCACAAACAAAGTCATTTGCAAAGCTATAGCCTACTATCCATGTATTGCCATTTGCATCTGTATGAGACAAACGGAATATACCGGATACGACAAAGCCTATCTGATTGTTTTTCTCATTCTGCTGTACCAGATATTCGTTCTTTTTAATTTTCATCAGGAGCCCTTCTTCCAAGAATAATTTTTCAAGCCTTGAGGTATCCGGGGGACTATCTTTTACATTAAATTTGTCCATGATTATTATATTAGTACATACGACAAAGGTACGAAGATTACAGAATGAATGATATAGTTCTAAACTAAAATAAGTACTGAATAATATTATATATGCGAATCAGTAGTTGAAATTCATTCATGATTGTACAGAAATGAATAAAAGAGTGGTAAGATGATAGGGTGGTAGGGTGATAAAGTGGCTGCGCTATATATCACGGAGTGTTATCCCGCTATCGCTTTATCACCCTACCATCTTATTACATTTTGTTCAAATCCCTGAGAAAGATTATGTACCAAGTTGTTTTTTAATGATTACATGACTAAAAGTGCCGTCAGAAGCCTTTCTGAACGGGGTGACTGTTTTTTACTAAAACCTTATCGGATTTTTACTAATTTTCCGGTAGATTTTTACTAATTT